>Ga0315548_1002205_pt1 | contig 15371 bp, 17 predicted proteins | sample SalMarSW160110MG_2_FD_202540 | JGI IMG/M metagenome (GOLD analysis project Ga0315548, IMG submission 202540) | Salt marsh sediment microbial communities from the Plum Island Ecosystem LTER, Massachusetts, United States - Salt Marsh Sediment SW1601-110 ...
CTCCGGGCTTTCCTATTTAATTAGAAACAAAAGGGTTCTTTTTAGAACTAATAATGAAGAACTTAATTAAACTTATTAGCAGTTTCTTTTACTTAGGGTATAGCCCGCTGATGTCGGGGACAGTTGGCTCTTGCGCCGCCTTAGGGCTATACTTTCTTTTTAAGAATAGTCTTTGCCTCTATACAGTCTTATTGATTGCGATGAGCGCTTTGGGTTTTATGGTTTCTGGGCCTGCGGAGAAGGTCTTTCAGGAAAAGGACTCCTCAAAGATAGTTATTGACGAAGTAGCGGGTTTACTTCTGGCCTTTTGGGCCCTGCCGCAGCTGAACTTGACTTTGGTTCTCATAGGTTTTTTTCTCTTTCGTGCCTTAGATGCCTTTAAGGTCTATCCGGCCAATAAACTGGAGGAGATTCCAGGGAGTGTCGGCATAATGGGGGATGATTTGGTTGCCGGTCTATACACTAATATCGTTTTGCAGATAGTAAGCAGGGTGCGCTTTTGATGGATGTAGAGATTTCAAAAGCTAGAAAAGAAGACTTTCCCTATATTCAGGAGAAGATTGGGAAGTACCTTCTGGACGGGCAGAATATTCATTGGCAGGAGTTCTTTGTGGCCAGGATAAAAGAGAAGGTAGTTTCCTTCGGCAGGATTCTGGACCACGGAGACTCATTTGAGATTGCCTCACTGGGTGTGGATTATTACCAGCGCAAAAAAGGCATTGGTAAAAGCATGCTTTCTTTTCTTATCCGCCAGGCAAAAAAAATAGATGTGCACAAGCCGATATACGGCGTTACGCATCTGCCTGAGTTTGTAGGCAGCTGCGGTTTTGTAGAAGTCACAAGCGATTACCCCGGATACTTAGCTCATAAACGAAAATATGGCTGCCATCTTGATCAGTCTAAGATCAAGATAGTGAAGTGGAGTAGAGAGGCTGATAAATTGCCCCGGAAGGGGTGAGGGTGCTTTTGAACAGGGTCAGCTTTTCGGCCTGCATGGTTTTTGGGGTGAGTGTTACGGATTGTAAAAGCTTAATCAGCTGATTGCGTTTGCGGTTTGAACGCACCCGTCCTAAAGTTAGATGCGGTTTAAAGGTGCGTTTCTCCGGTAAAAAACCGACTTTTATCAGGCGCTTCTCCAGATCCTGCGCCAGGCTGATAGATTGTTCCGAGTTGCCTTCTATTCCCACCCAGATGACCCGCGGATATTCTAGTTTTGGAAATGCCCCGAGATTTTTGAGTTCCAGCTGGAAAGCCCGATGGTCTTTAGCTAATCCATCAAGTGTTTTCTCTATTTTTGCGATTAATTCCATGCTGACACTGCCCAGGAATTTTAGGGTAAGATGGATGCCTTCGGGATTAACCCACTTTACATCCGCTCCTGATGCCTTTAGCTGGCTTTGCGCCTGGGCCAGTTCCTGATGAACCTCCGGCGTTAATTCCAGCGCAATAAAACTTCTTACTGTTTCCATTATTAAGCAAGATGTCTTCGGACCATATCCAGCGCTGCCTGGGAGGCGCGCTGGCGCACGGCTTCTCTTGCGCCGTGGAAATGAAATTCTCGGCAGATAAGTTTTCTGGGCGTGGCTAAGGCGATATAGACCAAGCCTACGGGCTTTTCTTTTGTTCCGCCGGTAGGCCCGGCGATTCCGGTTACCCCCAGGCCTAAGTCTGCCCTGGCCAGTTCTTTGACGTTTTGAGCCAGAATTTGAGCCACCTCTTTGCTTACCGCGCCGGATTTTTTCAGTGTTTGCGAAGGGACTTTCAATAGAGATTGTTTTGCCCGGTTGCTATAGGCCACCAGGCCGAGGCCTAGGTATTTGGAGCTTCCACTGATATTGGTCAGACGTTTGCAGATTAACCCACCGGTGCAGGATTCGGCAACGGCAATTGTCTTTTTTTTCTTCTTTAAAAGAACCGCTACCGTTTCTTCTAAACCCTGCGAGTTCTCTCCATAGATGTACTCTTTTAGGCGGCTGCGAATCTTTCTTTCTACCCGGCTGATTAGTTTTTTCGCTTGACTCCTATTTTTTGCCCTGGCAGTGATATTGAGCTCTACACCTTGGGTGTTAGCATAGATCCCCACGTTTAGAGGGGGTTTGGCTTTAAGGATGTCCTTGACTTTCTGGTTGACCTGCGATTCGGCCAGGCCGGTAGTCTTGAGCAGGCGCGATAAGATTGTCCAGTTGCCGGGAAATTTCTTAGCCAGATAAGGCACTACATCGCGTTCCGTCATTGGGTTCATTTCCGCAGGCGGCCCGGGCAGGGCAATGAGCACTTTTTTATCAAAGACCATGATTAGCCCCGGGGCCGTGCCCACCTCATTCTTTAGGGGCCTGGCCCCTTCAGGGATTAAGGCCTGGCGGACGTTCTCCTTGGGCATGGGGATCTGCCGCCTGTGAAAGTGCTCTTTGATATCTTTTAGCACAGATTTATTTAAGATGAGTTTTTTCTGCGTGGCCTGGGCAATAATCTGCAGGGTAATATCATCTACAGTAGGCCCTAATCCGCCTGTGGCAATCACGATATCCGAGCGGTGCAGGGCCCGCTTGATGACTGTGTAGAGCCGGATTTCGTTATCATCCACGGTAGTTGCGTAAAAGAGGTCAATGCCCAGAGGGCTTAGGCTCCTGGCGATATAGGCAAGGTTCGTATTTATAGTCTTGCCCAGGAGCAATTCTGTGCCGATAGAGATGACTTCTGCTTGCATGGCGTTCTCCTCAATATAATCATTATACGACGGATAGGGGACAAAACACAAGCCCTTTTACAAAAAGGGGCCAGGCGCTTTTTAACGCAAAGCGCGCCCCTACCTAAATTTCCCTTTACAAAATCCCGCTAACATTGTATAATTTTAAGTCTATTATGCTTATAATAGTCAGCATTAATATAACTATAAAAAGGGGGTAAAAGATGGCAGAGAAGAAAAAGAAGGAACAGAAGGAACAGGAGCAGGGGGCAAAGTCAAAGGCGTTAGAATTGGCCCTGGCTCAGATTGAGAAACAGTTTGGCAAGGGCTCGATTATGAAGTTGGGCCAGGGGGTAAAAGCAGATATTCCGGTTATTTCCACGGGGGCCCTGTCTTTAGATATGGCCTTAGGCGTGGGCGGTCTTCCCCGGGGCAGAGTCGTGGAGATATTCGGCCCGGAGGCCAGCGGAAAGACCACGCTTACCTTGACCGTAATCCGCGAGGCGCAAAGGGGAGGAGGCATAGCCGCCTTTATTGATGCCGAGCATGCCTTTGATTACACCTATGCCAGCAAACTGGGGGTCAATTTGGATGACTTGCTGATTTCCCAGCCCGATACCGGTGAGCAGGCCTTAGAGATTGCCGAGACCCTGGTGCGCAGTAATGCCGTAGATGTAATCGGTATTGATTCGGTGGCGGCCCTGGTTCCCCGCGCGGAAATCGAAGGCGAGATGGGCCAGTCGCATGTAGGCCTTCAGGCAAGGCTGATGTCCCAGGCCCTGCGCAAGCTTACCGCGGCCATCAGCAGGTCCAGGACCTGCGTTATCTTTATTAATCAGCTTCGGGAAAAAATCGGGGTAATGTTTGGTAATCCCGAAACTACCCCGGGTGGAAGGGCCTTGAAGTTTTATTCTTCGGTCAGGCTGGACTTGCGCCGTTTGGCTCAACTTAAGGTTGGTGACCAGAGTATTGGCAACCGCGTGCGGGCCAAGGTAGTCAAAAATAAAGTTGCCCCTCCTTTTCGTAAGGCAGAGTTTGATATACTTTATGACCAGGGCATCTCCAGGTCCAGCTGTATCCTGGATATGGCTGTAGAGCGTGATATCTTACAGAAGTCCGGGGCCTGGTTTACCTATGGCCAGGAAAAATTAGGCCAGGGCAAGGAAAACACCCGGCGTTTTTTAGAAGAAAACCCTAAAATCCTCAAAGAGTTAGAGGCCAAGGTTAAGCAGCAGCTTTCTGTATAGTTTCAGGAGGACAGTAGGATGTTTCGCTTCGCACAAGCTAAAATTAAGGTTTGGGTTCCAGTTCTAATTGCGGGTACAGTGATCGGTCTTTTGCTGGCGGTACGGCTGAATCTATTGCCCCCGAGCAAGGCCGAGTACGAAAGATCCCCTTTGGCTCCAGCGCCGGCAGAGACCCTGGAAAACAGTTTTATCAAGGTAGCCGAAGAGGTGGGCCCGGGTGTAGTCAGTATCAGTACTGAGCATACCGAGACAATTACCGGTGGCGGCCTGATTCCTTTTTTTGGCGCTGATGATTTCTTCTTTGATGAATTCTTTAAGGATTTTTTCGGCGAGATTCCCGGAGGGACGTTTAAACAACGAGGGCTGGGTTCAGGGTTCATCATTCATCAACAGGGTTATATCCTCACCAACCAGCACGTTATTCAGGACGCAGACAGAATTACAGTAACGCTGCCTGACGGAAGAAGGTTTGATGCCGAGGTTAAAGCAAGCGATATACGTTCGGACTTAGCGATAATTAAAATTGATGCCCGGGATTTGCCGGGGGTTAAATTAGGCGATTCCGATCAGGTTAAGATCGGCCAATGGGCAATTGCCATAGGCAATCCTTACGGATTTGCCGTGGGCAGCGCCGAACCAACTATTACTGCAGGCATAATCAGCGCCTTGAACCGTTCTTTGCCGCAACAACGCCATGAGAAAAGAAGTTACGTAGACTTGATTCAGACTGATGCAGCAATTAACCCCGGAAACAGCGGTGGGCCGTTGGTCAACCTTAAGGGCGAGGTAATCGGAATCAACGTGGCTATTTTTTCACCCAGCGGAGGCAATATAGGGATTGGTTTCGCTATCCCTATTAACAAGGCCAATGAGGTGCTGGCTAGACTCATTGCCGGTGAATAAGGCCAATTAGATATGGGCGAGGATAAAATATTTATCAGGGCCAAGGATTGTGCCTATCGGCTGCTGGGTTACCGTCCAAGAAGCGTCAAAGAAATAAGTGAACGCCTTAAGAAAAAAGGTTTCGCGGCAGGCACAATTAAAAAGACAGTCAAATATTTATCAGAGATTAATTATTTAAACGACGAAGACTTTGCCAGGGCCTGGGTGCGCACCAGGCTGCAATTAAGGCCTGTAGGCCTGGCGCTTTTGCGTTACCAATTGCGCCAGAAGGGTGTGGCTAGTCAGACAATAGAGAGGGCCTTCGCTGAGTGCGCTGGGGAGTATGATGAATCTGAAGCAGCTAGTGAACTTGCACTTTCCCGGAGAAGGCGCTACAGGGGATTGGATCGACAAAAGGTTAAAAGAAGGCTCTATCAATACCTTCGCCGCCGTGGATTTACCCAGGATGCGATTTTGGAAGCAATAAGGCAAAAATGACTACAGACGAGTTACGAGATAAATTCTTGATTTTTTTTAAATCTAAAGCACATAAAATTTATCCCAGTGATTCTTTGGTCCCGGCGGATGACCCCACGCTTTTATTTACCTCAGCGGGAATGAACCAGTTTAAGCAGGAATTTCTGGGTAAGCCCACAAAGTTCAGACGCCGCGCTAGCTGCCAGAAGTGCCTGCGTACCGATGACCTGGACAAGGTGGGCAAGACCAGTGCCCACCATACCTTCTTTGAGATGCTGGGAAACTTTTCTTTCGGCGATTACTTTAAAGAGGAGTCAATAGCCTGGGCCTGGGAGTTTGTAACCAAAGAATTGAAGTTATCCGAAGAGAGGCTCTGGGTTTCGGTTTATCAAGATGACCAAGAGGCCTACAAAATCTGGAAGGATAAAATCGGCGTCGCCAAAGAGCGAATCGTTAAATTAGGGCCAAAGGAGAATTTCTGGCCGGCGAATGCGCCGGAAGATGGTCCCAACGGCCCCTGTGGGCCGTGTTCGGAGATATTTTACGACCAGGGAAGAGAAACCGGCTGCGGCAGGGCTGAATGTGGTCCCGGATGTGATTGCGGCCGGTTTGTAGAGACCTGGAACCTTGTCTTTACCCAGTTTGAGCGCAAGGGTAAAAATAAGTTAGACCCTTTACCGAGTAAAAACATCGATACCGGAATGGGCCTGGAAAGAATGGCGGCAGTATTGCAAGGTAAGCCCAATAATTTTGAGATTGATATTTTTAAACCTATTGTTGAAGAAATCGTAAACTTAGCCGCCGCCACTCCGAATATGCGCACCTGCTATACTATCGCCGACCATATTCGGGCAGTAACATTTGCTATAGCCGATGGGGTTTTGCCTGCTAACGATGAGCGTGGTTATGTAATCCGTAAGCTTATTCGCCGCGCTGTCTGGCATGCTAAGGCATTAGCAATTAAAAAACCGTATCTTTATAAAATTGTTCCGGCTGTGGCCCGGGTAATGAAGAAGCCGTATCCCGAGCTGGAGAAAAAAAGAGAAGAAATCGCCCAGGTGATCTTGGCTGAGGAGAGGCGTTTTCATAAGACGTTAGAGCGGGCAGTTGTCTTTGCCGAGGATATTATTGCCCGGCTTTCCAAAGAGGGGAAATCCCGGATGCCGGCAGAGACAGCCTTTAAATTATACGATACATACGGCTTGCCTGAGGAGATGCTTAAGAAACTTATTTCTTCTAAAGGTTTCAAATTGGATGAGGAAGGTTTTGCCCGGGAACTTGAGCTTCAGCGAAAGGCATCCCGCAGTGCCAGTACTATAGCCGAAAGCGTCTTTGTGGGAAGCTTAGCCAGCAGGTTCAAGCTAAAACCCACTAGATTTCTGGGAGATAAAAACTACTCTCTGAAAACAAAGGTTTGTGCCTTGTTTAAGGCTGATCAGCCGACTGAACAGGCAAAAGAAGGAGATGAGGTAAAGATAGTTTTAGAAACTACGCCTTTTTACGGAGAATCCGGTGGTCAGATAGGTGATACAGGGGTGATTAAAACAAAAGAGGCAACGGTTGAGGTCTTTGACACCCATAAGGTTGACCAGGTGCATCTTCATTTAGGAAAGGTGAGTCGCGGAATAATTAAGGTTAATCAACGCGTTGAAGCAGAAGTGGATGCCCAAAGGCGCAAAGATATTGCACGCAATCACAGCGCTACTCATCTTCTCCAGGCAGCCTTGCGCAAGGTTTTGGGTGAGCATGTGCGCCAGTCAGGTTCCTGGGTGGGGCCGGATAAGTTAAGATTTGACTTTACCCATTTTCAGGCCTTAAATGAGCGTCAATTGCGCAGGATAGAGGAATTGGTAAATGAGCAAATCAAGCGGAATAAAAAATCAGATATATTGACGATGAGTTTTGAAGGAGCGCAAAGGGCGGGGGCCCTGGCCTTCTTCGGTGAAAAATATCAGGAAAAAGTAAGAGTGGTTAAGATAAGCGATGTGTCTTCAGAGCTCTGCGGAGGCACGCATGTATCTTCTGCAGGCGAGATCGGAAGATTTAAGATTACGGCTGAGTCTTCAGTGGCTTCAGGGATTAGAAGGATTGAGGCAACAACAGGGCCAAGAGTGGATAAGATTCTCAAAGAAAAAGCAGGCCAGCTTAAAGAATTGGTAGAGGTCTTTGGCGGTCCGGAGGAGGGCCTGTCTGAGCGTATTGATGAACTTTTACGCAGGATAAAAGGGATAGATAAACGTTTAGATAAATCACGGATGGAAAGCTTCAAAACAAACATAGATAAAATGATTTCTGATGCCCGGGAAATCTCAAGGGTCAAGGTAATAGCTCAAGAGGTTAAAGGTGTAGAGACGGGGCTTTTGCGTTTAATGGCGGATTTGTTGAGACAGAAAGCGAAAACCGCTGTCGTTGTTTTGGCCTCGGCCTCAGCGGAAGGGAAAATATTTATGGTTTGCGCCTTAACCTCGGGACTTCGCTCTCGGGGTCTAGACGCAGTTAAGATTATTCGCGCCCTAGCCAAGGATGTAGGCGGCTCAGGCGGCGGCCGGGCTGATTTTGCCCAGGCCGGCGGAAATAACCCGCGGGGCATAAATAAGGCCTTAAGCAAAGCAGAAAATATGGTGGAGAAGGAGCTTAAAGGATGAAAGTGATTAAAGCAGGCGGAAGTAAGATGCAGAAACTTTTGCAGCGGGACACAAGCTCAAAGAGGCGCATCCGGGAGAAGGTCGCCAAGATTGTTGAGGATGTGCGTTCTTTGGGGGATGAGGCGCTATTGAGATATACCAGGAAATTTGACCGGGTCAAGTTATCGGCCAGGCAGCTAAAAGTAAGCGAGACCGAGATATCCGGCGCCTTCCAGAATGTCGACTCCAAACTTGTCCCTGTTTTAAAGATGATTATTGAAAACGTTACTAAGTTTTACACCAAGCAGATTAAGAAGTCCTGGAAGATTAAGGGGGAGGAGCAGATTAGCCTGGGTGAAAAGATTACGCCTTTAAAGAATGTAGGAATATATATCCCTGCCGGCACCGCACCTTTGGTTTCTACCGTGTACATGACAGTAATCCCGGCCAAGATTGCCGGGGTGGAGAAGATTGTTTTATGCGCACCGCCTAACAAATACGGTTCAGTTGACCCTTACATCCTGGCCGTAGCGAATTTACTGAAAGTAAACGAGGTCTATAAAGTTGGCGGGGCCCAGGCGATTGCCGCCATGGCCTTTGGCACCAAGACCGTGCCGCGCGTAGATAAAATTATCGGACCGGGCAATATCTATGTCTCAGAGGCCAAAAGGCAGGTCTATGGTTATGTAGATCTGGATATGCTGGCCGGGCCCAGTGAGATTGTGGTATTAGCCAATGATTTAAGCCATGTAGATTTTATCGCCGCTGACTTAGAGGCCCAGCTTGAGCATTTAGGGGGGTTGTCTATTCTAATTACAACTTCTAAAAAGCTGGCCCGGGTGATGCAGAAACGCTTAACCGGCGGCTATATTGTGCTGGTCAAAAACCTGCAGGAGGCAGTTGAATTAATCAACCGCATTGCCCCTGAGCACTTGGAGATTATGGTCAAGAACCCGCGCAAGATTTTAAAGAAGATAAAGAATGCCGGGGCGATATTCTTGGGGCCTTATTCGCCTGTGGCCTTAGGCGATTACGCTGCCGGGCCCAGCCATGTCCTGCCTACGGCCGGGACGGCGCGGTTTTCCTCCGGGCTTTCCATCAACGACTTTGTGAAACGCTCGCATGTAATCTCTTACACCAAAAAGGCCCTGGAGAACGTCAGGGAACCGATTGAGAAGATTGCCGAACTGGAAGGCCTGGATAAGCACATTCAGTCAATTAAGGTCAGGTTTGAATAAAACAGAAAGTAAAGGAAGAGATATGACAAAGGCACGAAAAGCAAAAATCAAAAGAAAGACAACTGAAACGGATATCCAGATTAGTCTGAATATTGACGGTAAGGGAAAGTCTAAGATTGATACCGGGATCGGGTTTTTGGATCATATGCTGGAGTTATTTGCCAAGCATGGCCTCTTCGATTTGGAGATTAAGGCTAAGGGCGACCTGAAAGTAGATTTACACCACACCAATGAGGATATTGGTATCTGTTTAGGCCAGGCCTTTACTAAGGCGCTGGGAGGCAAAAAGGGAATCCGGCGCTTCGGGGAAAGGACTATCCCTATGGATGAGGCCTTGGCTCATGTGCGCGTTGTAGCAGATATAAGCGGTAGACCTTACTTTAATCAAATTAAGTGTGAAAAAGTTTACGAAGAAAAGAATGTCCAGGGCGGATATAACTTAGAATATGCGCGCCAGTTCTTTCAGGGTTTAGTGAATAATTTTCCGATTACGCTGCATATTACCGTTCTTGAGCCGGGACGGGACGCGCATCATCTCCTTGAGGCTATCTTCAAGGCCGCAGGACGAGCCTTAGATGAAGCCACCCAAATTGACCCGCGAATAAAGGGAGTTCCTTCTACTAAGGGAAGGCTATAACATGTTAGTTATTCCGGCAATTGATTTAAAAAACGGAAAAGTAGTCCGCCTTGTGCAGGGGCGCTACGAAGAGGTGACAATCTATTCGCAGGAGCCTCTGAAAGTAGCTAGAGAGTGGCAGAGGCAGGGCGCAGAGCGTTTGCATCTCGTAGATTTAGACGGCGCCCTGGATGGCGAACCGAAAAATATCGCTGCCCTGCGGCAGATCTTGGAAAACACGCAGCTTGCTGTTGAGTTTGGCGGAGGCCTAAGGCGCCGTGAGGACATTGCCTCTGTGATTAATATCGGCGCCAAATGGGCAATCTTAGGCACTAAGGCCTGCGAGGATTCAGGATTTGTTAAGGAGATGGTTGACGAGTTTGGCGAGCAGATTATTGTCAGCATCGATGTAAAGCTAGGAAAGGTTGCCGGGCGCGGCTGGACCGAAACTACCCAAATAGAGGACATAGATTTAGTGAAGAACCTACAGGGCATAGGGGTTAAGACCTTTGTCTATACCGATATCTCCCGCGACGGCACCTTATCCGGATGTAATCTTGAAGGCGTCAAGAGAGCGTTAGAGGCAACAGACGCCTCTATAATTTATTCCGGCGGGATATCCACTATGCAGGATATCGAGAATCTAAAAGCTCTGGAGCAGCAGGGCCTGATTGGTATTATTATCGGCAAGGCCCTCTATGAAGAAAAAATCCATTTAACTCAAATAAAGAAACTTTTGGAGAAAAGAGATGAAAACTAGTTCATTAATCGGAAAAGTAAAATTTGATAAAAACGGACTTGTGCCGGCAATTATTCAAGATGTCAAGACGGCCCAGGTCTTGATGGTGGCCTATATGAACCGTTTGGCTTTAAAGAAAACATTAGAAATCGGCAAGGCCCATTTTTACAGCCGCTCGCGTAAAAAACTCTGGTTAAAAGGTGAATCATCAGGCCATATTCAAAAGGTACGCGGCGTGTTTTTAGATTGCGACGGCGATGCCATATTAGTTAAAGTTACTCAAAACAAGGCTGCCTGCCACAGAGGATACTATTCTTGCTTTTATCGCAAGATGGACCTTGAAAAGGGGCAACTTAAAATAAAAGGAAAGAAAATCTTCGATCCCAAGAAGATATATAAATAAGATGTATTATCCATCAAAGAAAGAATTTATTGAGAAGGCTAAGAAGGGGAATCTAATTCCGGTTTACAAGGAATTTGTGGCAGACCTGGAGACCCCCGCCTCTGCCTTCTTAAAGATTGATCAGGGTAAGTATTCTTATCTTTTAGAATCCGTAGAAGGAGGCGAAAAAATAGCCCGCTATTCATTTCTGGGCTCTTCACCTTCTTTGATTTTTCGCAGTAAAGGCAAAAATATTGAGATTATCCGCGGAAAAATTCGCCAGAGGCTCAAGTGCTCCGATCCCTTAAGCAAAATCAAGAAGATAATGCGGCAATATAGATTTGTGCCGGTAGCCGGCCTGCCGCGTTTTTGCGGGGGGCTGGTGGGTTTTATGGGATATGAGATGGTCAGGTTCTTTGAGAGGATTGAGGATGCCAATCCCGATGAGCTTAATCTTCCCGATTGCGTATTTTTGCTCACCGATACTATTTTAATCTTTGACCATACAAGGCAGTCGATTAAGATAATTAACAATGTGCATCTTAATAAAAGAGATAAAAAGGCTGCTGCTTTCGCATACGATAAGGCCTTAAAGAGAATAGATGAGCTTGCCAAAAAACTAAATAAGCCTCTGGAGAGAGCTGCTGAGAAATCGGCATTGAAGAAAAAGAAGTTAAAGATAAAATCAAACTTTACACAAAAGCAGTTTACCCAGATTATAAAGAAGGCTAAAAAACACATAAGAGAAGGGGATATTATCCAAACAGTACTTTCACAGCGTTTCTCGGCTAAGCTGGATTCGTCCTCTTTTGATCTTTACAGGGCGTTGCGTTCAATTAATCCTTCACCCTATATGTTTTATTTAAAACTGGATGGCTTTTCTCTTGTAGGCTCGTCTCCGGAACTTTTTGTGCGCTGTGAGGAACGCCAGGTGGCGGTGCGTCCGATTGCAGGCACAAGGCCTCGAGGCAAAAATGCAGCTGAAGATAAAAAATTAATTAAGCAACTTTTGGCTGACCCTAAGGAGCGAGCTGAACACATTATGTTGGTTGATTTAGGCCGCAACGATATCGGCCGGGTATGTAACTATGGAAGTGTTAAAATCTCAGAGCTTATGGCTATTGAGAAATATTCACATGTGATGCACATTGTAAGCGAGGTCCAGGGAAGATTGCGGGGCGATCAAGATATTTTTGAATTAATTAAGGCTTGCTTTCCTGCCGGTACTGTAGCCGGCGCGCCAAAAATAAGGGCCATGGAGATTATTAATCAGCTGGAAAATACCAGACGCGGGCCTTATGCAGGATTAGTAGGTTACTTTAGTTTCTCCGGCAATTTAGACAGCTGCATTACTATTCGCACCATTATAATTAAGAACAAGACCGCCTATATCCAGGCCGGTGCAGGAATTGTTGCTGATTCCCGGCCTCAAAAAGAATATCAAGAGACTAAAAATAAGGCTCAGGCCTTGCTGAAGGCAGTAGAGTTAGCTAATCGGAGAAGTTAAAGATGATATTAGTTATTGATAATTATGATTCCTTTACTTATAACCTGGTACAGTATTTAGGCGAGTTGGGAGCAAGGGTAAAGGTCTTTAGGAATGATAAGGTAAGCCTGAAGGAAATTGAGAAGCTTAAACCTGAAAAAATAGTAATTTCGCCAGGGCCGGGAAGGCCTAAGGATGCCGGCATCTCATGCAGCGTAATTAGATGCTTTGCCGGCAAGCTCCCCATTTTAGGGATATGCCTTGGCCATCAATGTATCGGAGAGGTTTTTGGCGGAAAGGTTGTTCAGGCAAAAAATCTTATGCATGGCAAAACCTCACTTATTCATCATGACGGCAAAGATATTTTAAAAGGGGTAAAAAATCCCTTTACAGCTACACGTTATCATTCATTAATTGTGCAGAGAAAAAACCTGCCTCGCGCTTTAGAAATAATCGCCCAGACTAAAGATAAAGAAATCATGGGCCTAAGGCATAAAAAATTATCTGTGTGGGGCCTGCAGTTTCATCCGGAATCAATCCTGACTAAAGAAGGGAAGAAAATCTTAAAGAATTTCATTAAGGTGAAAAAATGATCAAAGAGGCCATTGCCGGTTTAGCGCAAAATAAGGATTTAACTCAAGACACAATGCAGCAAGCAGTAGAGGAGATTATGACCGGAAAGGCTGCGCCTGATGAAATCGAGGCTTTTTTGAGAGGACTCTCTACTAAGGGTGAGAGCATTGATGAGATAACTGCCGCGGCCTTTGTTATGCGCCGCCATGCCACCAAGATAACCTCACCCGATGGACTTACCTTAGATACCTGCGGCACAGGGGGAGACGGTGCGCATACGTTTAACATTTCAACCCTTAGCGCATTAGTTGCCTGTGGTGCCGGAGTTACCGTGGCCAAGCACGGCAATAAATCCGTTTCAAGCGAGTGCGGTAGCGCGGATTTGTTGCTTGAGCTGGGGGTGAAGATTGATCTTTTACCCAGTAAGGTTGAGACCTGTTTAGCTAAAGTGGGCATTGGCTTTTTGTATGCGCCGCTTCTGCATCAGGCAATGAAATATGCGATGCCGGTGCGCAAAAAAATGGCTGTGCGCACTATATTTAATATCCTCGGGCCCTTAACTAATCCCGCAGGTGCGCAGTATCAGCTTCTGGGGGTGTTTGACGCTAAACTCACCGAATCCCTGGCCAATGTGCTGAAAAACTTGGGCTCAAAGCATGTTTTGGTTGTCCATGGGGATGATGGATTGGATGAGGTAACAATAACGACTACAACACAAGTGTCAGAACTTAAAAATGATGAGGTTAAAACCTACAAGATCAGCCCGGATGACTTTGGAATTAAAAAAGCAATGTCTGAAGATTTAAAAGGCGCAGATGCTGTTCTTAACGCCAAATTGACTCAAGAGATCTTACAAGGAAAACAAGGCTCTCAGCGGGACATTGTTTTACTCAACGCCGGATGCGCAATCTACGCAGCAGACAAAGTTGCTTCCATCAAAGAAGGCATTGCCAAGGCCGCCGAGTCCATCGATTCCGGAAATGCCTTGAAGAAATTGGAACTTTTGAGAAAGTTTACAAATAGATGATTCTGGATAAAATTATTGAAGAAAAGAAAAAGGAAGTTGAGCAGGCGAAGAGTAAGGTTTCTCTGAATGAGTTGATAAAGAAGGTTTCTTCTGTCGCTGAGCCCAGAGCTTTTAAAGAAACGATTTCTAAAAGCGGCAAGATTAAGCTGATTGCCGAGATTAAGAAGGTCTCTCCCTCAAAAGGGGTGTTCAGAGAAGACTTCGAGCCGGTTGAGATTGCTAAGGCCTATGAGGCAGCCGGCGCCTCTTGCTTATCTATTTTGACCGATAAAAAGTTTTTTCAAGGGGATATCGCTTATCTTAAAGCTGTTCGCGAAGCAGTAAAATTGCCGATTTTGCGCAAGGATTTTATTATTGATAAATACCAGATTTATGAATCTCTCTGCGCGGGGGCAGACAGCATTCTTTTGATTGCTCAAGTGTTAAGCGATGCGCAATTAAGAGAGTTTTCTAGCATTTGTGCCGAGCTTAAGCTGGATGCGCTTTGCGAGGTGCATAACGAAGAAGACTTGGATAAAGCCTTAAAAGCAGACTGCGCAGTTATTGGGATAAACAACCGCAATCTGCAGACATTTGAAGAGGACCTAGGGGTTACAGCGCGGTTAATTAAGAAAGTCCCCAAGGATAAGATAATAGTTTCAGAAAGCGCAATTAAAACAGCCAAAGATGTAATGTATCTGCACAGTTTAGGGGTAAGCGCTGTTTTAATTGGTGAAGCCTTTATGAGAAGTGATGATATAGAAGCGAAGGTGAAAGAGATAATGGGAAATGGCTAAGATTAAAATCTGCGGCATCACCAATCTAGAAGACGCTAACTGGGTAGCCAATTTAGGCGCTGACTATCTGGGCCTGATTTTCGCCAAAGACTCAAAAAGAAAGGTCAGCCTGGACAAGGCCAAAGAGATTACATCGGCAGTCCCGCCTTATGTCAAGACAGTGGGGCTGTTTATCAATGAAGAGCCCGAGATAGTGGATAAAATGCTCACACTGTGCAAGCTGGACATGCTTCAGTTTCACGGGCAAGAGTCTCCTGATTATTGTGCTCAGTTTAAGGGCAGGGCAGAGATAATCAAGGGCTTCCGGATGAAGGATGAACAAAGCTTAGAGCGGATTCCCCAATACGATGTGGATTTTTATCTTTTAGACGCCTTTGCACAAGGTGAGTGGGGCGGGACAGGAAAGGTGTTTAATTGGGAGCTGGCGCTAAAGGCCAAAGAGTTTGGCCGGCCGATATTTTTGGCCGGCGGGCTTAATCCGGAAAACGTCTCCGAGGCCATCAAGCGAGTCCAACCCTATGCGGTAGACGTTGCCTCCGGAGTAGAGTCCTCACCCAGAAGAAAAAGTGTAGAACTAATACAGGAATTTATTGATAAAGTAAGGAAGGTAAAATGAGA
>Ga0315548_1002212_pt1 | contig 15332 bp, 12 predicted proteins | sample SalMarSW160110MG_2_FD_202540 | JGI IMG/M metagenome (GOLD analysis project Ga0315548, IMG submission 202540) | Salt marsh sediment microbial communities from the Plum Island Ecosystem LTER, Massachusetts, United States - Salt Marsh Sediment SW1601-110 ...
CTCTAAGTATCTTGCATGTCTGGAAGTAATCTTTCTTTTTGATTTTTTAGAGTTCAGCCCAGAAATTTGAGTTCCCAAAATCAATAAATCTCTTTGAAGTTTTTCTAAAATATCTCTGAGGTTTTTATCTTCAACCATGCTTTTAGCCATACCTGTAAAAGAACTGAGCTCATCTATTGTTCCTACCACTTCAAGGCTTAAATCATCCTTCCTTAATTTTTCGCCGGAACGTGCAAATGTATAACCCGCATCGCCTTTCTTGGTAACAATACTTTTCTTTCTTTCCTTATCTGACATACTCAGGTAAGAAGAATTTTGCCTATCTTTCCCCAAATTTCCTTTATGCTTTCCGTTAAAGGAGTATTCGTATATTCTACCACTGACAATTTTTTCATCTGTGCTTCTGTGACTTCTTTTCCATAAGGTATAACTCCTAAAAATTCCGAATTGTATTCTTTCGCTATTTCCTTTATTTTTTGTGTTAATTCTTCGTTTAAATCATACTTATTCACCACCACACCGGACTCAACTCCGAAATGTTTAATTACCTGTAAGACCCTTTCCAAATCATGAACACCGGATACGGTGGGTTCTGTTACCGCCAACGCATAATAGGCACCCGAAATAGAAGAGATAACAGGACATCCTGTTCCGGGAGCTCCATCCATTATCGCATCGGATTTACTGTTTTCCCCGGCAAGCAGAGCTGCTTTATCCCGAACCAAAGTAACTAACCTGCCTGAATTCTCTTCAGCCACCCCTAACTTAGCATGGCTCATTGGCCCATGCCGGGTGTCAGACATAAACCATTCACCGTTCACCGCTTTTTTACTTTTTATAGCATCATATTCACATACCAATTCACATACTCCGCATCCTTCACAAGCGAGCTTATCAACCATATATCTCTTTTTCCCTTTCTCTTCATATTCTTTAATGGCAGAGAATCTGCAAGCTTGTTCGCATTTCCCGCATTGGGTACAAACATCCTGGTCTATATCCACTTCCACTCCACCGCTAAAAAAACCTCTTTCTTTTATTTCGGGAGATAAAACCAGGTGTAAATCCGCCGCGTCCACGTCACAATCAGCAATTACCATTGATTTCGCCAGAGCAGCAAAACACGCTGTAAGGGATGTTTTCCCGGTTCCCCCCTTGCCGCTGATAACCACCAATTCTCTGGGTTTTTTAACCTGGGAGGTACCATATTTTTTTGCTTTCTCAGGAGCTTTTTTACTGAATCTTCTTTCTTTTTTTGCCTTTTTCTGTACCTTTCTTTCTTCTTCGGCTAAAATTAATATTTTATCCGCTAAATTTTTAAATATTTTTTTCAATTCAGGAAATTTTTCTACTGCCAATTCACCCCGGGAGTAACTTTCTGCTATCCTGCGTTCATCCGGTATTTCTCCGATAATATCCAATTGTTCTTCTAAACAATACTCTTTCAAAGCATCATCTCTATATTCAGCCCGATTAACAATTATCACCGGTTCAATTCCTATTTCCCGAGCCATATCCACGGAAAGTTTTAAATCGTTTATACCGAAAGGGGTCGGATCGGTAACCAAAATACACAAATCTACATCTTTAACAGTTTCTACCACCGGACAGCTTGTTCCAGGAGACGAATCTAAAATATTGATTCCTTTCCCGGAATATTCTTTGACTTTTTTTACCAGCCGGGGAGACATCCCGCCCTCAGCAGTTTCTAAAAGGGCATAATATACTTCGATCTTTCCGCTCATCCCTTCTTTTACAACTCCGATTTTTCTTTCTTTTTCGATAATAGCATTCGTAGGACAGGCTATCGTACAACCACCACACACATGGCATAATTCTTTAAATATAAGAACTTTGTTTTTTACGACTGCTATGGCATTATATTGACACACCTCGGCACATTTACCGCAATTAATGCACTTTTGTTGGTCTACCTCCACAGGAGCAATCAAATTAACATTTTCTTCTTTTTCAATAACAGGATTAAGAAACAAATGTCCGTTTGGTTCTTCCACGTCACAATCTAAATAACGAACCTTACCTTGTTTTTCTGACAATACTTTTGCCAGATTAGTAGCTATAAAAGTCTTACCTGTCCCGCCTTTACCGCTGGAAATAGCAATATCTATCTTATTCTTTTTCATTTTTCCTCATATAATTAACATCATAAATGAGAATCATCTTCTTCCGCCTCCACCACCTCTTCCGCCACCACTTCCGTCACGCGGACCTCTTCCCAAACCTCTTCCCATACCGCGACCTAAACCTCTGCCCATACCTCCACCCATACCAAAACCAGAATCAGGCAAATTTTGCCCTTGATTTGGAGGAAAACTTTGCTGTAGTTTTACATCAGAATAAATTGCACCTTGTGGGCAGATTTGAACACACTTCCCACAATCGATGCATTTATTAGCATCAATCCGGGCTTTGCTGTTAACCATCGATATTGCCTCAGTAGGACAAACATTTACGCAAATTTCACATCCTGTGCATTTTGCTTCATCTACTTTAAACATTTAACATCTCCTATGGTATAGTTTATTATCACTTCTGCAATTCTTCAAGCCGTTCCAACGTCTTTTCTGCAATGATTCTTTCTTTATTAAAATATTTTATCATTCTGTTTAAACATTTATTTTTTTCATTATTATTACCAAGATATTCTGCGCAAGCCTCCATATATTCCTCTGTCATCTCTACATTGATTTTTACACTCTCAGGTATTTTTTCACTGTCATGTCTTACAGCTTCTGCCGCGCAAACATCGTGACATATCCCACAACGTATACAATCCTCCATCCTTATTTCAGCACTACTATCTTCCATAACTATTGCGCCTACAGGGCATTCCTCAACACAGACTCCACAACTCGTACATCTACTGTCATCAATCCATGGCATCCTATCCTCCTTTTCTGAAATTCAAGATACAACCTTTAATCCTGTTATCATCATGAATTAACTCAGCATGAATTTCCCTTTCAAATCTGAAACTGGCCTTTTCGATTTCCTTTTTGATTTTCTGGTTCGAGGTGACATCTGTATGCGTAACAAGATGAGTCGGATAAACCGAAAAAAGAGCATTTTTCTTAGCAAATCTCCTTATAATTTCATAAAGTTTCATTCTATCTTTTACGGTACTGCTATCATTTTTGCCCACTAAATGTATGACGTCATAACACAAAACTACATCGATTGTATTCTCATCAACAGGGAATTTCGTTTTCTTATTTATTAGTTCAACATTTATTATCCCTTTTTCTTCTAATTTTCTTTTTAGCTTATTCAAAACATTTTTATCTTTATCCACGGCATATACTTTAGCGTTTACACCTACTATTTCCGAAGCGGGTATTGTGTAATTCCCCTCACCACATCCAAAATCCAGAACAGTTTGACCTTCTTTTAAACCAATTTCCTTTAAAAACTTTTCACCGTCTTTTTCTATCCATACATCCAGATCGCTTCCTATCATCTAAAGAGGCCCTTTATAAGTATTTCGCACTCAAAAACTCTCATTAAAGCTTTTTTCGAATAATCCTGCCGGTTTACCGATTGATTACTTTTTAGCCTCCGCCTCCAGTTCTTTTATCCTTTTCTTTACTGCTTCCAGTTCATTTTCCAGAGCTTTAGTTTGCTCCGCCAACATGTTCGCTTCATCTTCGGGTGAAATTCTTTCGGGATAAACCGGATATGAAGGGGCGTAACCATAATCGGCTCCATACGCGTAACCCGCTCTCCTCCATCCAAAACCTCTACCAAAACCACGACCAAAACCACGACCAAAACCACCACCTCTACCCAGACCCCTATTAACATAACCCGGAACGGAATATCCGGCACAGTAACCTGCCGCCCTACCCGTCATCGGACCTAAACCTGCTGGACCTGTTCTATCTCCTAATGGCATAATTTCCTCCTTTTTTTAACTTTTTAATCATTAATACTACTTTTTTAAAACACTCCATAAAACAACTTAACCTTCATCTTTAATATCTCTACCTTATTGAAAATGGTTTTCATTATCAATTATAACAGTAAATTTCTTTTTGTCAAGGGGATTTTAGGTATTAGGTCTTGGGTCTTGGGTTTTAGGTTTTAATGAAAAAACAAACAAAAACTTTGTGCTCTCTGTATGCTCTGTGGTAAAAACGGTGGGGACGAAGTTTTCCAGCTTGACAATATTTTCTTTTGACTTAACATTATCTTAATATGGATAACTTAAAAAATCAAAATGTTCTCCTGGAAGTCAAGAATCTTACTGTTGAAGTCGAAGGAAAAAGACTTCTTAGGGGTGTAGATGTACTTATTAAGGAAGGGGAAACTCATGTCGTCTTTGGTCCAAACGGTTCGGGAAAAACCACGCTTGTAAACGTTATCATGGGCTTGCCCGAATATAAGATTGTTGAAGGGGATATAATATTCAGGGGTAATTCTATACTGGATTGGAATATTACGAGAAGAGCGAAAGCGGGTATCGGGTTAGCCTTTCAACATCCCCCTGTAGTAGAAGGAGTCTCTCTCGGAGTTCTTTTAAAGACCATGGTTCCGGATGAAAAAACTTCCGGGGAAATTGCCAAGAAGGCACATATGGAAGATTATCTGGAAAGAGAAATAAACGTGGGATTTTCGGGAGGAGAGAGAAAAAAGGACGAGCTCTTGCAACTTTTAGCTCAATCTCCCCAGCTTGTCATGTTCGATGAACCCGATTCTGGTGTCGATGTAGATAGTATAAAATTAATGGTCAAAATTATGAAACAATTACTACAAAAAAACAAACCGATCAGAGAAAGGAAAGCAGGTGGTATAATAGTAACCCACTCCGGAGTAATACTGGAGGAAATACACGTGGATAAAGGATATGTAATTGTCGACGGAAAACTTTTGTGTTCCGGCCCACCTCTCGATATATTCGACCAGGTTAAAAATTACGGTTTTGAAAGATGTATCAAGGAAGCTAACGAAAGTGAAAAAGCTGGATGAAAATTTAGAAGAAGAAATTGCCGGCTTGGACAGAGTAGGGTTCGACACAAAGGGAAAAACAAAACGTTCGGGTTCATTCCTCATCACGAACGACAAAACAACCACTGCCGAATCAAAAGAGGAAGAACTTGTTGTAATGCCGCTTGCTTTCGGAATACAGGTTTACGATTGGATAAACGAATTACGGTTTTCCCTTGTGGACAGCAACAAAGACGAATACACAAAAGAAGTTGCTTCCAATAAAGAAATCATCGGCAGTTTTATATATCTTAAGGAAGGAGCAAAAATAAAGGAACCTTTCCAATCCTGTTTTTTTCTCCACGGACAGGGATTCAAACAGGTACTTCACAACATTATTGTACTTGAACCAAATTCCGAGCTAAATATTATAACAGGATGCGCGACCGGCAATCTTGTATCCGTGGGCAGTCACATAGCAGTCACGGAGATATTTCTAAAAGAAGGAGCGCGCTTAACCTACACAATGATTCATGATTGGAGTTCCGAATCGGTTGTCTATCCGAGGGCAGCAATAGACGTCGGAAAAGGGGCTACATTAAACTCGAATTATATTGCTTTAACCAAAGTTAAAGAAATACAGAGTAATCCAACAGCCTTTCTCGCGGATAGGGCAAGTGTAAAATTCAATTCGATTATTTTCGGAAAAGCTGGTTCAAAATTCGATATGGGAGCAAGGGGCATTTTAAACGGCGAAAACGGAAACTGCGAAATCATCAGCCGTGTAGCATCCAAAAATTGCAAAACTATACTGAGAGCCTATATAGAAGGAAACGCCGCAAACACAAAAGGGCATACAGAATGCAACGGGCTCCTGCTTGACGATAGAAGTTCAGTTAAAGCAATCCCGGAACTTAAAGCCAACAATATAGATACAAGTCTTTCACACGAAGCTTCGATAGGAAAAATCGCGGGAGAACAGCTAAATTACCTTATGTCGAGAGGTCTTAATGAAGATACCGCAAGAGCACTTCTGATAAGAGGCTTCCTGGAAAAAGGTGTCGAAGGTTTACCGGCTTCTCTCAAGAAAAAAGTCGATAAACTTATAGAAATAGCAGCATCCAGCGATAGCATATAGACGAAGAATTCAGAAGTTAGAAGTTGGAATCCAGAATCCCCTCCCGACCAAAACAATTAAAAGAAACAACAAATTGCACGAATAACACAAATCCCTTTTTTGCAAAAACCTAATACCTAAGACCTGAAACCTATTATCTCACACAAAGCTCACAAAGACCACAAAGATTATTTAATTGTTGGTCGGTTAGTAGGCGTTTTGTCTGTTGAAAGACACAAATTTAATTTTTGAGGTGGTTGGGTTTTGTGTCTTTCGGTTGTTTAGTGGTAAAAAAAGAATGGGGGGAGGGGCTCTGTTTTAGTTTTTTTCCAGAAGTTCGAGATCTGCTATGTCTTGTTTTCTGCCTACTGCCTTTTTATTTTTGATTAATTCCTTTTTTCCAATAAAATTAACGATTGTTTTTCCGTATTTTTCTCTAACTTTAGCATTCCAAACTTCTTCAAATGAACATCCTGCTATCGAAGTTATAATGTCTATGCGAAGAGGCTCATAGCCAAGCTGTAATATTTGGTTTTTCTTGGTTAAATCTTCTTTATTTATATTGATCCCTTTAAATCCGAATTCATGCAGAACATTGATCAGCTTCTTTACATTTCCTTCTTCAGGTTCAATGAGAATATCTAAATCTTTAGTATAGCGGGGCTTTGAATATAGCGCTAAAGCAAACGCACCTACAATCGCGTATCTTACCTTATTTTTGTTTAATAACTTTAAAAACTCTTCGTAGTCCTTTTCCGTCTTCATTCTTTCTTTTTAATTCTTCCTCTCTTAATTCCTGAACAATAGATAATCTCTCTTGCGAGGTTAAGGAAGAATAATACTTTTCGTCCTCTACTTCAGATTTTGAGAATGTAATCATTTTCGTCCAAACTTTTCTCTTCATACTCTAAATATAACAAATAATGCGCTAAATTCAAGTATGTTTAAAATGAGCCGCAGATGAACACAGCTTTTTAGGATTTCTTTTTTTATATACTAAATACTATACCCTAATATTCCAACTACTCTCCGCTAACTAAAAACCTGACTCTGTAAATAATTTTTTAGTCCAATTGTAGTTTCGGCTTGACTTTCCACAATAATATACCTATAATATACATACAATGGTAAAAACCTACAGAATAATAATAACAATCGAAAACTTAGATATTATCATTATCTTTTAGGTTTAGGGAAATTTAAGAACAAAGTAATTGGGGTAAAATATGAAAAGCTTTCTTAAATTTTTTGTGCTGGTATTTTTTATGACAACTTTTCAAACAGCTGTTTCTGCTGATGCCCTCAGAACGTTGAAAGTGGGTATGTATGAAAATGAACCTAAGATATTTACCGACAATGGCAAACCTTCGGGATTTTGGCCGGACATTATAGAATATATATCCTCAAAAGAAAATTGGAAAATAGAGTGGGTTTACGGCACATGGGAAGAATGCCTGCAAAGATTGGAAGTCGGTAAGATAGATTTAATGCCGGATGTCGCTTATACAAAAGAGAGAGGCAAAAAATATTCCTTTCAGGATGAAACGGTTTTTATAAGCTGGGCAAGAGTTTATGTTCCTAAAGATTCAAAAATCCAATCGTTCCCCGACTTGAACAACAAGAAGATAGCAGTTTTAAAAGGCAGCGTTAATTATGAGGAAACAGGAGGGATAAAAGAACTAACGGAAAAATTCAGAATCAACTGTGTTTTTGTCGAGGCAGCCGATTACAATAACGTTTTCGAATTGGTGAAGAAGAACGAAGTCGATGCAGGAGTCGTTAACAAAAATTTCGGAAATGAGAGGGAAAAAGAATACAACGTCAAGAGGACCAGTATTGTTTTTCAGCCTAACGATCTCAGATTTACGTTCTCAAAGGAATCCACCTTAGCACCTCTTCTAATTGCAAGAATAGATTACCATATTAATACGTTAAAGCAGGACAAGAATTCGATCTATTATCAATCGATGGAAAGATATTTCGAAAGTTCAATTACGGAAAAACCAGTGGTCCCGGGTTGGGTAAAGAAAACAACGCTTATACTCACAGGAGTATTGCTTTTTCTTGTTATGGTATCTATAGTATCAAGATTTCAAGTTAAACGAAAAACAGCAGAGTTAAAAGAAAGTGAAGAAAGATATAAAACTCTGTTTGAAAATTCCCCGGGAGGAATAATAGTCGCGGAAAGCGAAACCAGACAATTCTTATTTGCTAACTCCGCGATATGCCGATTGTTAGGCTATTCTAAAGAAGAATTAAAGCAAATGAATATTTCCGATATATATCCCAAGGGTTGCCTCGATAAAGTTTTCTTCGAACTCGAAACACAGAAACAAGAAGAACACAAATTAGCTTTGGATCTTCCATGCTCACGGAAAGACGGAACTATAATTTATGCGGATATAGCAACAAGCAAAACGAATATACAGAATCGCGAATGCTATATTGGCTTTTTCACTGATGTAACCCAGAGAAAAGAAGCGGAAGAAGAAAAGGAAAAAATAAACTCACAGTTACTCCAATCTCAGAAAATGGAAGCTGTAGGAAGGCTTGCCGGCGGCATAGCGCATGATTTCAATAACCTTTTGACCGCAATAATAGGTTATGGGTATCTTCTATACGACGAAATGCCAAAGGAAGATCCGAGAAGTAAAATGCTGGAAGAAATTCTTAACGCGGCAAAGCGAGCAGCCGGACTTACAAGCCAGCTTCTGGCTTTTAGCAGAAAAACCCCTATCAAACTCGAAGTACTCGATCTCAATTCTATAGTAACCGGAATCGAGGGCATGCTCGACCGATTAATCGGAGAAGATATTGTTTTTTCAAGCAATCTCGAAGAAGGACAAACAAATGTCAAAGGAGATGCCACTCAGATAGAACAGATAATATTGAATTTGATTGTTAACGCGCGCGACGCCATGCCCGGAGGCGGAAAGTTGGCAGTAAAAACTAAAAAAGTTTCAATAAACGATAAAGACATCAAAAAAATACCTTATTCAAGAAAAGGAAATTTTATACTCCTGTCTGCTACAGATACAGGTTCAGGAATCGATAAAAAAACATTTTCGAAAATCTTCGAACCTTTCTACACCACAAAGAAAACCGGAACCGGACTCGGACTATCAGTAGTAAACGAAATAATAAAAAAACAGGAAGGATGGATAAATGTGGAAAGTGAACTTGGAAAAGGCACAACTTTTAAAATCTATCTACCCGCCTGCTCCGAGAAGAAAAAAACTGAAGACATAGGCATTGTAGCCCTTTCCGACCTGCAGGGTAAAGGAGAAACAATACTTGTCATAGAGGACGAAAGAATTACTCGAAGATTTATCGACAAAGTTCTAAAAGAAAACGGATACACAGTATTGCAAGCCGCCAGCATAGCGGAAGCTTCGGAGATTATGAAGAAAAATGGAAAAGAGATTCAAATGCTTTTCAGCGATGTCGTTTTATCCGACGGCAGCGGTCTGCAATTCGCGGAAGAATCTATTAATAAAAACAAAAACCTTAAAGTCATTTTAAGCAGCGGATATACAGATGAAAAATCCGAGCTGTCCAGTATTGCCAAAAAGAAATTTAGGTTTTTAGGAAAACCTTATGAGGTCCAGGATCTACTAAAAAAAGTAAAGGAGGCTTTCTCTTAACCTTCTCTACCCGTCCAACAATAAGTACAAAGATTGTCTTTCTTCTAATATACAATTAAATTAAGTATTAAAATATTTGATTGATTTTTTTTAGTTCCAGTAATTAACCACTTTAGAAGCTTGACTTTTTACAATATGCCATCTATAATATATATATAATAAAATTTCATAAATTTTTATATTTTACCTGTATTTTTTAGGGATAAATAATTAGTATAATATAAGGTATTTAAAAAATGAAAAATTTTTACTATATTTTTTATTTATTATTGGGAGAAAAAAAGAATAAGAGTAAAACTTACCTGTCCGCCGACATTCTACCGAAACGAAAAGTCAAAGAATGGGGCAATAATAAAGTTTACACAATAAATAATATGTCAGAAGGAGAAAAAAACGGGTAAAAAGGGAAAAGCGAAAATTCTTATAGTTGACGATAATGAGCAGCTGCGGGGTCTCCAGAAGAAAATATTTGAAAGTAATGGATATGAGGTCGTAACTGCCGAAAACGGAAAGACAGCTCTGGTAAAACTACAAAAATTTGGTTTTGATTTAATAGTTTCGGATATTTTGATGCCGGAAATGGACGGCTACGAACTCTGTCAGATTTGTAAAAGAGATAAAAAATTATGTAACATACCCTTTGTATTCTACTCTTCTAATTATACCGACAAAAGAGATCAAGATTACGCGCAGGAACTCGGAGCCGATAAATTTATCGTTAAACCGGCAAAACCAAAAGATTTCATAGCTGTAGTCCGTGATACGATTAAAAAAACAAAAAAAGGTAAAATTCATCCAAAAAAGCCCAAAATAACAGCGGAAGAAGCTATCAAAAAACACAGGAAAGAGCTCGTAAGAAAACTCAATGAGAAAGTTGAAGAACTTCAAGCAGAGATATATGAAAGAAAAAAGAAGGAAAAGGAGCTTCGAAAAGCGAAAGAAGAAGTCCAGATTGCAAGCAGAACTAAAAGCGAATTTCTTGCTTCCATTAGCCACGAGATAAGAACACCGCTTAATGCTATAATTGGAATGGCTGAACTTCTCTCTGAAACAAGATTAGATCAAGAACAAAGAAAATATGTCGATATATCGAAAAATGCCGGAGAAAATCTACTGGATATCATCAACGATATTCTGGATATTTCAAAAGTCGAAGCGGGAGAAATCAAACTTGAAAACGTCGGATTCAATCTTTCCGAAGTCGTGAAAAAAACCTGCGATGTCTTCTCATTTCGTGCCAATAGAAAAGGAATTACACTTACAAACCATATAAACCCCAAAATCCCTCTAAATCTTATTGGTGATCCGGCGAGACTCCAACAAATTCTTGTAAATTTGCTCGGAAACGCCATTAAGTTTACCCATAAGGGGGAAATAGTTTTAAAAATAAATTTGTCTAACGAAGAAGATAAAATCAAAAAAAGAGTCCCGGTGGATAAAGTTCAACTACTCTTCTCCGTTAGAGATACGGGTATCGGAATTCCCCAAGAAAAGAAAAAAACTATCTTTGATTTTTTTACTCAGGCTGATTCGTCGACCACCCGTGAATATGGCGGAACAGGTCTCGGTCTTACGATATGCGAACGTCTTGTAAAACTGATGGGTGGAGATATATGGGTTGAAAGTGAAGTAGGAAAGGGCAGTACCTTTTCCTTCACTGCAGAGTTTGATATGGAAAAAGAAATCTTAAAAGATACTGAATCTGCCAAAGCTGAAGATTTTGATATCAAAGGGGTAAGAACCCTATTAATAGATGACAACATAACTGACAGGCTGATATTAACAAAACACCTCACCCAGTGGGGAGCTACGGTTGTAGAGGCTAAAAGCGGAAATGATGCAATCTTAATGTTAAAATCTTCATTTGAGAAAAACACACCTTTTAAGTTAATCCTGCTCGATTGCAGAATCCCGGTTATGGGCGGATTCAAAGTTTTTGAAAAGATGAATGAAGAATTCTCTGAAGACTTCATTACTATTATGATGCTGCCTTCCGATCACAGATCGGGAGATCTCTATAAGATTCAAGAAATGGGTGTCGAGACCCATCTTCTCAAACCCGTAAAAAAAGAAGAATTGAAAAAAACTATTATAAACACATTAAAAAAGATAAAAGAACAGGGAAAGAAACAAACAAAAGAACAGGAAACCAAAAAGTTGTTTCCTATGAAAATACTGCTTGTCGAAGACACTAAAGATAACGTTCTGCTCATTCAAGCATACCTCAAAAAAACTCCTTATAAGATAGATGTGGCAGAAAATGGGAAAATTGCTGTGGATAAATTCAAATATAACAAATATGATCTCGTTCTCATGGATATGCAGATGCCTGTAATGGATGGATTCACAGCCACAAAAGAAATCAGAAAATGGGAGAAAGAAAAAAAGGAAGAGCCAACTCCAATCATAGCTTTAACCGCTTACGCTATGAAGGAAGAAGTACAAAAAACCCTTAACACAGGATGTGATAAACATCTAAGTAAACCTATAAAAAAGCAAAACCTGTTGCAAACAATCGGCGAATATGAAGAAAAAAACGAAAAAAAATATAATAATAATTAATGCCGACAATTTTAACTTAAGCATAGGAGTAAAAAATGAAAAATATAGATTCTAAAATACTTTCTTTCCTGATATTATATTTAACGTTATTTTGTCTCGTTTTTCTTCCCGTTTTTGTTTCCGCGGATGATTCTATTACTTTAAAAGTGGGATTATATGAAAACGAACCGAAAATCTTCACTGAAAAAGGTAAAGCAACAGGTTTCTGGCCGGATATTATAGACTACATCGCTTCAAAAGAAAATTGGAAGATAGAATGGGTTCACGGAACATGGAACGAATGTCTGGAAAGATTGGAAAGCGGTAAGATAGACATAATGCCGGACATCGCATATACAGAAATAAGAAGTGAAAGATATGCCTTCCAGAATGAAACCGTTTTTATAAGCTGGGCAAGAGTTTATGTTCCTAAAGATTCAAAAATCCAATCGTTCCCCGACTTAAACAACAAGAAGATAGCAGTTCTAAAAGGCAGCGTTAATTATACAGGAGAAGAAGGGATAAAAGAGTTAACGGAAAAATTTAAGATTAACTGTACTTTTGTAGAGACAAGCGATTACAATAATGTTTTCGAACTGGTGGAAAAGAAAAAGGTCGATGCGGGAGTCGTCAATAAAAACTTTGGAAATGAGAAAGAAAAAAAATATAAGGTTAAAAGAACAGGTATAGTTTTTCAGCCTGCTGCTCTCAAATTTGCTTTTCCAAAGAAATCCACCCTGACTCCGCGTTTAATGTCAAGGATAGATTATCATATTAAGGAGTTAAAAGAAGATAAAAATTCGGTTTATTATAAATCTATGAAAAAATATTTCGAAGGATCAATTGCGGAAAGGACTGTACTACCCAATTGGGTAAAGAATGTTATGCTTATAATCGGAGGAACATTGCTTTTCTTCATGATGGTCTGCGCTTTATCAAGGTTCCAGATAAAACGAAAAACGTCTCAATTAAAGGAAAGTGAAGAGAGATACAGGACATTGTTCAACTCTTCAAAGGATGCCATAATGACTTTAGAACCTTCAACATTGAAATTTACTTCCGGGAATTCTTCAATATTGGATATGTTCAAAATTAAAAATGAAAAGGAACTTATGTCTCTTACTCCATGTGATGTTTCTCCCGAAAAACAACCCGATGGGCGTTTTTCCGAAGAAAAAGCAAAAGAGATGATACTAACAGCAATGGAAGAAGGGTCTAATTTCTTTGAATGGATACACCAAAGATGTAACGGAGAAGAATTTCCCGCGACAGTGCTATTAACGAGGGTCGACTTTTCAGACAAGTCGTCCATACTTCAGGCAACCGTAAGAGATATCACCAAATTCAAACAAACGGAAGAGGCTCTCCGGGAAGGCGAAGAAAAATTTAGAACTGTAATCGAAAACCTACCGCAGGGAGTTTTTGTACACGACCTCGACGGACATATTATAATGATTAATAAAGCTTCCTGCGAAAATACTGGCTATACAAGAGACGAACTACTCGATATGAAAATGACGGATGTTGATCCCGAATGCCTGAGTGAAAAAGAAGGAAAAAAATTATGGTCGGAATTGCAAAAGGGCGGATTTAAACGTATAGGATCCTTTTATCGCCGTAAAGATGACTCCAGTTATCCCGTCGAAATACATGTAAATGCTATTACCCTAAAAGGAAAACCCATGATACTGTCGATTGTACAAGATATTACCGAAAGAATAGAAAGAGAAGAAGAATACAAGAGACTAATAAATGGAATGAATGACACTGTCTTCGTGATCGATTTCAATAGAAAGTTCGTCGAGGTAAACGATACCGCCGTCAAATCTCTGGGGTATTCCAGAGAAGAATTACTCTCCATGGGACCTCAAGGTATAGATTCGTCCATAAGCGACAAAGGCATAAGTCTACTTATAGAAGGAATGAAAACAGATGAAATACAGGTTTTCGAAACTGAACACAAAACAAAAAGCGGAAATAAAATACCGGTAGAAATCAGCTCTAGCCGCGTAACTTATAAAGGAGAACCCGCAATCTTGAGTATCGCCAGAGATATTACGGAACGAAAAAAGGCGGAGGAAGAGAAAGAAAAAATGAATTCACAGTTGCTTCAGGCGCAGAAGATGGAGTCTGTCGGAAGGCTTGCCGGTGGCATTGCCCATGATTTCAATAATCTGCTGACGGCAATCATCGGGTATGGTCATCTCCTCTATGATGAAATGAAACAAGAAGATCCGAACAAAGAAATGATGGAAGAAATCTTAAGGGCAGCAAACCAGGCAGCTAATCTTACCGGACAACTTCTCGCATTCAGTCGAAGAAACCCCGTTAAACTCGAAGTAATCGACTTAAATTCATTGGTAATCGGAATAGAAAAAATGATCGAACGCTTAACAGGGGAAAATATTAATTTCTCCTGCATGATACATGAAGATCAGCTAAACATAAAAGCAGACCCTACTCAGTTAGAACAGATTATTTTGAATCTAATTGTAAACGCGCGGGACGCGATGCCTAAGGGAGGTAAAATAATCGCAAAGACTGAAAAAGTTAATATAAGCGATGGAGACACAAACGATATACCCTATTCATATGCCGGAGATTTTGCGTGTTTATCTGTTACAGATACAGGCTTGGGCATGGATAAAAAAACGGTTTCTAAAATTTTCGACCCATTCTTTACAACCAAGAAAACAGGAACGGGTCTCGGCCTATCGGTTGTTCATGAAATAATAAAAAAGCTTGAAGGATGGGTAAATGTGGAAAGTACACCAGAGAAAGGAACGACTTTTAAAGTTTACTTACCTGTAAGCTACGAAAAGAAAACATCCGACGAGAAAGAAACCATTTCAATGGCAGAACTGCATGGTAACGGGGAATTAATACTCGTTATAGAAGACGAAAGAATTACACGGAAATTCATCATTAAAGCTCTAAAAGAAAATGGCTATTCGGTACTGGAAACAGAAAAGATCGAAGAAGCCAGAGAAATCTTTAACAATAAGGAAGACGATATAAAGATGGTTTTCAGTGATATTGTCCTATCCGACGGAAGCGGATTAGAATTTGCAAAAGAAATTAAATCT
>Ga0315548_1002216_pt1 | contig 15313 bp, 18 predicted proteins | sample SalMarSW160110MG_2_FD_202540 | JGI IMG/M metagenome (GOLD analysis project Ga0315548, IMG submission 202540) | Salt marsh sediment microbial communities from the Plum Island Ecosystem LTER, Massachusetts, United States - Salt Marsh Sediment SW1601-110 ...
ATTGGGTCACCTGAAACACAGGGACGTCCAAGTTATGATGTTCGTCTCCATACTGCCAGCAATCTTCTATTTCATAGGCTACTCCATGCTCCTCTCCTCCATGTTCAGCCGCAGAGACAGTAGAGACAGCGGAGGAGCCGCCATCATCGGCATCGCAAGCCTCCTCATCTACTGGATACTCACTCTCTTTACACTCTACCTGAGCCGAATACGCGAATACTTTGCTGACCGCCACAGTGCCTCCATTGTCGAGGATGGACCCCGCAAACTCTCTGAAGGACTAGCAAAGATAGTGAACTACACAAACGTAGTAAAAAGAAGCCGCCGCGACCGACGCGACACAGGTGGCTCCAACTCGTTTAAGGCTCTCTTCATCTCTGACCCGGATCGCGCAGAGTCAGATGCAGCTGCCTTAACCCAGTTTGGGGGAGTCGGGGGCGACAGAAAACTTGTTGAAGCGGTTCTGCGGAGAAAAGTAACCACTTTTGACAGGATTATGGAAGTCTTTTCCACTCACCCAAACATTGTTAAAAGGCTGAAGGCTCTCCAAGAACTCGATTAATTGTCGCTTTCCAAACAGTTTAGAGTAGATTTTCTATATTTCTTCAACCTAAAAAAAGGCTGAATATTCACGAATTAAACAAGTGAAAAGATCTTCACAACTAAAAGCTGTCAAGCATTTTTTTCAGCGATTCCGCTTCTTCTCGAAGCACAGCCACTTCACATTCTAGTGCGGCAGCTTTTCCCTCTGCTTCTTTCCTAAGTTGCTTTACCTCTTCCAGAAGCTTAGTTTTCTCGTTTTCCAGATTTTCGATCTTCTCCCGCAGATTCTTCAAAGTTACCATTAATTGAGCCTCTACACCAGAAATCGGCTCCGAATTTATATAATCGTTATTACAGCCAAAAACATAACTCAGAATCAGACATATCCACCGAAGAAAGAACCTCGAAACCTAAAACAGGTACCTCAACGTTAGATACTCTTAAATCGCCTTAACCAGCATGAACAGATAACTCAGCTAACTCCATGAATCAGCAAGTTAACTTTGGAAGATGCAAAAGAAAAGCTAATCAGTTCCGAGCTAAACAGGGAACTTGCGGAACGGTTCACCAAAGAAATCTTCAGGGAAGAACCATGACCAAAAAAACGGAAGAACCCAACGAAAACATCACCATAGTCGGTTTCAGGAACGTCCAGATAGAGGACATCAACGCTTTTCTTGAACACTTCAGAAAAGAAAACAGGGGAGCCTCGATTCAGTTTTTTGACGCCAAACACGTGGCAGGTCCCCAACACCTGTATTTTGCAGCCTTAAACGCGCTGAACGCCTTCGAAAAAAACACAAACATATCAAATAATCTGGCGGTTGAGGCTCTCCTCTACGCTTCTGCCCAAAGACAGATAACAAAGGCTGTAAAGACGCTGGGAATCAAACAGGACTCCTCAGAAGTAGCAGCGCTGATAATGACAGAGAACAGGCACAAAAAATCTGACTACTTACGCCTAGTCACCAAAACAGTTCCCGGCGAACGAGATGACAGCGTACTAGAACTGACAGACAAAAAACGCGGGAACATCAAAAAGTTATTCGGGATTTCTGACCTTGAATTCGAGGCTAAACTGGAAAAAAAAGGGTTAGAAAAAGAGGCAATAACCGATCTGGTGATCGAACGCATGGCACTGTTAGGCACCAAGAGCTAACACATCCAAAATCTCTTCGAGGCTTACTGGACCCTCCCTGAGGATTCTCGGCTTTTCTGAAGTCAAATCAGCCACTGTCGACGGCATCCCCTGAGCCGCAACTCCACCGTCAAGAACAACATCCACCATCTCCTTCAACGCTCCAGAGATTTCCTGAACTGCCCGCGGAGGCTCCTCTCCAGTTCTGTTGGCGCTTGACCCAATCAACAGACCCCCAGACAAGCCAATCAGATGAAGCGCCACATCATTGGCGGGTATTCTCAAGCCCACAGAATCCAAGCCAAAAGTAACAACATCTGGAAAATTCGGCTTCTTGGGGAAAACCATTGTAAGCGGTCCAGGCCAAAACTTTGCAGCAAGTTTCCTACCGTTTGGGGAGACGAAAGCTACTTTGTCAGCGTCGACGATGCTTGCTGCCAATACGGGCAGAGGCTTGTTTCTGTTGTCTTTTACTTTCAGAATACGCTTCACTGCTTCGACATTGAATGGATCGCACCCTAACCCGTACACCGTTTCGGTTGGATAAACCACCAACCCACCCCTTCTCACAATCTGAGCGGCAACCATGATGTTGCTTTTCGTTGCTTTCAGAACTGTCATGTTTTCGCCGAATCGGATATGCTGAAGGTTCTATTAAGGTTCTACCCAAACTTTCTACATCTGCATGATACACTTACAACTAAGAAAAAAGGAAAGAATAGCCAGCTGTTTGTCTTTTGGTTTTTTATCTTGCCCTTGATTTAACTCTGGGTCCAAGGAGTGTCCAGAGCCATTCCACGAATTCTCTCAGGTTTTTGGTTTGTATGTACACGTCGCCGGGACCTCTTATCTCTGTAACCAGCCCCTCGCCGCCGAGAATAGTTGATTTTAATCCACCAAACTTTCGGACATCATAGCTGCAAGTGTCGCTGAAAGCCACGAGATGGAAGTTGTCGACAATCAATGATTTGCCGGCTTCTAGGGTGTGCTTGTCGATGGCTCCGAAAGTGTTTATGAAAAGTTTTCCTTCTCCTGAAACCTTTATCATGAAGAGTCCCTGTCCGAAGAGCCCTTTCGTGAATCCCTGCCATTTCATGTCCAAGTCCACTTTTTGTGTGGATGCAATGTATGAGGCAGATTGTATGATGTAGCCTTGGTTTGGCTTGACTTCCAGTGTTTCGATGTCTCCAACCGGAGCAGAGACGAAGGCAACTTCTGCGGGGGTGTTTTGCGCTTGGTAATCGTTTACAAAGAAGGATTGCCGCCCCAAGAGGGCGAGACCCAAGGTGCCTAAGAGGCTCTTTTCTCGTTTACGTGTGTTTACGTCTATGTTGGGTTCCATGTAGGTCATGGCGCCAGCTTCTGCAGTTACAGATTCGTTAGGCTCCAACTTGACAACAAGCATCGAATACGAGGGCTTATACTTAATTTCGTACTCCAATTTAATTCACCGCCTAAATTCTGGTAAAAACTTTTTTCACACAACAATTAGGCAACTAAATCTCTGTATTGTCCAGATTTAAACGTATCCACAAAGATTTGAGGTAAGAGTGGGAGTTTTAAGCTAACATTTCGCCGTCCCTTATCTTTTCTGCTGCAAGACAAGCCTAACAAAAGAAGTGAAGGTTCGAGGTTCCCGAAAAGAAAAAGCTCGCCGAAAAACAAAAATGACCTACGAAGAGGCTACCGTAGACTCTTGCGTGCGTTGATGGATTATTATTCTATCTGCGCATACTTCACTAATTTTTGGCAAATGAAAGTTTTTTAAGCAAACACAATAGATATGCATTGGTATCCATAGGGGGTATTGTAGAAAAATGAAGAAAATTGGCGTGACTTTCTGTATAATTGCGTTGCTGAGTTTAGGTTTGCTGGTAAATGCAGGAATCGTTACTGCATATCAAGAGGGATATGAATTTGATCACTATATGGCTGTGACAGAACCCGCCATTGACGGCAAGTGGACATCACCTGACGAATGGACTGACGTTGATATGGAACATCAAATGGATGGCGACCTCAATGTTGTTTTCAGAACGAATTGGTTGATGAGCAGTGGTAGTGGATACAGTGGCATCCCCGTGTTTTGGATTATCGAATTTTATGACGATAACACTGAAGACGCAGGAGACTATTGGCAAATATGCTATGATGGACAAGCAACAGGTGGTTCTGCTCCGGATGGAGACGATGTTAGGATAGACTTTGTGGGTCACGATCAATCAGGGCTTAAGGTTTACAGAGGCGATGGCTCAGGATGGGTTGAAAGCGATGAATTAACTTGGGGAGAAAGCATCGAAATAGTTGATTCAATAAGCGAGTCTCCAACTAACAGCACTCCACACTACATCGTTGAAATCGTGGTAGATCATCAGCTCATTCAGTCTGGCCCGAATCAAAATGTTAGAGTGGCAGCATACGACGAAAGCAACAGTGAAGCTGGGGTACAAGCATGGCCTGACTCAAGCCCCGACGTTCCTGACGAGTGGGGACTAACTTATTCTATTATGGAGCCTATTCCAGAGGGCTTAACCTTCACGGTCATGGTCTTCCTATCATCAGTCTCGCTGCTGGTCGGTTCGCAGTATCTACGGAAGCGCTCAAAGAAAAGAGAACAATAGTTTAGACCCGATGATGCCCAGAAGCACATCGGTTTAAACTCCCCACCTTTTTTATCCAGAAAAAAGTGAAAGTTAGCCAAAAACCTAACTCGCGAAGAGTTTTATATCCCCGTGTGGTTTTTCAATGGTTATGCATAGAGTCCATAAGCCTAAATTAACCCAAGATAGACATGTTATTCTTTGTATTATCCTACATTAACGGGTGTATTGATGAAAGATGGTTCGGATAGCGGTTCTCGACAAGGAACGATGCGAATCCAAACGTTGCGGTAGACCATGCTATCGTTTCTGTCCGCCAGTGAGAAACAAGATTGAAGCCATCATATTCGAAGGCGACAAGCCTCAGATCGTGGAAAGCCTATGCGTAGGATGCGGTATCTGCGTGAGAAAATGCCCATTCAAAGCCATCTCCATCGTCAACTTGGCGGACGAACTGGAAGAAGATTGCAGCCACCGCTTCGGACCCAACACCTTCAAACTCTTTCGTCTCCCCACACCCTCCCCAGGCGTAGTTCTGGGTCTTCTGGGGCAGAATGGCGTAGGAAAAACCACTGCACTCAATATCCTTTCCGGAGAAATCAAACCGAACTTAGGAAAATATGATGAGCCTCCAGAGTGGACAGAACTGATTCAACATTTCCGCGGTTCAACCCTCCAAGAATATTTTCAGAGACTAAGCGAAGGAAACATGAAGGTGGTGCACAAACCCCAGTATGTAGACCGAATCTCCCGGGTTGTCTCCGGCAAGGTAGGAGAGCTTCTTGAAAAAGTCGACGAGCGAAACAAGTTGAGTCAGCTCACCAAGAAGCTTCAACTTGAGACCATCTGGAACAGGGAACTGAAGGTTTTGAGCGGCGGAGAACTCCAACGGGTGGCTGTCGCCGCCTCTATCTGTAGAGAAGCAGACGTTTACCTCTTCGACGAGCCTGCCAGCTACTTGGATGTGAAGCAGCGGCTGCAGGTAGCTAGGGCTATTCGCACACTCAAAGATGACGGAAAAACGGTTATTGTTGCAGAGCATGACTTGGCGATTCTCGATTATCTGTCTGATCAAATCTGCGTTTTTTATGGTGACCCCGGCGTTTACGGGGTAGTCTCCCATGTCCACGGAGTAAGAGTGGGAATAAACATTTACCTTGAAGGCTATATTCCCGACGAGAACGTGCGCTTCAGAAAGGAGGCCATAATCTTTCACGTGAAGCCTCCATCCACCGGATTAACCTTGGGTGAGCCGCTGCTGCAGTGGAGTGAAATCAAGAAATCCTTCGGGGAGTTTGAGTTTCAGGCGGTGCGGGGGGAGGTGAAGCGGGGAGAGGTGGTTGGAATATTTGGACCCAACGGGATTGGAAAAACCACCTTTGTGAAGATACTTGCGGGAATAGAGGAGGCAGATTCTGGAGAGACATCCGCTGAGGAGGGACTGAAAGTAAGTTACAAGCCCCAATACATTTCGCCGCAGTATAGTGGAACCGTTGAGGAACTGCTGAAAGAGACGGCTGAAAAAGAGTTTCAAACAAGTCTGTATAATAGCCAGATTCTGCAGCCCCTAAAAATGCAGCTTCTCCTCGACCGCGAAGTAACCGAGCTCAGTGGAGGGGAAATTCAGAGAGTTGCCATCGCAGCCTGTCTATCCCGTGGGGCAGAGCTGTATCTTCTCGACGAGCCGAGCGCCTATCTGGATGTGGAGGATAGATTGTCTGTGGCTCGGACGATTCGGCATGTAATCGAAAACAGGCAAGTAACAGCTTTCGTGGTGGAGCATGATGTGGTGACGCAAGATTTCATAGCTGACCGCCTTATGATCTTCACTGGAGAGCCGGGGATACAGGGTTTTGCTAATCAGCCCACTGATCTTCGTAAGGGCATGAACAGCTTTCTAGAGGACATGGCAATCACTTTTCGAAGAGACCCACAAACCAAAAGACCCCGAGTGAACAAGGAAGGCTCTAGACTAGACCGAGAACAAAAGAAGATAGGTGAATACTACTACCTAAGCACCAAAGATTAGCGGGTTAGCTTTTTGGCTAGTCTCCATTTGTGGTTGCTTAATGCAACTGTAAGTGCGATAAGCAGAAGCAGTATAGATGTCCATGAGGGAAACTCTGGGAGTACAGTGGGAAGGTCGACGCGAGCCATAAGCGGATAGCGGTCTACGTTATCGTAGCCGTCAAGATTGTATGGTGTGTCTCCTATGCCGTCGCCGTCTGCGTCAACTCCAGAATAGTTAGCACTTTGATCATAGCTACTCCAATAGTTGCCTTCAGAACCGTTGTCCCATGTGTTTTGGCAGTTGCTGTCGAAGGCGCCTATCCAGCCGTTGTCAATGAAGTTGTTGCGAAAAAGTGTGTTGCGTTTTGAGCCGTGTCTAACACCGAAAATGCAGTAATTGTCCAGTATGACGTTTTCAGTTACTGTGCAATCAACTGTTTCGTCAAAGTATATGGCACAGTATCCACTGCTGCATAACAAGTTTCTAGCAATTGTGCAATTAGACGATGAATCCAGCATTATAGCATAATAATTTTTAGACAAAGTCGAGTTGACTATTCTTGAATCTTTTGTGTATGCGAACAGTATGCCATCTCCGTTTGGGGATGGAGACACGTTTTGAACGGTTATGTTTGTGCAATTTATGGCAGCTACCCACCCAGCGTCGCTTGGAACTTGAACGTCATGTTGATTTACCAGATAGTAGACTGGTTTCCCGTTGATGGTGTTTGAAGTATCTATCGCATGAAACCGATTTTCAATAGCAGAGCTTGCTTTAAACTGGATTCCGCAGTCATTATCCCGTAAAACGTTTCCGGAAAGAGTGAAGTTTAAGCAATGCCAGAAATGGATTCCATACCTGTTTCGTTCAATGGTGTTGTTGTATAGTTTGCCGTGGTTGCTGTTGTCAAGATAGATGCCGTAGTTTTGTTTGCCAAACGGGCTTCCGCTGGTACCCGTGTTCGTGTTTGAGGCGACCCAGTTGTTTTCTATTGTAACATAATCTGACCCAGTGACGCTTATTGTCGTCACATCATTTTCGGCGATGATGTTGTGATTTGCATGCGCGTAAATGTTAATAGCCGTTGGTCCTGTATTCTCTAGGATTCTATTGTAACATGAGGTCTGTGTCACTTCAATACCTGTTCCGCATCCACTAATTTCGTTTCCTTCTATTGTGCTCCAGTTACAATGATGAAGGTAGAAGCCGTAATTAAAACCCTGAACAGTGACGCTTTGAATTGTCACGCTTTCTACAGTTTGTAGATAGAAAGCGGTTCCTGAGCCGTTACCCTGAAGAGTGTACCCATTTCCGTTGATTAACACATCGCTTCTCTCTACTGCTATGCCAACTGAAACATCTCCGGTTAAGGTGTACACGTTACCATCATGCTGGATCGGAGAATTTGAGGGGGCGACGCTTCCATCACTTTTAATGTAAATGCCTGAATGATGTTCTGGAAGCGGAAGAAAATTTGCTTCTGCTAACCTAACGAGCTGCACTCCAGCCAGTGCTGAAGACAAAAGCACCGCAATAAAAGCGGTGGTTAATATCTGTTTCTTATCCATTTTTGATCTCCATTCTTCTTACGACGGAAAGTTTCTGTTTTCGTCGCCGGAGAAGTTTTAGTGACAAGTATTCATCTGTTGACAGCACAGCTTCTATTTCAGCAATTATTGATGCCAATTTTTCCAAGTTAAAGCCTCTTGCAATTCATTCCATGGATGGATATTCATAAAAGGATTTTTGTCAAGGTTTCTTGACCTATGAATGATACGGTTTAGTCAAGATTTCTTGACAAACAGTGTATTCAATATTTTTGAGCAAGTTATCGGTCTGGTTTAGGACCATATACTCCAGTTTCCAAATTAAATCAAAAAAAGGACATGAAGCACGATTAGAATCGACTATGTGAGAAAAAAGGCGAAACTATAATATTGGAAGCTAATGAATTAAACAGCGAAAAGAAAAGGGTGCGTCTCTCATGTCCGCAGATTGTTTCGAATGCGAAGTCATGGACTGGAACCTGTTCTACAATTTAGCTAGGAAAGTGGCAAAGAAAATTAACGGTTCAGACTACAAACCTGACCTGATAGTCGGTTTAGCTCGGGGAGGCTGGGTTTTAGCCAGGATTCTCTGCGACTTGATAGGCGTCAAGGACCTAGTAAGCCTGAAGGTTGAGCACTGGGGAGTAACAGCGACACCAGACGGGAAAGCTAAGCTGAAGTATCCATTTAAAGTCGACTTGAATGGAAAAAAGGTGCTGATTGTAGACGATATCACCGATACTGGCGAGAGCATGCGGGTGGCAGTTGAGTACATCAAATGTTTGAATCCTTCCGAGGCCAGAACCGCTGCCCTGAGACACATAACAAGCTCAAAGTTTAAGCCGGACTACTTTGGCGAGGAGATGGATTGGCGATGGGTTATATTCCCTTGGAACTTCACAGAGGACATGTGCAATATTGTTCCGAAGGTCTGTGCGCGCCTCTCAGTTAGCCCTGATGGTGACGTTGACGTTGCGCAAATCAGGAAGGAACTGAAACAATTTTACACGATTGACACAACCGAAGAAACAATAATGAACATTCTACAAGAGCTTAAACGCCGAAATCTCATTCAGGGCAACATAGAGAAATAATGCTGAAGTTCAAGAATTCAAGATTGGCTGATCGCCACAAATCACATCAGCGCATCTTTCAGTGCTGAGCCGCATTTGCAATCTCTGGTTTTTGGTATTTGTGGAAGTACCTCCAGAATTAGCTTCTTTAAGTCTTCGTTACTCTTGTGCGCTTTTTCTATTACCTCTTTTGTAGACACCGGACTTTCAGCCCACACATCATAGTCAGTAACTATAGAAATTGAAACGTAACACAGTTCCGCTTCTCTAGCCAAAACACACTCAGGATAAAGGGTCATCCCCACCACGTCCGCTTTCCACATCTGAAAAAGTCTGGACTCTGCTCTAGTTGAAAACCTTGGACCTTCAATACAAACGTATGTTCCACTTTTTTTAACTTCTAATCCAAGCTTCTGAGCAGTTTTGATGAAAAAAGGTCGAAGCTGTTCACAGAAGGGATCCGCAGTGGATATGTGACAAACTTGTCCCCCCTCATAAAAAGTGTCTAACCGTTTTTTGGTTCGGTCAATAAACTGGTCTGGAATAACAAAAGTTCCTGGACCATAATCCTCCCGTAAACTTCCTACAGCTGCTGAAGCAATTATTCTTTTGACGCCCAGCTGCTTTAGCGCCCACACGTTAGCGCGATAATTGACCCGGTGAGGGGGAATAGTGTGGTTTCTACCGTGTCTAGGTATAAACGCCACCTTAATGTTCTTGTAAATGCCAACGGAAACCAGATCTGACGTTTCACCGAAAGGAGTGAGCACTTTGATTTCTTTGATATCCTCGAAGCTTTCTTGGTCATAGACGCCTGTTCCCCCTATGATTCCTATATCAGCGGTTTCTGTCACACCCATACCAACACTTCCCATCTTGTCTAAACTAATAACATCAAGAATTCATTTAAAAATCATTCCGGCATTCCAAACTCTATCTTCTATTATAGCACACGCAAAGGTTATCTTTTCTCAGTTACATCTACATATTTGAGGTTTGAAACTTGACGAACATGCTTAAGCTGCTTATCGTCTATTACAGTCAAACCGGTAACACCGAAAAGATGGCTATGGCGGTTGAGGAGGGAGCAAAGTCAGTCGTAGGAGTTAACGTAGAACTGAAATATTTTGTTAGACCAGAGGAGTTGGCAGAGGCAGATGCGATAATTTTGGGGATGCCCACATACTACCATGACATAGGCATAGACATGAAGAACCTCCTAGAAGCGGCAGCCAAGGAGGAAATAGACCTCAAAGGCAAGGTGGGAGCAGCCTTCGGCTCATACGGCTGGAGCGGAGAAGCACCAAATATGCTGATGGAGATCATGAAGAACCGATTTGGAATGGATGTCATAGAACCCGCTCTACGGATAAAATACAATCCAGACAAAAAAGGTTTAGAGGAGTGCCGCAAACTGGGAAAAACCGTTGCCGAGAAGATTGTGAAAACAAGTTTAAGTTAGGAAGTTTTTGGTGCCGCTCCTGTCTTTGAGGTCTATAGAGACGGATGTAGCTCTGACACGCCAAATTGTGGCTATATAGATTCAATAGAAGCACATATACTACTTTAGAAAACTATTTAGAGTAAGTCGAGTATATTGAAAGCGTATGCAACGTAAAAAGGGTAAGATAAGGTGGGCTTTTCAGCTCCGTGATACAACACAAACAGCAAGTTTTTCTGTTTAGTTTTAAATGTACAGGGGAGGTGAAAAAATGAATATTGAATATGAACCTAAATTTCGAATCAATCCTAAAATAGGAATAGCCTTGATCATAATTCTAGTGGTGGCAGCATTCTCCACAGCGATCTTCTTCTTAACCATGTGGGTCAACGTTCCGGTAGGCAATGCAGTCCTAATGGTTGACCCCATAGCAGGCACAATCAGCGACCCGACCTTAGGTCCAACTTGGGCAACCAAAGCTCCTTGGGTTAACGCAGTTCAGATCACAGTTGCGGTGGACACCTTGGGAATGTGGGGTGACGGAACCGACCGCACCGCAGACTTTACAACAGTAAAGAGTTTTTCAAAAGACCAACTGGAGATGGAGATAGACATCATGATGAGGTGGAGGCTTGACCCTACGAAGGTTAAACAACTGTATGAGAATCTGCCCCAAAAGAACTGGAAAAACAATGTAATAGCATCTATCGCAAGAGAACAGGTCAGAATAGTTACAAAGGACTTTAACACAATTGAAACAATTGAACAAAGAGATTTTGTGGCTCAAACCATACGGGACGCAATCTGGAACAAAATTAGCACATCAGCCCCTCTAGCCGGCGCTTTAACGGACTTTGAATTTGAACTCAGAAACATAGGATACCCAGCAAAATATACGTCAGCAATCGAGGACAAACTGGTTTCGGAACAGCAGAAGATTCAAGCAGACTTCCAGAGACAAATAGTAGTCATTAACGCCACTGCGAACGCTGAGAGAATAACGATTGAAGCAGCAGCCAGAGCAAATGCGACAGTTATCGAGGCGAATGCAACAAGGGAGGCTATAGAGCTTGTTCTTGAGGCTGCAGGAGTGGATTCAAGCAACGAAACTAGGATTGCGGAACTTTACCTTGTGGTGCAAACTCTCCAGAAGATAGCCCCGGACATTGACATGCTGATAATGGCTCCTGACGGAACGCCTATACTGTTGCCATCCCCAAGTGGCTAAAAACCATCCAATAACCCCCATTTTTTTATTTTTTCTCTAGGATTGCAAAGCAGTTAATAGCAATCATTTTTTTCTGATTTTCTCATTATTCGACTCGCTAAGGACTTCAACTTCACATAAGCCTCATCTGGGTTCCCAGAGGAAATAGCCAGTTTTTCGAAGGGACACACATCATTTTTGTCGCGGTTCAGAATGTTCGAAACTTTCTTTTCAAACCTGCATAAAATATTGTTGTTTTCAAGCACCCTGATTCCCTCCTCGCTGACGGTCAAGGCAAACACAGAAGCCACCCCAGCGTAGACACAGAGCATTGCTGCAGCCACCCCAACAATCTTATCAGCTGCTGAGGCTTCAACCAAATTTTTATCCAGCTTCTCGATGGCTTGCAGAAAACCGCTTATACCCTGCTTCTTTGTTTCAAAAACAACTTTTCCTTTCTTCACGATCACTAGGCTAAGGTCTTCCTTTATCAGCTTCAACTTGGCAAACTCTAAGTCTTGGTTTTTCACAGTTATCACTAAGTGAACAGTGAAAACCTCAGAAAAAAGTTTACTCTCCATTTACCATGAAGAGCCGCATTCGGATGTAACGGCAACGAACTGTGCCATGTTACCGAAGACAGAAAATTAGTTGCCCTTATTTTTTGACCTGAATAATTTGTACCTTTGTAATCGTGGCCAACCAGTTTTTGCATATTTCAACATGTCTGGATTTTTCTTCAGCCAATTCATCATGTGAAAAAAGCTTTTTGCCCTTCTGTTGTCTCTTTCTTCAAGAGGTTCGTAACCTAAATTCCTTACTTCATCAAGGTAAGCAATTTCTGTAAGGTCTTGCGTTTCTCCCACCACTTTGACTCGGCGAATTCGGTCTTCGCCATATTTCCGTTTTAGTTCCTCGACAGCCTCATCAAAGATGTAGCCTCTGCAAATGTGAATTTCTTCCTCTGGCTCTGGTTTCATGTCAGCAAGCAGCTTAGACACAATCTTTGAGCATTGTTTCAGGTACGCTTTTCGCGAAAAAGCTCTAGGTTTAAAATATTTTACGTCAATAACGTCGTATCTGAATTCTTGGGTTGAATCGCGGAATGCGCTAATGACAACACCAAAAAGCAGGTCACCAGTTCCTGCATCATCCATGATAATGGTCATCCGAATCCCTTTTTCTTTCAAGGGATTAACTAAGGCTGCAATAAAAAGGGTCCGTTGAGTCCCTTGTTCACAACAGCTCTTTGGACGATTATTTATGTCGAAAAGCTGAAGTGACACTGAAACCACTTTGTTAGTGGAGGTGAATGCATGCCTGTTGTGAAAATTATCGAGTTGATAGGTAGTTCACCGAAAGGCTGGAGCGAGGCTGTTCAAAACGCTGTGACTGAGGCAGCGAAGACTGTTAAGAACATTAAAGGAGTTCATGTTAAGCGATGCACCGCCAAAGTAAAAGCCAACAAGATCGTGGAATACAATGCCGATGTCAAAATCGCTTTCATTGTAGAAAGATGAAACCTAACACGCGTACTATGTTTGAGAAAAAAAACTCCATCTTCTATCTCAGAATCTAGATTTTCCTTTAAGAGGTAGAGACACGCAAATCATAAATAGATACTTTATCTTCAAAATAACAGCCAACCGGAGATAGAAATCCTTGGGCTTCTTCAAAATGTTCAGGAAACCAAAAACCGCAGTCAAACTTGAAATTCCAAAAAGAACCTTGGCTTTGGGATCCAACATAAACGGAACAATCATGGTATCCTCCAAGGAAGAATTTGACGCCACCGAAATAAGAGCAGAACTCCGATGCATCGAAAAAAGGAGACGAGAAAGGTGGGTGTACAATGAGCGCCTTCGACGCGATGTGCGGCACGTATACTGGGACACAGCCACTCTTCTTTCAGACGATTTGAAGGCAAGCGGTCCAATGCATATTGTGCCGGGATTCAAGAAGACGTTCCCAGTAAAAGTGAGCATTCCCGTCAGTGGACGTGAAACCTTAGATGGCATAGATGCAAACGTCTCCTGGTTCATCAAGGCAGTGGTGGGTGTAGACGACCGTCCTGACGCCACTAGCGACACGATCGAGCTTCAGGTATTCAGGGCTGCAGCAGGCGTAATCAAAGAAGAGGTGGAGATGGTGCCCTGCGAGTACTGCAAATCTTTGATGCCTGCTAACTCAAGTTCATGTCCTATCTGTGGAGCACCCAGAAAAAGTTTATAGGCGAAAGCTTAGTCTGAAGCTGTGATGGAAAATGAAGCCGAAGGTTAGAAAGCCAACTGAGAAAGAGTTGAAAGAAGCGGAGTCTTGGTCAATCTGGGAGAAAGAGGAATCAGAGTTTCCCTGGGAGTATTTTGAGCAGGAAACCTGCCTGATATTAGAGGGGAAGGCTGTTGTGAAAACCCCTGAAGAGACTGTTGAATTTGGGGCAGGCGACTACGTTGTGTTCCCTGAAGGTCTCAAGTGCACTTGGAAAATAAAAAAGAAAATCAGAAAGCACTACAAGTTTGGGTGAGTCCCAGATTTCTTGGATTAATCGTTTCGTCGCAGTCTTTTTCCGCTTACCCGTAGCAGTGCTCGCACTATCTTTCCGTTCTTCAGTAATCTGTGAAAGAATTCGCCGTTTTCGGTTTTGCGATAAAAAGTATGGTTAGATTCCTGAATCTCCTCGATGAACCTCTCTTTCATTAGAAACTCTGTTACCCAATGCCGAAATTGGGATTCATTTCCAAGGATTTTGATTAAATCCCACTTTGAAGCCTTGCCCTCTTTCTGGTCTATGCAATTAAGCAACTCCAACGCTATTCTGCTTGGTGCTCTCCTAGGAAAAGACATCACAGGTTCTCCTAGGATTTTTTCAGTTCCGATTGAACTCTAAACAGCCTCGAATATTTGCTTCTGAGCCTGAAATAGTTTAGAAGCTGCGCAAATCCGCTGAACAGTAAGACACCCCCAACAAATAATGGAATGTAGAGACGCTCTTGCACCAGATCGATGTTGTAAACGATTTCTTGTACGCCAAAAAGGATTGTGATAATCCCAAAGAACAGATAAGTTTTCACGCCCCAGTAAAGGTCCTTCACTAGGTCCGAAGCGTCTGTGATTAAATCCTCAAATATCGTGTTCAGTGTCGAGATTTTTTCAACGTTCTTCTCGTCTTGTTGATTCTGAGGTTCCATTTCAACCCCCAGATATGAGTTCTCGACTGGAATTTAAAACAGTTATTCTAGAAGTAATCGGCTCACTACTTCCACAAATCCAATGTGCATACAAAAAACGAAGAGCAAGTGCAACAATTGGAAAGAGAGAAAGGTTTTATGATTAATGTGCCAACGGTTAGATGGGAATTAAGTATGGGTAAGATTGTTCGTGTTGGTGTCACTTTTCCCCCAGAGTTGCTGAGGGAGCTGGATGAAACCGTTGAGGAGATGGGGTATGATAGCAGATCAAAGGCTATTCAGGATGCGGTTACGTCTTTTATTGCAGAACAGCGGTTACTTCACAAGCAGAAGGGAAAAAAGGCTGGCGTATTAGTTATGGTTTATGATCATGAAATCAAGGGTCTGGAAGACGATCTCGTCGAATATCAACACCACCATCGAGAAGTCATAAATTCCGTCCTCCATGTTCACCTAAGCGACAGAGACTGTCTGGAGGCTGTTGCGGTTAAAGGCGACGCCGAAGACATAAGAGAACTGGCTCAAGAGCTGGCAACAAGGAAGGGAGTGAAACAGCTCAGGTCAA
>Ga0315548_1002219_pt1 | contig 15275 bp, 11 predicted proteins | sample SalMarSW160110MG_2_FD_202540 | JGI IMG/M metagenome (GOLD analysis project Ga0315548, IMG submission 202540) | Salt marsh sediment microbial communities from the Plum Island Ecosystem LTER, Massachusetts, United States - Salt Marsh Sediment SW1601-110 ...
AGGCCGTTCATAAAGCCCACGAGCCCGGTCATACCTGTCGTCAGCTGACTGCCGTGGGACGTATGTCCGTATGCGATATGCAGCGTTGCCTTTGTCTGCTCGATTGCAATTTGAGGTATGCTGAAAAAATCGGTCGCCGAATTATGGTCTGCTATTATTGGTTGTCCCTGGCAGGCCGTCGCCGCTGTAATTGTCACTGTAAACAGTAAAAATAACTTCTCAAATTTAACCATTTCAACACCTTCTTATTTTATACTTTTAAAAAACCGACTATTTATTGTACCCATTATGCCGTTCATTGTCAAGCGCCGTCTTTTATATCACATCCCCAACCATTTTGAGCTGCTTGAATGTCCCCTGGGTCGGATATTTTCGCTAACGTTATTTGTGCTGTGATTTCAATTTGACAGATGAACTTATGAGGTAACAAAAAATGAAATCTTTATAATCTGCCAAAAAGCAACTGTTGGACGATGAAATCACCACCGCCCTGTGGAATTGTTGCATATTAAAAATTTCTTGACTGCGAGTAACAAAAATAATACACTATTAGAAGAAACAAAGTGGAGTTTGCGATGATTAAAATTAAATGCGGAAGTTGTGGCCGGATATTAGGAGTTCCTGAAAAGTTTGCCGGAAAGCGCATTCATTGCCCCAAATGCAAGGCAAGTATTAATGTTCCCGCCCCCACTGAAAGTGGCGGCACTCAGCAGGAAACAATCAAATTCCACTGCCCTAAATGCAGCCAGAAAATCGGGCTTCCTGCAAATTATGCCGGCAAACAGGTCCGATGCGCAAAATGCAGGAATCTCCTCCGGGTCCCAGACCATTCGACTTCGTCAAAACCCTCCCCTGTTCCAGCCGGGGAAAGTCCGCAAATAGACAATTTTAATCCTTTTGCCGACCTGCCTGATTCCGAACTGCTCCAGCTAAAACCACTGAATGGCCCTGCTCAAGACCCGCTGAAACTAAGCCCGCTCAAAGAGCCGTCCAAAGGCGGCGACTTTACCGATATACCTGGCCTCACGAAAGCATCTGGAGGTGCAAGCTATGCAGTCTCGGATTTGATGGGACACTCGACCGGATTGAACATTGATAATACGCCGTTGGCCCTCTTAGCCAGCGTCATTTTTGTTATTATTGGAGGTATGGCCTGGGGACTTATTGCCAAATATGCGCATATGGAACTGGGGCTTGTCGCCTGGGCCATTGGTGTGCTCGCCGGTTTAGGGGTATATTGGTTTACCGCCAGCCGAGGTGTTTTGCTGGGTATAGCCGTCGCTCTCATTGCCTTCTTCGGAATACTCTGCGGAAAGTATTTCATCGCCAAATGGTACTATATGCCTAAGCTGATGGCTGAATTCAGAAAAAAAGATGCGCCCAGTTTTATAGACCCAAACAACATCAAGCTTTCACAGCAGGACATAAAGCGAATTATGGCCAATCCGGGTCAGATGTTTGGACTTGTCGCTATGCAGCTCGCAGATGACGGAGAAATCACAAAAGAGGACGCCGATTATTTTGTTATGGGCAAGTTCGGCAATATCTTCTGGACCGATGACCGGCAAAGCGAAAAACCTAAAAAAACCGAACGCGAGGAAACAGAAAGCAAGCATAAGGAGCAGGAATCAAAGGTCTATAAGTGCCTCGCCGAGTGGGACGAACAAAAAAAAACCGATGCAATCAAAACTCAGTACCCGAAAATGATGAAGAAATATACTGATGCCTTTACCAAAAGCCGAGTTATGAACGTAATCGGATTCGCCGTCGCATATATCGCCGCATTTTCAATCTTCGACCTGATATGGTTTCCGCTCACAATGGTCACCGCATATAAGTTCGGCACAGGTGAAAGCGGCTGACAATCTAAATCACACCCCCCGCCCCGTCTAATTGCTCACCCTGTCTATAGAAGCAAAAGGACGATCACATGATTGCTCTATCCGGAAATCATGGCAATAACCGTACTCAAATCTTGACATCTCCTGCTAAATATACTATAATTCCAGCTAAAGGTTTTCTATATTATATAAATGAAGATTAGAAACAAAACATACTTGGCCTTTCTCATACCGTTTATGGCCATCACCAGGATACTGCTTGGTGCTGTGGAATTACCGCAATTCCTTCCCTCGTATTATTCGCCTGCGTTTGATTTAGGCCCAAAAAAACTTGCCTTTGTACAACACACTGACACTGATGACGGCGAAGCGACCATATACGAAACGCAAGATAAGTCACTCAGGCTTACTGTGGAAAACGTTAAATGTGATTACCCAAAATGCAGGACAATTCTCATTAATATCCTCGCTACTTTGAATATCGTAATAAAAAACAATTCTGGAAGGTTTGTAGAGATTACTGATTCAGAGGCCTGTGCCGAAATTATTGAGGACAAGGCAAATCAGCTCGTGCTCATATATACCCTGCCGGCATCTGTTCAGGTTTGGACATATCGAATGTCAGGGACCGGAAGTGAACAAGTTACACCTAAGTACAAGCAGGTCCGCCGATTCGTTGACAGGCAGCGATATGAACAGGCTTTCGAGGGCGGCAATATCGATATGGGCCACTGGGGAATGCAGATTTATCGCTACGCAAACCAGTTGTATAAGGATGGCCAAAAGGAACAATCGCTTACCGTCTTAAAGAACCTTCTTGCCACGATGCCCTTCAATTACAAAGCGCATTTGGACTTCATAAAGAGAACCGATGACTCGGCCTCAGCTGCAAATAGCGCCGAAATCGTTTTTAAAAACGCTGAAGACCGCGAGCTTATCGCGCAGGCTGCAAAATACCTGGGCAAAGACGTCGCCAGTCTCGATTCCATACCACTGCTGGACAAGAACGAAACAGGCCTTCAGCTTATCCTTGTGCCTTTGCCGCCGTGCAGTCTGGATTTCATAGAAGAGGCTGCAAAAACATACCGGCAAATCACCGATATTCCCGTAAAAATCAGACGATTGCGAGAAACCTGGAAATGGAAATCTCCGAAGCGTTTCGCGCGACAGCGGACAATTCAGAGCATACTCATCAAATTAAAAGGTGCGAACACCGACTTCACAGGATGGACAAAGGACAGGTATATCGAAGAGTTACAAAAAGCAGTCGAGACAGAGGATGCATTGTTGAAGTACCGCGTTAATAACCTTATCAACAAGGCTAAAGAAGAACCGGGGCAGTACTTAATCGACCCCTATCTGGACCGATTTTGCGACATAATTGCTGAATACCGTAGCGCCGATAGCAATACTATGTATGTGGGAATTACCGAAACAAACATCTATTCAGACAATAATAACTTTGTCTTCAGCTCGGGTAGAACAAGCGGCAAATCACCGGCAAGCATCTTGTCTTACTATATGATGTTGGCCAAAACTCTTGACGAAGAATTCGAGTCTCGGCAGCGTCTCACGGAAAGAATCGCAAAGGAGCTTGTTCCAGCCAGTCTGAAACAGCTGGGTATTCCTCGCAGCACCGACCCGACTTGTCCGTATTCCTATTCGAGCGGTGTCCCAAGACTCGACCAAAAGACCTTGAAGCTATCCAGCCAGGTCAGGCGAGCACTGCGGAAATTAAAAGAGCCGACGAGCAGGAAATGAAATCTTTTTGGTCTGCCAAAAAGTTGCTGTTGACCGCTTTTTTTCTTCTATTCGCGCTTTCAATCCTGAAAATCGTCTTGGTGCTGACGGCCAAGCCGAAGATTACTGTTGACTACGTAGCCGAATACAACAGAATCACCCGCCCAGCAAATTACGACCCGAACGAAAACGCCGCCCCGTATTACCAAAAGGCCTTTGACGCTTTTATAGAAATGCCCGAAGATCTGAGGAATCCGTATATAAACTGGCCCACCGATTTTAACAGCACCGAACAGGACCTGCTCGAAAACTGGCTCGCCTCGAACTCGCAGGCCTTCGAATTCTTTCAAATAGCAGCTAATAAGCCCTATTACTGGCTGGAAAGATACACAGATGAAGACAACAATATGTTGTTATTCATACTGTTTCACGATTTAAAACCGCTGAAACATCTGTCCGAGGCGCTTTTATGGAATGCCAAACTGGTCGCTTCTAAAGGCCGGCCGCAAATTGCATTTGAAAATATTATCGACTGCTACAAGGCGGGATACCAAAAATGCAGAACACCCACTTCCGCAATAGAGCAGCTTGCAGGGATGAGACTTAAAAAAGTTGCTGTAGACAGTACACTGCTTATTCTGAATAGAAAACAAGTTGATAGTTCGGATTTGAAATTGTTTCAATACACATTGCAGGAACAATTGGATAAAGACGCTTACACCCTCGACTTCGAGGTAGAGAAAATGGTTTTATATGATATCCTGCAGATGACATTTGTTGACAACAGCAGGGGCACAGGCCGATTGTCTTGTACTATGATTAAATACTTCCAAACCATGTGCGGCTGGGAGGAAAATTTAAAGTTAACGTGCAAATTACTTTTTAATTGCTTTTTCGGCCTTACAAGAAACGATATGGTAATTCGTATCGAGGAAAAATTTGCTTCATTTGATGTCTTGAAAACCAAAACACCCTGGCAGCTTCATAAAGATGACCCGGCTTATTTTGAAAGATCTGATATGTCTTACTGCGACAACTGCGATGGTTTTGTTCTCGCTGATTTTTTCCCTCCCACCTACGATATTTTTAACAGTTACTATAAGGTAAAAACCGACGGCAAGGCCCTGCTCGCTGTTCTCGCAATATTACGTTTCAAAGCAGATAATCATCGACTTCCCGCAGCCCTTGTAGAGCTTACTGACACCGGTTACCTTAAATGTTTTCCGATGGACCCATACAGCGATGGCCCGTTGGTTTATAAACCTGCTGGAGACAGCTTCAAACTTTATAGCGTCGGAGAAGATCTCGTGGACGATGGTGGTTCAAATGAAGTTAAGACAAGACAGGGACCAAGATTAAGAGAAATAACGTTTGGTACCGGTTTACGTTCACCTGATATTGTTTACTGGCCCGTCAAAGAATTAAAAGACCTGATGCACAAACCGACTCCAAAGTGAATCCGCATCGAGCTTTCTAAGCAGATATTTTTTTCGCGTGCTCCCCTATACTACTGAACGTATTACGCCCCCTGCCCGCTGGCAGCTTTGCGCACTCTTATACCAAAAATTAACCTGTTGTTATTCGGCTTCATAAGACTTAAGCCAGTGTTCCGTTAAGATGTTAAGGTCATGGAAATTAACCACGCCATCCGCATTGATGTCTGCTCTTATGAATCCTTCTCCTGGCTCAACAGGCAACTCGTGTGGCTCAATATTCGAACCTAACCACAACAGTAAATCCTCTAATCTGTTAATGCTCGTTTGAAGACCTGTATTGCATAACCTCTCTCGCCAAATTGCCGAGCCAAGCTGTAATCTGGCCTCAAACATATCCTGCGGGGTTAGACCGAGTTCAGGAAGTAACTCACGGCTCGCTTTTTCTTTCTCTAAGGCAGCTGTGATAAACTGATACGCTTGAAGCTTATCTTCTATAGCACCTTCCAAATAGCTTTCAAAAAGCCCGTAAGTTGTACAAATACCTATTGGCGCATCGGAAACAATCCAGATCGGGTCGCTATTATCAGGATTTATTGTAGAACCCAACGTGGCGTCATTGCCGTAGATAGATAAGTCTTTTGCTTGCTGGCCTTGTCCTTCATCTAAATCCCAGTAACCGACCATATTAGGGTCATTAACATCCGGCCTTGTATGCATTAGCTCTTGAATTTCCTCAGCTGATAAAGCCCTGTCGTAGATGCGGATGTCGTCGATTTTGCCGTCGAAATAGCCTGTTAGCGCGTTCGGATTTGTTCTTCTCGCTCCTATTGTTGTAATCTCTGTTGTGGAAGGATTGGCAGTTGTTGAACCACTTTGACGTAAGCTGCCATTAACATAAACCTTAACATAGTCGCTACTTTTTCTTGTAACAGCAATATGACGCCAATTGTCATCATTAATTGCTAAAGTGTCATCCAGATCGAGAGAAACGCTGCTGTCCCTGATTACAAGGCCTACCGCATTATATTCATTGAGGTAAATGTTTGCGACCCATTGGTTTTTACCTGACAACTGTTCCGTTGCTCTTCTGTCGAAGATTGCCTTTTGATTCCATTTTGCCGTCCCAGTTTGGCTGGTCCTGACCCACAAAGATATCGTGTAATTTGCTGTGCTTCCATCAATGCTTCTCATAGATGTGCTGTCATTGACCTGAACGTAGTCCCCGCTACCGTCAAAATCCAATGCATATCCAGAGGGACAGACAGGAAAGATAGTAACCGCCTTCTCGGCCTCGACGGTATTATCCTCGCTATATTGGGCATAAATAGTAATATCTTGGGTCTTATCAATTTCTCCGGTCTCCAGCAGGCCGGCATCTATACTTGCAACTGTGTTCGGCTCAACCGACCAAACAACCAAATCTGTTACGTCTATGGTACTGTTATTATCGTAAGCAATCGCTGTGTATTGCGCCCGAAAATCCTCCGCCACCTTATTAGGCCCAACTATTTCAAGACCTACCAAATTGTGCAAACCTTCCTCATAAAGCTGCTCTATTTCTTCCGCAGATAAGGCCCGGTCATAAACACGCACGTCATCGATTGCACCATTGAAAAAGCCCTTATTCTGCCCGAAATACCTGTGTCTCCCAATATCAACATAGTCTATCGAGGTAATATAATCTCCTGTCTGGTCATTTGGAATACTGTCTACTTCAACTCCATCTATATAAAAGATAAAGTCATTTAAATCGACTGTCATAGCATAATGGTGCCATTGGTTATAATTTCTCTTTGGATAATCCAAACTCTGGCCGCCGGGACCTGGATTGCCACTACTTCTAATATATGCTTTTGCAACAGGGTTACTACTGCTTGCTTCTGTGCAAAGCACTATAGTGGATTTGGCAGTAGTTGAGGCATCATCATCTCTTTGCTGAAATACCGCGTTTGTGCCATTTTCACCGCCCCCTAATCCTTGGTGGTTGGCCCAGGCTGCGATTGTAAACTTTGTTGTTGTGACAGCATTTTGTGCAAGAGAGACATAATCTCCGCTGCCGTCAAAGCTCAGGCACACCCCCCGACAGGGGTCGTTGAACCACGCTGCACCGCTTATCGTGCCATCATTACTACCTGCTGAATCATAAGCTGTGCTACCGCTGCCCTCATCGAACTTCCAGTGAGCAACTAAGTCGCCCGCCCCTTGATTATAAAGCTCTTCAATTTCTTCCGCAGATAAAGCCCTGTCGTAAACGCGAACATCGTCGATTGTGCCATCGGATGAGTTCTTTCCACCTATTTGCAAAGCGTAGTTATTAGTTTTTATTGTTCCCTGACTGGCAGTATGGCTGGCATCCGGAACACCATCTACATACATTTTCAAACCATCGGCATCCGTGGTTCCGTCCCACGTAGCAGCAATGTGGTACCATACACCTGTTTCCCAGTCATCTTTCTCTGATACTACCCTGTCCCAGTTTGTATTGTCTCCGTAGTTTCCTGTCCCTGAGCCTCCAATACCGTTGGCCTTTTGGAAAATAAGTCTAAAATTCCCGTCAGTATAAACGGTGTGTGCATAAAAAGTAAGACGGTAACCGCCGCCAGAGTAACCGCCGCCGCTGGCTATTTTTCCAACAACGGCTTGGTTATTTACATTATCATCCAACTTGACCCATGCACTGACCGTAATTGCACCGGAAATATCTAAACTGCTGTCATCAGGAACTGAAACGTAGTCCTCAACGCCATTAAAATCTAACGCTCCATTTATTATACCCGTTACCCAGATAGGGCCGTCAATCAGTGTTCCATCGTTATCACCGGCCGAGTCGTATGCTGTGCTTCCGCTGCCCTCATCGAACTTCCACCATCTGACAGGATTAGGGTCAAAATCCTTGGATAAATTGTATATGTATGCTGCGCCGCTGGCGTCTCCGTTGTCATCATCAAAAGGAGCACCGATGATATAGCGGCCATCACTGATACCCACTGAAGCCCCACCGGCTGGAAGGCGGCTTTCTTTCCAGCTTGCACTATCCCATTCAAATACGTATGTTGGGGCTATAGTACAGGTGTCATCATTGATAGCCACAGAACAGCCGAAGTGCCCGGAGCTGTGCCCGTCCGAGGCAGTCAATTTTGCCTGTTGGAACCAGTCTGTGCCATTCCATTCGAATATGTATGCCGAGCCACTGTTGGCTCCTTTGTCATCATCATTCTCGGCCCCGGCAATACAGCGGTTACCGCTAATACTCACTGACCTGCCGAGGTCATCACCCCATTCCCCATCCGAGGCCATTAGTTTGGACTCTTGAATCCAGTCGGAACCATCCCATTTGAATATGTATGCCGCACCTTCTGCGGGGAAATTGCCGTCACTGAAAGGTGATCCGACAATGCAGCGGTCATCACTGATATCCACAGAATAGCCGAAGCTGTCCCCATCCGGATCCGCCAATTTAGCCTGCTCAATCCATTCCGAACCGTTCCATTCAAATATGTATACCGCACCATTACTGCTACTGTAAGGTGCTCCAACAACAAGGCGGTCACCTTTAATACACACGGACCAGGCGAAGTAATCCCCACCGGTTGAATCTGATGCTTTCAATTTTGCCGTCTGAGTCCAGGCCGAACCGTTCCATTCGAATATGTATGCCGAGCCGCTACCATATGACATATCTGTTTCGTGATAAGACCCAATGACACAGCGGTCACCATCAATGCTAACGTCACGACCGAAGTAATGCCAGAAATTGGCATCCGATTCAGTCAGTTTTGCCTGCTGAATCCAGTTTGTTCCGTCCCATTCGAATATATATGCTGAGCCGCTGATTGGTCCGCTATGGTCATCGAAAGGAGCCCCGACAACACATTGGTCGCCGTCAATATCTACGGCGCTACCGAATTTATCACCAGTTGTCCCATCCGAGGCTTTAATTTTGAATTCATTCATTGCCTGGCAGAGTTGATATAATGATAGTAGAACAATAAGTGAGCAGATGATTTTTGAAAATCCCGAATTACCCATTTTTGTTTCCTCCAGAAATAGCTTAATCCTTTAATTATCATTTACAACAATATGCCCAAAAAGTCAAGAAAAAACTATCATTTTTAGGGTAATTAGGAAACGCCTCTCCACTTGGTAGAAGTTTTCGGTGCACCTCTCCTCATTTTTCACAATTCCTCCTGCTCTGCTTTCCCCACACCGCCTGCCCTGTGGGTTTGCCTGGGAAGTTTCGGTGCAGGTATGATTGTGAGATAAAAAAATGCCGCAGGTGAAATACCTGAGGCATTTTAATTCTTTATTTAAATTCGACAATAACTTTATTTACCTGCCAGCCAGTTATCGCACAGCTCCTTCAAATCATAATAATCCACTACCCAGTCTCTGTTAAAGTCGGCCCTGGCACACCGGCAGGGCCAGCAATCGTCTTCCAGCCAGTATGCGGCGAATAAGCTGTAGTCTACGAAGTCCACATCGTTGTCGAAATCGAGGTCACCCGGATTTAGACTGAGGCCGAAAATATATGCCGAGCCGGAGGCATCGCCGTTGTCATCGTCCTGGCGTGCCCCGACGACGGCGGTATCACCGCTAATGCCGACGGACCGGCCAAACCGGTCATCCGCTGCACCGTCGGAGGCAAGCAGTTTCCTTTCCTCGACCCAGTTTGAACCGTCGAAACGAAAGATATACGCCGAGCCGGAGTAGTTGCCGTTGTCGTTGTCGCCGTATGCCCCGATGACAGCGGTATCGCCGGAAATGCTGACGGACCAACCGAAGAGGTCTCCCACATTACCATCGGATGCTAAGAGTTTCGCCTCCTCGACCCAGCCTGATCCATTGAACCGAAAGATATACGTCGAGCCGTTGGCGTCATCAGCGTATGCTCCGATTACGGCAGTGTCGCCTGATATGCTGACGGACCAGCCAAATCGGTCAGCTACAGCACCGTCGGAAGCTAAGAGTTTCGCCTCTTGCACCCAGATTGAGCCATTGAAACGAAAGATATATGCCGAGCCGATTTCGTTGTTGTCCCCGTATGCCCCGATGACAGCGGTATCACCGAAAATGCCGGCGGAACAGCCGAACCAGTCATCCGCTGCACCATCGGAGGCAACAAGTTTCGCTTCTTCGCCCCAGCTTGAGCCGTTGAATCGGAAGATATACGCCGAGCCGGAGAAGTTGCCGTTGTCGTCGTCGCCCCCTGTCCCGATGACGGCGACATCACCAGAAATGCTAACGGAATAGCCGAACCAGTCATAAGCCGCACCGTCGGAGGCAACCAGTTTCGCTTCCTCGACCCAGTTTGAGCCGCTGAAACGAAAGATATACGCCGAGCCGGAGTTTTCGCCGTTGTCGTCATCCCACTCTGCCCCAATGACGGCAGTATCCCCAGAAACGCCGACAGAGTAACCGAAGCGGTCAGCCACCACAACATCAGACGCGAGAAGTTTTGCTTCTTCGAACCAGCTTGAGCCGTCGAACCGGAAAATATACGCTGAGCCATTAGGTTCGAGGTTTACGTCGCCTTCCCCGATGATGGCAGTGTCACCGGAAATGCCGATGGAGCGTCCGAAGTAGTCTCTCGCCGTACCATCAGAGGCGAGCAGTTTCTCTTCCCACGTCGAACCTTCAAGGCCGAATATATATGCCGAACCGGCATATTTTGTGAATGACCCGATGACGATATTATCGCCACAAATGCCGACGGAGAAACCCAACCAGTCCTGTGGTGTGCCGTCGGAGGCAAGCAACTTCGCCTCCTCGACCCAGCTTGAGCCGTTGAACCGAAAGATATATGCCGAGCCTGATTGATCTCCGTTTTCAGTGTCTTCTGGTGCCCCGATGACGGCGGTATCACCCTAAATGCCGACGGACCAGCCGAAGTAGTCGTCCTCCGCACCGTCGGAGGCGAGCAGTTTCGCCTCCTGCACCCAGCTTGAGCCGTTGAAACGAAAGATATACGACGAGCCGGAGTCGTTGCCGTTGTCGTCGTCACCAACTGCCCCGATAACGGCGGTATCGCCCCAAATGCCGACAGATATGCCGAAAGAGTCATGCGCCGCGCCGTCGGAGGCGAGAAGTTTCGCTTCCTCGATCCAGTTTGAGCCGTTGAACCGGAATATATACGCCGAGCCGGAGTATTCGCCGTTATCATCATCGCCAGATGCCCCGATAACAGCAGCATCGCCGGAAATGCCGACGGATTGGCCGAGCGCTCCATCGGAGGCGAGCAGTTTCGACTCCTGAACCCAGCTTGAGCCGTTGAACCTAAAGATATACGCAGAGCCGTTAGATGCCCCGATAACAGCAGCATCGCCGGAAATGCCGACGGATTGGCCGAGCGCTCCATCGGAGGCGAGCAGTTTCGACTCCTGAACCCAGCTTGAGCCGTTGAACCTAAAGATATACGCAGAACCGTTAGATGCCCCGATAACAGCAGTATCTCCGGAAATACCGACGGAGATGCCGAAATAGTCATTCGCCGCGCCGTCGGATGCGAGTAATTTCGCCTCCTGCACCCAGTTCGAGCCGTTGAAACGAAAGATATATGCCGAGCCGGAGTCACTGCCGTTGTCGTCGTCCCTGTATGCTCCGATGACTGTGGTATCACCGGATACACTTACGGAGTAGCCGAACCAGTCATCTTGCGCACCGTCGGAAGCGAGCAGCTTGGCAAGCTCGCAATCAGCAAAGGCCGAACTGTTCCACACCGTCCCCAGCACAGCCAGGCACACCAGCACCGCAAAATAATTCCTAAGATTAAAATGTGATTCCATTGTCTTCTCCTTTCAAAACAAACTGTTCACCTAATATCTACAAAATATTCTTTCACAACCACGGCCTGTCTTTTCATTGGCCTCGCCTCCTTTCAAAATTTGTTTATCTAAACAGCGCAGAAATTCTGCACCGTCAGCGCTTTATAAATCCTTTAAGAACCGAAATGATAATTTGCACTTCTCCGACACCACTACCTCCAGCGTTTTTTAAGGGTGTTGGAAAACAATAACCGCTATTGCGTCATTTATTATCTGTCCTTGCACTCCCTTGTCAAGAACATTTTTTGAGGATTCCCAAATTCGAAATTCCACCCTGTCTGGAAAATTTGCTCCTCCTAAAACAGCCCGTACAACAGAAAAATGGTGTTAATTTGGAGAACTTTGTGCCCCTTTACCTTTATCCCCCTGTGTTTTCGTTGCGTCCAAAATTTTCGAATATTCTTGAATGTTTTGCATCAACTTTCGAATATTTCTACTCAGTTTTCGAAGGTTTCTATACATTTTTCGAACGTTTCTATACTGGTTTCGAACGTTTTCGAATATTTTCCATCATATGCCCGTAAACTAGCACCGTTGCCCCCTTTCGAGCCATTTTATGAAAAAATTTGATCGGTTTTCCCTTTGCCTATCTTGCCCAATCTTACCATCTTAACACCCCCTTTTTTACTATAATTATGAATAATTCCCATCCAATTTCCGATATATACAAAATGGATTCAGTCACAATAAGTCCGCCTCAAACCAAGCAATGCCCGTTCTGCGCCGAGACCATCCAAGCCGCAGCAGTCAAATGCCGTTTCTGTGGAGAATTTCTTAACACCAATAAAGCCAAGGCTTTACAGTCCGGTGTCATACCCGATTCTCAACCAGCCGATGATAATAAACCCACCGGCAGCGTCCTTTTCGAAGGCAGTCCTTCCCTCTGGGCAATAACCGCAACGGCAGCCAGAGCTGCGATTATCTTCGTCTTTGCAGTCTTTTTAATGTTTTTTCCTCTCGAACATCTTTCAATCTTTCAACCATCCCAATCCCTTGTCAATCCGGAGGTTACGTCGTCTACCGGCGACGCAACAACACCGGCCTCGGAACCTGAAAGCGCCGAAAATACCGCAGAAGAATCATCAAAGCTAGAACTTAACAGGCAGCAGCTTTCATTATTCCGCAGGTATCGGATTCTCGCAGGCTTCGCCCTTATAATGCTCGTTATGTGCATAATTGCGACAAAGATAGCCCAGCTAAAAATGACCCGCTATGAGGTCTCCGCCGACCGAATCGAGTGGAGCAGAGGTCTTCTCGATAGAAAAGTGGACAATTTGGATATGTTTCGAGTAATTGACTTGAAGCTTCGCAGAAGCCTGCTCGACTGTATTGTTAGCGTAGGCTCGGTGACAATAATCACGACTGACAAAACTGACCCCGAATTTACCTTTGAAAAAATCCGAAACCCCCGCAAACTCTACGATGCCATCAAGAAAGCCAGCCTTGACGCCGACCGCAGAGGCAATGTCATCCACGTCGAATAATTTACCACTTAACCACGAACAATAAACCATAAACCCCCCTATTCATATTGAAATACCTCTTCTAACGGCACGTTGAATGCCTCAGCTATTTTGAATGCCAGCATTAGCGATGGCGAATACTTATCCGCCTCGATAGCGATTATTGTCTGCCGCGTGACGCCAGCTTTGTCAGCCAACTGCTGCTGTGTCATTTCGTCGTTTTCAAACCGCAGCCTGCGAACCTGGTTCTTTAATTCACTTTTTGCCATATCTGTACTCAATTAGGGTCCATAAGGATTTTGTTATTACAAAGGTAAACAATGCTCCAAAAACCGTTCCTACTAATACTCCTACCGGTACCGAACCTCTCGGCCCAACTTCAAAAACCTGTAGTAAACACTGCGCAATTAAACAACAAAAGCTTACAAAGCTGGCAAAAAACAACGCTCTCATTCTAATTAAAGCATCACGCTCATCGAAGTCGACACGGTCATGTTTCCTCCGAAAAAACAGGGGCAGGGTTCCCACAAGAACACCCATACCCAATAAGACTACCAACATCAACTTAACTGCTTCTATGATGGCGAGCAACACGACTAAGACCGCACCTGCTGCCATCACAGCCAAACTAAACCACGCTATTTTTTGTGCCTTATTCATGATTTTTCTCCTTTGCTCCTCCAGCCGTATTGAACCAGAATCGCTATAGATTCCACAGCTATCCAAACGCCTCCTCCTGCACATACTGTTAAAAGCAAAACAAGAGGATAGAGGAGTATGCCTCTGGGTCCGACCGCAAAGAAACAAATCATTATTTCTACAGTTATAGCTACAGTCGTAGCCAAAAAGAATGCCCACAGCCCCACATACTGAGATTTTTTGTGAATTTGCATGTCGCGTTCATCGAAATCAAGCTGTTTGGATTTTTTTCGAAAAATAAGTTTCGATATCGCCACTAAAACCAATGAAGGAATAATTACCAGCGACAAGGGGGTGGGAGGTGTTGCAACCCGCCGAAATGACATTGCTATTGCTAATACGAAGCAGGCTATAAGACATATGGTCATTACAATCAGATTGAACCATGCGATTTTCTGCCACCTGTTCATGATTTTTCTCCTTTATTTCCCCGACCGTACTGAATCAAAACTGCAGCGCTGTATATGAATATAGCGGCCATAAAGATGCAGAAATCTACGAGTGATAAGACCCAAATAGGAATGCAGCCGCTATAACCGACAATAAACCGCGGTATAATACAGCTTGCAGCCAACAATAGCCAGGTCGAAACGAAGGAAATCAATACAGCTCTTTTTATAATCAAGCTATCACGCTCATCTGACTCGACTTCTGCCGGGCTTTGTTTTTTGAAAAGAAAAATTAAGTAAGGCACAAGAAGGCAAAAAAGAATTAATGCAATAAATCTGTGAAAAGAAGTAAAAAAGCTTTTCAAAACGACTATTTCGGTAAATAGTAGGATGCCGAAAACAATAAGGAATAATGAAACTGCTAACATACCCCACGCGCTTCTTTGTGTATTATTCATGATTTTTCTCCTTTGCCTCCCCGAACGTACTGAATTAAAACCGCCAGCGACCGCGCAAAAGCTTGAAACAGTCCAGCTACACAAAGCAGCCCGGGAAACCACGTCGTTGGAATTCTTGCCTCCGGGTCTATCATAAGAGGGACAAAGGAAGTTAGAATTACGACCAAGTACACTGCACCGAAGCCAGCTAAGTCGGCATTTTTCCCAATGATTTTGTCTCGTTCGTCACATTTAACAGGCCCTTTATCCTTTTTAATAAAGTGAAGCGATAAAATCACGGCACAGAATCCAATAATACCTGCCAAAGCAAAAGGTATCTTGGGAACACCCGAACCAAATTGTCGCATCAGGATTCCTGTAATCCCAAGTAACAAGCCCACCGGTGCGACGATTATCACCATCACAGCTATTTTCTGTTCTCTATTCAT
>Ga0315548_1002226_pt1 | contig 15256 bp, 14 predicted proteins | sample SalMarSW160110MG_2_FD_202540 | JGI IMG/M metagenome (GOLD analysis project Ga0315548, IMG submission 202540) | Salt marsh sediment microbial communities from the Plum Island Ecosystem LTER, Massachusetts, United States - Salt Marsh Sediment SW1601-110 ...
TATACAAATATTGCATTTACCACCCAAGCTGTAAAATCTCGAAAAATATCCTTGACAGCACGAGCCGAATACTATAAGATTCAATTGGATTTTTACGTGATGTACAGGTTTTTAATCTTCGGCAAATTTTCTTTCCCGCTCCGTCTCGGTGAGCCCTCGCCGAGACGAGTACGAACCGTCATTTCGACCGAAGTGAAACCGCCTTTGGCGGTTGAATGAAGTGGAGAAATCTGTTTTTTATAGATTCCTCGACTCCGTGCCCCGGTTTCTCGTGGCACTATGCTCGGAATGACATTCTGAAGCCTGATTGCAAAAAACTGATACACGGCGTTAGATTTTTATAAGGAGGAGGCATATGCTAAATCAACAATTTGTATGTTTTGTATTAGTGATATTGTTGGCCCAGCCAGTGTCAGATGCCCTTGGTATCCATACAATAGAAAAGGAAATCTGCACTGACCTCAATAGTCAAATCAATCCGGATTATACTATGATATTCATTGTCTGGCAGGATAACCGCAACGGCGACTGGGACATTTACGCCTATGACATGGACAAGCAAACCGAATATGCTATCTGCACCGCAGAGGGTAATCAGACCAACCCGACTATAGAATACGGGCTTTCTATAGATGACCTGATAATAGCCTGGCAGGATGACCGTAATGGAAATAATGATATCTATGGATACAAAATTCCTCGCGGCGAGTTAGCCCTCGAATTAGGTTCGGAGATTGCAATATGTACCGACCCCTGTGACCAGCAGAATCCTGCTGCTTGGGGCTCGTATGTTTGCTGGCAGGATAACCGCAACGGCGACTGGGATATTTACGGCAAAATCTACGAGCACGGTGAAGAACCAAACGATTTAATTATTTGTGACAGAGAAGGGGACCAGGTCAATGCAAACATCTGCCATTGTATGGGCATATTATTCATCTGGCAGGATAATCGCAACGGCAACTGGGACATTTACGGCTGCCATCTGGAAGACCAGAATGAATTGACTATTTGTACGGAAGACGGGAACCAGGTTAATCCTTCAGGCGGCCCTTATGGGTTTTCCTGGCAGGATGATAGAAATGGAAACAACGATATTTATGCCTCTTTTTGTACGTATGTTTTCTGCTCTGAACGTTTCGATGTCGATGTTTGTACTGATTCCAACAGTCAAATGTACCCATCCAACCGGCAGGAAATTGTTGCCTGGCAGGACAATCGCAACGGTGACTGGGACATCTACGGCTACAAAATGCTTAACTATTACACAGGAACCGAATTTGTCATTTCGGCTGGTGCCGGAGACCAGATTAAACCAGTGACAGATTATTATAATTGGCTGGTTTGGCAGGATAATCGTAATGGTAACGATGATATATATGCAGGGTATCTTTGTCTATCGGGAAACGACGACTGCAATGAGTGTGCTATAGAACTTTTTAATGACCAGCCTTATTTCGGTTCCACAGAAGGAATGAACCCTACTTATTGGGACCACGATGAGCCGCCAATAACAAGCAGCTGCGGCTTCAATGATTTCATAGATGTCTGGCATGTTTACAAACCTGTTACCGGCGGGCCAATAACCATTACGACTGAGGGCAGTGCTATCGATACCATTTTGTCGGCTTTCAATTCCTGCTACGAAGATTCGCCTTCTGCGCCTGATACTCAACAAGAACCTATAGAATTGGCCTGCAATGATGATTACTGCCTGGAAAATGTAGGCTCAAAGGTTACCCTTGATGCGGTCGGGGGCAAAAGCTACTACATCCGTGTTTCCGGCTTTAACGACCAGAGCGGCGATTATAAGATAGTCGTTAAGAGAGGTGCCGCTACAGACCCAATCAAAAGCGATTTGAACGGCGATGGCAAGGTGAACTGGTCTGACTTTGCGATATTTGCCTCCGAATGGCTAATGCCCGACTCACAGTAGCAATTGTTGTCTCCGGCCTAATGGCCCCGGCATGCTCAACTCAAACAGCACTTTCACATCCGTTTTAACCGCCGCCAATCGTATTGACGCGGCCTTGGCTATTTGTGCTGTTCCTGAAATACCCATTTTGGATTTATTATTTTCTATTTACTATTGACGATTTTAGGTTCGACAAGCTCACCATCTATTGGTAAAATAATAAATAATAAATAGTCAATGATAATTGCGGGTGTAGCTTAGTGGTAAAGCTCCAGCCTTCCAAGCTGGTCACGCGGGTTCGATTCCCGCCACCCGCTTTTTTGATTTTTCAGACACAGATTGACACGGTTTTTTGTCAGCTTAGCGTCCTCGGCAAATTCTACTCCCAAAGCGAGCTTTGTCATAGAATATTGCCTTCGTCCACAAAGTCAGGCAAGCTGACTTACCTTTAAGCTGACTGGATTTTGGGGGGAATTCTGTTGAAAAATTGGGCTATCGGTGATATGATATAAAGGTGAGATGTTAATGACTGAACATCGTTATTACCGAACCAGTCCTGCTTTGTGCGAGCTACGAAGGATAAAACGATAGCTTATCTCTAACATTATGAGGATAAATAGAAGTGGAGGCTAATAATGGGTTTTTTCAAAAAAATAGAAGAAACGCTTTGGACGGGAAAAATCATTAAAGATTATGGGGTGATTGATGAAAAACAGATGGGAATCGTAAAACCTAAACATCGTGTTATGTTAACCGAGAAAAACGGAGAGAAGAATATAATAATCAAGGAAAGTATAGTGGCTGGTATTAGTGCATATGTTAAATATTTCAGGCTTGATAAACCAAGTGCCCAGAATTTGAAAGACGCAGTAGAAGATGCTTTAAAGTCAATGTGAAAGTTTTATAAAGACAGTAAAATGAAATCAATAGTTCTTATCCTCGCAGTAAGCGTGCTTGCCAGCGGATGTGCGCAAAACGTTGTCTGCCCTACTGTAGCACCAGAGCCAAGCCCGCAGGCTGAGCCAATTTCCAGTGGCGTGCGGCCAAAAGCAGATGATATTATCGAGTTCAAGGCCGACCCGATTCCCGTAAGAACTCATTTCAAGGACTTCAAGGTCGAAAGGAAAGAACTCGAAGATATCCTGCGCGCATGGTACCAAGTCTCGCAAGAACACTGGTTACATGGCTACAGCCACGTCGCGCTCGAGGATAGAACAGGAACAATCAAACTGAAAGAAGGTACCGGCATCAGTTGGATGGTTCGACCGGGCGGCCTTGCTGAGCTTATCTTTCAAGACGGAACAGTATTGTATCTTGCCAGGGAACTGACGCCGTGGGAAAAAGACACCGAACTAACGGTGGAGCTCGACGGCTGTGTGGCACCGGACAAAAGAGAACTGCAACTGGTATGCTCGATGACACGAACCGAGTTTGCCGTTGAAGAAAAGCTTCCTCCACCGAAGGTAACTATCCGCAACAACACAAATGCAGATGTTGATATCATTGGCCCCACGATTACCGTCATTGTGTGTACCCTTGTACAACCGGACAAGACCATAGTCCCTATGTGCATTGCTATGCCGACCGGCCGTGACCCGCGACAGATGCCACCACGGAAGCTGAAGGCCAGAACGGCAATAGAATTAACAGCCGCAGGGATTTGGTATTATGAAGAGACAAGCGGATTCGAACCCTACGTTTTCCAGAAGGAAGGAGCCTACGAATTTAAGTGTAAGTACGAAGAACTGAATTCCAATACAATCACAATTACTGTGAGAAAAAACGCCGAACCAGCGGCCCGGAAGGCGGAGCATCTAAAGAAATTCTAATTGAAAAGAGAGATGGAAAGTGGGTAGTTGCAAACAATGATGGAATGTGGAGTATAAAATAAAAGCACCTGACCGCTCGCTCCACGAGAATGCCGTTATACAAAAAGAATGTAAGCAATTATCATTTGATATTTTGGACTTGAAAATAAGGAGATACGGAAAATGGGAATTTTAGAAGATATGGACCAGCGAGCGAAAAAGTTAGGTATTATAGATATCAAACTGGCTCAAATGGCTGCAGCGTTTTCCGGCCTTGTAATAGCCAAACTGATACCTCAAATAATGGATTTGAGCATCTGGTGGTTCGTAGGGTTATTAGTAATATGTGCAATAAAGCCATTTTATGAGTTTTGGAAATAACAGAAAGAAACCCCCACCACGTAGGGTGGGGGCTAAATAGAAAGAGATGACACCAATGAATTTCGGGGTAACGCGGAAGAAGCAGGAAGAACTTGAGGCAAGAATGTCGGCGCTGGGACTGCGTGAAGCGGACATAGAAGAAAAATATATTCGTTCATCAGGACCTGGCGGACAAAACGTAAATAAAACCGCCAGCTGCGTTTATCTGAAGCACATCCAGAGCGGCCTGGAAGTCAAGATGCAGCGGGAACGGTCGCAGGGGCTGAATCGGTATTATGCACGAAAGCGATTGTGTGAGCTGGTCGAACAGGAGAAATTGGGCTCAAAAAGTCCTGCGGCATTAAAGGCCGAGAAGATTCGCAAACAGAAACAGCGCCGCAAACGCCGAAGCAAAACAAAGAGCAAGTTTTAATATATTTCACAAATTGAGCGTGGTTTTTCATTATTCGGTCTCAGTCTAATCACTTCGATTTTGGGGCGTGGTTGACATGGTGAGCGGTGTCATATACAATTAGAGACTACTAAAAACATAAATAAAAAATGTGATTTAAGGAGATAACCGAAATGAGAAGAATCATTATTTTGCTGATATTGTGTTTGACAGTCCATTTCAACAATGGATGTACTGCCCAATCCGCTCAGGATAACAATGAACCGTTACTGCCAGTCTCGACTGAGTCTAAGAAATTTGAAGGGCTTGCGCTGACGCCACCAATGGGATGGAATAGCTGGAATACCTTCGCAATAAATATCAATGAAAAATTGGTCAAAGAAATGGCAGAGGCGCTTATATCCAGCGGGATGCAAGAGGCCGGCTATAAATACATCGTGCTCGATGACGGCTGGGAAACCAAGACCAGAGACCCCAACGGCAATCTCGTACCAGACCCGAGGAAATTCCCCAGCGGTTTGAAGGCCTTAGGCGATTACCTTCACGAAAAAGGATTCAAATTCGGAATCCACAACTGTGCGGGTACAAAGACATGCGCCGGCTATCCAGGCGGACGCGGACATGAGTATCAGGATGCCAGAAGCTATGCTTCGTGGGGCGTAGATTATCTGAAGTACGACTGGTGCGAACACGGCACAGCCAACGCCGAAGAGACTTTCAAGACAATGCGGGACGCTTTATATGCGGCCGGAAGGCCGGTTGTATTCAGTCTTTGTGAATGGGGTAATAACAAACCGTGGCTGTGGGCAAAGGACGTCGGCCACCTATGGAGAACGACCGGTGATATTACCGACTGCTACGACTGCCAGGAAGTGTATAGCACGGGATGGAAGTTTATTCTCGACACCCAGGTAAGCCTGGAAAAATATGCAGGGCCAGACCACTGGAACGACCCTGATATGCTGGAAGTAGGCAACCCGGGCCTGACGCTGGCAGAATCGAGGGCGCATTTCAGCTTATGGTGTATGCTGGCGGCTCCTTTGATGGCTGGAAATGACGTCAGAAAGATGTCAGACGAGGTCCATAATATTCTTACCAACAAAGAAGTTATTGCCATTGACCAGGACCCGTTAGGCAAACAGGGCTATCAGTTTATGATTCAGCCGGGTAAAGAAATCTGGGTCAAAGAATTATCAAATAAAAACTGGGCGGTGTGCTTTTTTAACAGCAGCGAGAAACCTATGAAAATCAGGTTAAACTGGTCGCACCTCTGGTTTGTAAAAGGCACCCATAAGGTTCGCGATTTGTGGAAGAAAGAGGACATTGGCACAACCGAAAAGAATATCGATTTTGAAATTGGTTCCCATGATGTGGTCCTGTTTAAGTTAAGTCCGGCTGGATAAAAACAGAAGACAGAAGTCAGAAGTCAGAAGAAATTCTCCCTGAATAATTGTTAAATTCACAGGGCAATGTTAAAAAAGGTCGGACGCAGGGAAAAATCTATTTAGTCCGAAAAAAAGCCAATATAACCATAACCACTTCTGCCTGCGTGAATTAACGTCTCTATATAACAGTCCTATAAAAAAATCCTGAAAAAAATCTCAAAAAGTAGGATTTATTTGTTGACTAAGTGGAAGAAAGTGGTAAAATATCCCAAATAAGATACTTTGAGTGGGAAGAAAACCATGCTTTTATTAACAGGCGAATACGAGCACGTTGTCGATAACAAAGGCAGAGTCCTCATCTCCAACAAGCTGAGAAATCAAATCGATGCCGAGGAGCACGGCAGCAACTTCTACCTCGTATTCGGTGCAAACGGGATACTTTGCCTGTACCCGGAGAAATACTTCGAGCAGATTGCCCTTGCGATGGCACCGGGCGCTGTAGCTCCTGATGAGGCGGTTGCATTCGAGCGAATCAGCTTTGCTCTGGCCAGCAAGCTGGAGCTGGATGGGCAAGGCCGGCTGCTGCTGAATGAAAAGCTGCGTAAAAGAGCGGGATTGAAAGACAAAATCACCCTTGTCGGGGTCAGAGACCATATCGAATTGTGGAACAGCGAGAACTGGGAACAGTATCTCGCAGACAATATGGCTCAATATCAGAAACAAGTGTCGCAGGCAAGGCAAATAGTCCTGCAAAAACAAAATGATGAACTATGATTTTCAATACGGTGGCAAAATGATTGAAGGGGATTGGAATCATTGTCAGGTTGTAGAGAAAAGTCTCTGTGGCGAAAGAGAAGCTGACGAACAAACGTTTGCCTCGCTGGCGGTTCTTTCTGAACGGCTGGAGCGTTTGAAAGAACTTGACAGCGCCTTTTCCGAGGTCGAGTTTTCGTCCGCTGTTAAGCAGCTTAAAGAGCAGCAAAATGCGGTAGCTGTGGGCTGAGTATTTTGAGCTTGCTTCGCTCCTTCGACCTTACTCAGGACAGGTGCGACCGCAATGACAACTGCCCAAATCACGTGAGACCAAGCAGTAGTGCATTATAATTATTGAGTTAAATCGCGATACGATAGAGGTGAATGGTCCGATAGTAGAGCACATTCCGGTTCTCGCAGGAACGTTATCCGAGCAGATAACTTTACCGCCGGATGGCGTGATGGTCGACGCCACCATAGGACAAGGAGGTCATAGTTATCTGTTCGGCAAAACCCTGGGCCCTGAGGGAGTGTTAATCGGCTTGGATGCTGACAAGGATGCAATCCGAAGGGCCCAATTTAAATTAAAAGACCTTACATGCAAGGTTATTTTAATACATTGCAACTTTTCCCACATCGCAGAGCAAGTCCACAAAGAAGGCATAGAAAAGGTTGATTTTATATTGGCAGATTTGGGCGTCAGCTCGGTGCAACTATCCGATGTCGAGATGGGTCTTAGCTTTCTTGAGGATGCGCCGCTGGATATGAGAATTGACAAAAGATTAAAGACCACTGCTGCCGATATAATTAATAACACAGATGAAAAAACCTTAGCTGATTTGATTTATAAGTTCGGACAAGACAGAGGCTCACGACGAATTGCACGTTTTATAGTTCAGCGCCGCAAAAGTGAGCCGATAACAACAACCGGCCAACTGGCAAAAATAGTATGCAGGGCACTGGCACGGCCGGGACGAAAACGAAGAACGAGAATACATCCTGCAACGAGAACTTTTCAGGCGCTTAGAATCGCAGTCAATAACGAACTGGAAAATCTGGAGAAACTGCTTGTTTCGGCGCCTGACACACTAAAAAGAAACGGTTACATAGCAGTGGTCAGCTTTCATAGTTTAGAAGATGGGTTAGTTAAAAATAATTTCAAACAAAATAAACAGGGGGGAATTTACAGGATTGTCACGAAAAAACCGATTGTGCCGAGACGAGATGAAATTGCCGAGAACCGGCGCGCAAGAAGCGCAAAATTGAGGATTGCACAAAGAATATAGTGAATTAGTGAATTAAAGGTCGAGCCACCGCAGAGGGCAATGAGAAAGGGGATTGCCGCCCCTGCTTTCGCAGGGGTGACATCCCGAAGAAACCAGCGAACTCGGTGAGAAAAAAAGAAAGGGAGTTTCGCAATGACTCGCGATGCCAAAGTCGGATTGCTGTTAGGCCTGTTTTTTATATTTATCATAGCATTTCTAATTAATGGCCTGCCGAACCTCCGCCATAATGAAAATAATAATGAGCTAACGAGGAAAATGGTCAAATTCCAGAATGACCCACCGGCTCTCGGCGCCAAGGAACGCAAGGTTAAAGAAGTTGTCTACAGAAGCGAACCAGTCAGGCGGATGAAGCCGGTAAGACAGCAACATCCTGCTAACATCGCAAAGGATACAAACACCCGCTTTGAAATGCCGCTGCCTGACAGCGCTTCGGATATAAAATATGCTTCAACGGAAAAAGCTGATGAGATTAAACAAGCTGCTATAGCGACAATAACTGCCAAGAAACAAAGCTCTGCCAAACGAAGCCGGCCAAAAACATATGTTGTTACCGAAGGTGATAACCTGGCTGTTATTGCCAAGAAGCTCTATGGCGATGAGGAAGGTAACAAATTAAAAAACATCACAAGGATATTTGAGGCCAATCGTAAATCGCTGAAAACGCCCGGCGAAATCTATGTCGGACAAAAACTCGTCATACCACCTCTGGCATCGATACAAAATAAAGACGACACCAACGGATTCTTCCCAGAAAGAATATTTGAGAAGGTTAAAACTATCGGCCGAAGGCAACCTTCCACTGAAAAGGTCGAAACGAAGCAAAGCAAAGCGTACGTAGTACGGGAAGGTGATAGCTTGTGGAAGATTGCTGCTGAGCAACTCGGTAACGGCGACCTCTATCCTGAAATAAGTGAACTAAACGCTGATATTTTAGATGATGAGGATGCCCTTTTCGCTGGGATGAGATTGAGACTGCCGGGACGATAAGAAAACAGAAAAAAAATTCTGCCACAAAGACACCAAGACGCTAAGAGAAAATTGGTTAAATGGTAACTGATTAAATAGTAATTAACGACCAATTACCGGTTACCAAAGTACAGGATTCGGGTTTTGATATCTGTCTGACGACAGCCAAGATTAGAGTTTATTCACTATGAGGTCGCAATTTCGCTTTTTCTTTGTTGTCTTTTATGTCGTTGCTATTTTGATTTTTACCGTTTATCTGCATAGCGTCAACGACCGCATTTTCTATAAGCTCAGTGCACAGAATATGGAGCAAAGCCGATTGAAACAACAGCTTTGGCAAAAACAGCTTCAACTGGAAGGCATAATAAATCCAGCTGCCCTTTCGCAGCGTTTAAATACAACCCCCCAATAAATTGGGGGCTATTGCGTCGCCCCTTCGACTGCGCTCAGGGCAGGCTTACCGGCGACGGCTAAATAAATTGCGTTTTATACCTTTAATAACAAAACACAATTAAGAAATTACAGATAAGATGTACGACAGAAGCATTCGACTTACTATTTCTTTTTTGCTGATTTTAATTGTGGTGTTTGCTGCATTGCTGGGACGGTGCTTTTGTCTGCAATATTGCCGAGGCAGTCACTACAATTCATTGTGCATCAACCAACAGCAAGGACGAGTGCCACAGCAGCCACAGCGAGGAGTGATTCTCGATTGCAGAGGCAGGGTGCTCGCTGCGAGTAATAAAATCCAAACCATTTTCGCCGAGCCGCGAGCCATAAAAGACCCAAAGGATACATCCAATAGACTCACTGCAATCATCGATATGGGAGCACATGAAATTTGTAAACTTATTGTGGAAAGCAAAAACCCGGGCTTCGCGAGAATAAAAGAAAAGGCCGACACCAAAGAATTCGATGCGGCACGGAAGATATACGGTATCGGCGTTCAAAGCAGCTGGCAAAGACATTATCCGATGGGAAATCTGGCGGCACAAGCGGTCGGCTTTACAAGCACCGACAATCGCGGTCTGGGCGGAATAGAGCTACAATACGAAAAGGAACTTAGCGGTGTCGCATCTGAAAAATTTTTCTTCGCAGATGTACGCCGTCGCCCAATTAGACCGTGGCACGGGCTTCCAGCCCGTGGAAACACGGCCAAGATGGCCGTGTTACCTTTCGGTAAAGACGGGTGCGGAATTATTTTGACCATTGACAGCACCATTCAACAATTTGCAAGAGAAGAGCTCGTCAAACAATACAAAAGCTACGAGGCGGAGTCTGCAGTGGCAATCGTGGTAGAACCAAAAAGTGGTGCGATTCTGGCTATGGTGACGCTGCCTGATTTCGAGCCCGGAAATATTCGCTCGGCTGATGTAAATAACCTTCGTAACCGGGTGATAACCGATGAGTTCGAGCCGGGCAGTATTATAAAACCGATTGCAGCGGCAATTGCACTCGATGCCAACGTCGTGAATGACCAGGAAAAGATATTCTGTGAAAATGGAAACTACCACGGCAAGGGCTTCGGTAGAATCGGTGAATATCATCATGGTTACGGCGATTTAACTCTGCGCGGGATATTAACTCATTCGAGTAATATTGGTATGGCCAAAATCGGGCAGCGGCTCGGCAAAGATAAACTCCATGAGGGAATGGCACATTTCGGCTTCGGCAAAAAAACGGGAATAGATTTGCCGGGTGAAGCTAATGGTCTGCTATGGCCGGTGCAAAAATGGACGGGTTATAGCGTAACACGAATACCCTTCGGGCAGGAAATTACTGTAACGGCGCTGCAATTAGTTCAAGCTTTCTGTATACTTGCCAACGGCGGCAGGTCGATTCGGCCATATATAGTAAGAGCGATAGTCGATAATGATGGCGAGATTGTTAAGCTCAAACAAGTACCACGGCCATCCTGGCCGTGGTATCACGGGCTGGAAGCCCGTGATACGTTGCCGGGGCAAATCGGCTATGTTATCAGACCGGAAGTCGCCAGATGGATTGTTAACGAAGCTATGGTCGGCGTTGTTAATGAAGGGACAGGTACGAGGGCAAAATTAAAGAAATGGCAGCTGTTCGGCAAGACCGGAACGGCAAACATCGCAAAAAGCAATGAAAAAGGTTATTCGCAAAGCGATTACATCGCATCCTTCGTAGCAGGTGCTCCGGTGGAGGACCCGGCTGTTATTGTCCTGGTTTCAATTCGCAAGCCAAACAAAAGTCTCGGCAAGGGCTACACCGGCGGAGCCGTAGCAGCACCGGTAGCTGCTAAAATAATTGAGAAAACGCTGACATATCTCGGAGTTCCTGAAAGGGTCAACCACTCAACACCAATGAAATTGGTTAAACGATAACTGGTAATTGGTTAAAGGATAATTACCAATCACTCTTTTCTTCTTTTTGAGAATCTGCCGGCAGGGCCTCCGGCTGTAAATAGAATCGAAAGACGAGTAACTATGGCACCGAGCAGAAAATAGCCGCAAAAGACCTGGAGCATCAACAATACCTGGCCGAGACTACTTTGCGGATTGGCTGCAATATCACCAAAACCTAATGTCGTCATAGTAACAACGGAAAAATATAAGGCGTGCAGAAAGTTGCGAAGGGCGCCGACCTGGCCATTGACCATTACACAATCCGGTATCCGCCAGTACGCAACGGCGAAAATAATCGCTAAAGCCAGAAAAACTAACAGTATCCGGATGGTACTTCGGCCATAATCACTCAGAAACCAGAACAAACGAACGGGAGATGTCAGCAATTGGCGCATCTTAAATTGGCGCATCTTACGTATCAACTTTTTCTGCGATTCACCCCTATACCAATCTTCCCAGTTCAGCCGGCGTTTATTGTATTCCAAAAGATATTTCGTACCTTCCGCTATCCGGCAGCTATCCAGACCAACTCCACGAAAATCCGTCTTACAGTCCACAGTACAATGCGAGAATAGCGTTAAACCATCAACACTACTTTCTCCAAAATCCGCTCCTTCCAGATGGGCACTTATGAGCTCCGCTCCTTCCAGATGGGCACGATTGAGGTGCGCTTCTCCCAGATAGGCAAAACTGAGCTCCGCTCTTTCCAGATGAGCACTAAGGAGGAACGCTCCTTCTAGATGCGCAGATACGAGGTTTGCTCCTTCCAGATAGACACCCCAGAGGTCTGCTCCTTGCAGCCAGATCACTTCTTGGAGATTTTGGATACGCCATTTGTTCCATTCGGTCATATCCTTTTTTTCAGAGCATTTTTGGAGCAGCTCAAGGTGCTTAGGGTCGCATCTGGGTTTTTTCTCCGCTTCGCGGGGGGCCTGGTTTATTTTTTCCTCTGATTCATCCATCGGTGGCGATTATAACTTGTCGACGATGATTTTTCAATGATTTTGTATTTGCGGGCTGGTAAGATTCTTTGGGGAAAAGAAGTGTTCTGTTACAGACAAATTGGCGAATTGTCATTCCTGCGCAAGCAGGAATCCATTTTTATCGAAGGGTCTGGATTCCGCATCAAGTGCGGAATGACAGCCCCTCAAAGTGAAGTTTTCCCGATATAACCGGCGTCGATGCAGAACTGAATTATATCACGAGCTAAAGGAGCGGCGTCGGCTGAGCCGTGCTGGCCGCCCTCAACGATAACGGCAATCGCCAAGGTTCTGTCAGCATCGTCCCTGGCAAAGCCGGCGAACCAGGCGTGGTCCGGTTTTTCCGTTGAGCCGGTCTTGCCGTAAACTGTAACGGCCTGCCGGCCAAGGTCGCTATGAACAAATTCCCTGTAAGCAGTACCGCCCTGCTCATTAACAACAGCGCTCATACCATCATAAACGACCGCTAAAGTCTCTGCTGAAATGTTAAGGCCAACGTCCTCAGATTTTCGATTTTCGATTTTCGATTCGTTGATTTGAGATTGCTTCGCTTCGCCCTTCGACAAGCTCAGGACTTCGCTCGCAATGACGGAAGGGATGAAGAGTTGAGGTGGTTTATAAACTCCGGCTCTGGCGATGGCGGCCATTGCGTTTGCCACCTGAAGAGGTGTAACCCGCAGGTTGCCCTGGCCTATGCCAAAGAATCTTCTTTCACCGCTCTCGAGCGGCGGGACGTCCTCAAAATGCAAAATTTCTCCCCCCGGTGAGGTGCTTGAGATTATTCCGGAAACTTGTCTAAAATCCCGATGTTCGTTCGGGTCGTTAGAAACAGGACACAAAAGAGAGACTTCGTGGCCGTAGCCGAATTTGAACAGCCATTGCTGCAAAACAGAAGGGTCAATCCTGTCGGCAAGGCGGGAGAAATAGATATTACAACTTCCTTTAATGGCATTGCGGGCGTAGTTCTGCCACATATCATCGTGGCCGGTCCAGGGATATTTATTAAATAGCCAGCAGCTTGGCCAGCCGGCTGGGGCTTTGCGAGCCGGGCAGGATATAACCTCATCAGCAGTGATACTGCCGGATTGGAGGCCGGCAACTAAAATCAGCGGTTTTACAACCGAGCCGGGCGGGTACTGTTTATTTATCGCGCGGTTGAGCAGCGGCTTGTCAAGGTCGTCAGCAAGATAACCATAATCAAATCTTGCACGGTTCAAATCAAAAACCGGTAATGAGACCAGAGCGAGAATATCGCCCGTTGCGACGTCGATAACAACAACTGACATAGGGGCTTTTGAATTGGGATTGGTAGCGCTATCGGCCAAGTAACTTTCTATTTTCTTCTGAAGCTCGATATCGATGGTGAGCTGCACACCTTCGCCGAACCGGGTGTCGGTCTGGCTTATCAATTTTCGGTCAATATCATAGACTTCCTCGCCGCGTCTTCCACGAAGCACGGCCTCACAAACATATTCGACTCCATCTTCCCGGCCGCAAACCTCACCTTCCAAATAGCTTGCCAATCTGTCATTTTCAAAGAGCTTCTTATCCTGTTGCTGAGTCGCCGGGCCGACCCAGCCAATCGTTTGTGCGGCGACCGAACCATAAGGATAAAATCGCTGGTTCTTTGGAAGGATTTCTATGCCTTCGGTGTCCATAAACTCCAGCTGGGCGGTGAAAATATCATCATCAGTTTTCAGCTCGAACAGAGGCCAGCTCTTATGCATCTCGGCAATATCGATTTTGGCTATCAACATAAGACGCTCATTGGCATCAGGAACGGCCTGGTCAAAATCCTTATCAGGAAAATTTCTTTTCCATGCAAGGTATCGACGCAGATTCCAAACATCGTTGTTTATTTCAGCAATTTTCGCTTCGATGTCTCTGCGCTGGAGCCCGAAGTACGTACATTTATCAATTAGCCGCTGTAAATCCTCGAACTCGTATCGCGTATCGCGTATTGCGTATTGCGTATGTTGTACATCAGCTCTTAGTCTTTTTGCCTGTTGGACGCGCTCGTCCATAATGGAGGTAAGCTCGTAATTCATACAGAGCCAGCATAGCGGAACATCGGCGGCTATTACCCTGCCATTTCTATCGAGTATTTCTCCTCTGACGGTCTTAAGCTGCTCAGATATGCCTTTTTTTAGCTCCGCAATATCAATTTGAAGTGATGAGTCGGGCAGCAACTGCATTTGAGCCAGGCGGAGCAGGCAGAGAAGTAAAAGAAGTGCACTTAAAATAACAAAGATTTTGATTCGCTTTTCGTACATAACTGCATATATGGGTAAATTAGCTGCGCTAATTTGCAGTTCATCTACTCGTTCATACAATACTTGATGTCATCAGAAACGCTTTGTCTTTATACGCATCCACCAGGCAGCAGGCAAGAACAAAAACGGCCCAACCAGAGCTGAGTATAAAGAACTCCAAAGGAGAATAGAATATATGCCTTTTACGGCCGGCTCGCCTCTAAGCAGGCTTAACAAATGTGTCAAGGTCCCAATTAAAAAGCCGGTAATAAATATAACAACCGCCTGATAAGGCATTTTTTTGATAGCAATAACACGGTTCAGGTACACCAGAGCCGTGCCAAAAAGACCAAAACTGATTATCTGGGGACCCATCGCAGGAGCAATAATATCAGCGGCAAAACCTATCGCGAAAGAACTTATTATCGCCTCAGAGCTATCACAGGAAATGGCAAAAAAAACCAAAAGGATTAATAATAAATCAGGCTTAATATCCAAATACGCTAATAAACTTGCCTGCAACAAAGTAGCAATAAGAATCAAAACAACAAACCGAAACCATCGCATCTATTATCCTCAATTGCCGGGGTTCATTACAATCACAGCCACGTCTCTTAATGTTTCTATGTCACAAACAGGCTCAACAGTTATGTCCCAAAGTAAAGGACTTACCTTATTCCTTTCACACCTGGCCACCTTTGCAATAATCATCGGAGTATCCAAAAAACCTGGTTTTTGACGGGCAAAAACCTTATCTGTTGTTT
>Ga0315548_1002235_pt1 | contig 15228 bp, 8 predicted proteins | sample SalMarSW160110MG_2_FD_202540 | JGI IMG/M metagenome (GOLD analysis project Ga0315548, IMG submission 202540) | Salt marsh sediment microbial communities from the Plum Island Ecosystem LTER, Massachusetts, United States - Salt Marsh Sediment SW1601-110 ...
AGATTTGCACTCAGCAAGGAGAAAGGGGCATTGCTGCCTCAATGTCGATTGCTATTGGAGAGCGGCAAGGTATCCCTGAATATCCATTCGTGACTCTCACTTGCGAATTTCCATAAGAGGTGAGCAGGAGTTGAATATTGCGTGAAGGCCTGATTGTTCGATGCCTAATCCATTACCTGAGAGGACATTCTTCTTTGTAATCTCCAAGCGGGCGTTTTGCCATGTGTCCTCGAATAGCAGGAAGGACGCTCCTTCAAAGAACACGAGGTTTGGGGTGGTTAATGCGAAGGCTTTACCTGCAGACCTTAATATTTCCGTTTCTCCCACATGGGCGCCTATCTGACAGGGCACGTTACGGGATTGGGCGAGCTGGGCGATCTGCTTGGATCGCAAGAGTCCGCCGCATTTTGAGATCTTTATATTGAGGATATCGCAGGCTCCTTTTTCTATCAATTGTCTCGCATCGGTGAGGCTGCACATAGACTCATCTACGATAATGGGTGTTCCAATGATCTTCCTGAGGCTCTGGAGACCCTCGATATCGGCCTTTACGAGGGGTTGTTCAGCCGCTGAGATATGAAACTCCTTTAACCTCTCGAGATTGGAGATAGCCTCATCGAGCGTCCATATACCGTTATTTTCCACTCGAATATCCACCTGATCGCCAAACAGCGATCTCACGAGGCCAACCCTTTCTGCGTTATCATTTTCCTGCTTTCCCACTAAGACCTTTACGAACTTCACCCTTTCCTTTGGTAGTTCGTAAGATAGCTCCCGTATCTTTTGAAGAGGTAGGAACGGCACTGAAATAGAATAAGGCGCGCTCTCTCTCACGATCGGGCCGAGATAATGGGTGAGGGATACCCCCCAGTGTTTCCCGAGGGCATCGAGAAGCGCGATATCGACTGCACCCAGGGCGGTGTTATAATAGAAACGGTGATGCTTGATACATTCCTCTTCCAGCTCATCTAATAGGGGCTCAATATCATCTGCTTCATGTATCGCCCGGGATAGCAGGATAGGTGAAAAGCAATCCCTTATTACCTCTATTACGGTGGAAATAGTTTCGCCAGTTACATATTTCTTTGGAATACTTTCACCATACCCGCAGATTCCGTTTTCGAATTCCAGCTGCAGTATGGCTGACTCTACACCTGTTCCGAAGGCCTGGGTTGAATGGAATTCAAACCTGAATTGCTTTTTATATTGTCGAATGCTAATTTTTTCTATTTTCATTTTTTAAAGATTACCTTGACCATTCGGCCTGCCAGTTGATCTCTTCCCTTGATACGCCAAGCTCATGGAGAAAGCCGTCGAGGATTTCAGGCTCGGCAGTCTGTTCCAGAGACATTCGTTCCATTGCTTCATCGCGCGTCATGAGTCCTTCGCGTATGAGGATGCTGTTCTTTATAGTCTCCTGGGTGAGGCCGTATTTTTTGAACTTGAGATATTCCTTGATGGGAAAGAGGGTGCAGTCAAAGTGGCTCTCATGGACATCTGGAGGGTGTCTCCATCCTAATTTCTCGGAGAGCATGAGAGGGATCTCTCTGACGTTCCATTCGATATAGTCCGGTAGCTGGATAAAATCCATTGCATAATCACCTAGTTTATCGTGTGAGGCCGTATCAATCCCAGCCTGGCGTGGATCCTCAAGGCCCATGTATCGGGAGATAATTTCCTTTTCGATGAACGGCTGTGCCTTCAGTTCATCAAGCAATTCCGGGGTGAGATTATCAAAGAAGTACTGCATTGAGGTTACGGAAATGCCTGGCTGGTACTCGTATTGCTTTGACCAGCCACCAACCATCAAGGGACTGAAACCTAGGGTGTTTTGTTGACTCCAGGAGAAACTGGCCCCGAAAAGGTAGCCGAGGTTGTTACATACCGAGCAAAACTCACCCCGTTCCCGCAAGAAATGGGCGAACAGTTTTCTCAAGAAATTTACCCGTGGTCGTATGGAGAAGAGGTCTATATCCAGCTTCTCAACAATGTTCTCGAGGTTTTGAATTGCGTATGGGGAGCTGTAGCCAATGTTGTAGTGAAGTCCTAATATTTTGAGACCATATTCCTTCTTCAGATAGTAGGCGACATAGCTACTATCCTTACCACCGCTTAGACCTATGATTACATCGTATTTTTCGTTTCTCCCCTTATATTTCTCCACTAGCCTGTCCAGTTGGCCCTTTGATTTCCTTGAGGATTTGCCTTTTCCTTTGGCTGCTTCAAGACAGAAGTTGCAGACGCCATGCTCGTCGAAGGTGATAGAAGGATAGATATCCGGAAGAACGCACCTTGTGCACCTCTTTATCCCGACCATTACGCCTCCCCTTAGGTTTGCAAGAGCAATCGGAGATATGAATGAATCCTACCGTTTGATTTATTAACCCTGTTTATCAGAGAGCGGAAATGGTGTCAAAAGGAAAAGGACTTACTCATAGATGTAATAGGGCTTACCTTGACATGTTGTTGTCGATACATTAAAAAAGACATGAGGATGTGGGGGAAAGAGGGGCGGGACATCATGAAATTTGCATGCCTTTTAGATATCTTAGGGCCCTGGATCTTAAGGTCCCAGAGGGTGATTATCGATACTATTGGGAATAAAGCTGCTCCTCGAGAAGGACAAAAGACTGGTGTCGGGAAGCGCCTGATCACCGCTTTAAAAGATCTTCTCTACCGAATGTGGTCCAGGATTCAAGGCTTGAGAATCCCCATTTTCATAAAGCTCTCCGCATTGTCTACGCTACTCATCTTTTTGGTTATCTTTACTATAAGTTTTTCGATGCTGAACAGGCAAAAGGCACAATTTATCGGGCAATTAATAAACCTTGGGGAGACCATGGCCCACGTTGCAGCTAGTAATGCCTCTGATAAACTTTTAGGGGAAGAAGAGCTGAGTTTGTTTCAATTGCTCAATGATATTGCACAAAATGAGCAGGTCCTGTATGCGCTTATTACAGATGGTAAAGGTATTATTAAAGCCCATAGTACCATTGAGGAAGTAAACAAAGCCTATTTGCCCCCAAAGAATAGTATCTTTCTTAAAGAAGCCGATATGGTAAAAGTGAGTTCTTTTATGCATGATGGAGAGGAGATTCTCTTTTTTGAGAAGCCGATTACTTATCAGAAATTAAAGGTCGGAGAAGTGCATCTGGCTATCTCCCAGAAGAAGGTCTTCCAAAATATTCGTAATGGGAAGGTCTTTATTATCCTGCTCACTGCGATCATTACCGTTTTTGGTATACTGCTCAGCCTTGGGATGAGCAGGTATTTTTCAAGCCCCATCAGGAAACTAAGGGAAAGTACAAAGGCCCTGGGTATGGGCGATTTTGATCATCAGGTGATGATAAAGCGCAACGATGAACTCGGAGATCTAGGCACAGCATTTAACGAGATGGCAAAGGATCTAGCGCTCAAGGAAAGGATCAAGTACTCCTTCGGGCAATATGTGACACCGGAGATAGTGGAATTGATACTGGCAAACCCCGATAGCCAATGGATGAAAGGATCAGAGGTTGAGGCCACAGTCCTCTTTGTTGATATAAGGGGGTTTACCACCCTATCCGAGGATAAAAAACCAGAGAGCATTGTTGAACTGCTCAATGATTATTTTACTCGTGTTACTGATGTAGTTATCAAATATGGTGGCCACCTGAACAAATTTGTGGGGGATGAGGCAATGGCCGTCTTTGGCGCGCCGGTACCCAATCTGCAGCATGCTGAGGCAGCTGTACTGGCTGCCTTGGATATACAAACAGAGATTTCAGGCCTTGATCGAGGAATACTAATAGAGGGTATGGCCATTCAAGTGGGCATAGGTATCAATTCTGGGGTGATGATAGCGGGAAATCTTGGTTCAGAGAAACGGATGGAATATACGGTTATAGGAGATAACGTCAATGTGGCCTCAAGGCTCACATCCCTTGCAAAGCCAGGCGAGATTCTGATCAGCGGAGAGACCTATAAATTAATTAAGGAAAAAAGCCGCCTGAACATAGAAAAAAGGAGAAAGATCCTTGTCAAGGGAAGAAAGATGGGGATAGACATCTTTAAGGTGCTGGGACCAGCAGGAGACGGATATGGGGATGACAAGCAGGACGCTGCATAGAAATAAACGGGTAGAAATGTTTTCTATTTTCCTGATTGTGGCGTGGTTTCTCCTTCAGTCATCATGTGCAACCTTGGATATAAGCAATAAAACACCCGAACCAACCCTTGGCACTGCCTCCAAAAAACCGGAGCCGGCCATTTTAGAGGAAAGGCCGGCGCAACCCCTTATATTTCGCACAGAGGACTATGTGGTCAATGTGCTGCAAGGCAGAGAGAACCCTCCTGTATTGGCAAAGAGATTTCTAGGTGATGAGAACAGAGCATGGGTGATCGAGGATGCCAATGAAGGTATTGCCTTTAAAAAGGATCAGGTGATCGTTATTCCACTGAAACACGAAAACAAGGGGGGACTGAGCCCGGATGGCTACCAGGTGGTGCCGGTTCTTGTCTACCATCGTTTTGCTGAAACCTGCGAGACTTCCCTTTGTATGCCTACTGCCATTTTCGATCAGCAGATGAGATACTTAAAAGAGAATGGTTACCGCGTAATCTCATTGGGAGAGCTCCTTGATTTTCTCGAGTATCGTCAGGCCGTGCCCAAGAGATCAGTGGCAATCACCATAGATGATGGCTATAGATCGGCCTATGATATTGCATATCCAATCCTGAAGGGATATGGTTTTACTGCAACGCTTTTCATATATACTGATTTCGTTGGGGGTGGCAGAATAGCGATCAGCTGGGATCAACTGAGAGAGATGAAGAGCGAGGGATTCGAAGTGGGGTCACACACTCTATCCCATTGTGACCTTGCAGATAAAAGGGAAGGTGAGGATGATCAGGCATATCTGGCGAGGATCAAAAATGAACTCCTTGCATCCAAACACATACTTGATAAAGAGCTGGGCCAGGATACCATGTACCTGGCTTTTCCCTATGGCACCTATAATCAAAGGGTCTTGAGGATTTGCGATCAAGTTGGATACAAGATAGGGTTTTCAGTGAAGCGCGGAGGAAACCCATTTTTCGCTGATCCGCTTGTGCTCAAAAGGGACCAAGTGTTGGAGAGGGATATAGAGTCCTTTATCGCCATGCTAGAAACCTTTCACGAGGTATCCTTAAGGTAATGCCATGTTGAGGAAAGGCCGGTTGTTCATCTCTTTTATCGTGGCGGCATCGGTTGTTAGCTGCGCACCACCCCTGGTAAAGAAACCCCCTGAAGAGATCATAGAAGCTCCAGAGAGAAAACCCCCGGAAAAGATCCCTGAAACCCCGGAGAAAAGATATGGGGAGATGTTTGTCCAGAAAGGAAGGGAGTATGAAACTAAGGGGGATCTGGTTGCGGCATTAAGAAGCTATAAACTCGCCCTCACGGTTGATCCCCTGAATCATGAGGCACTTGAGGGGCGAAAACGGCTGGAAAGTACCCTCGATACTATGGCAGAGGAGCAGTACAAGGAAGGGCTTAAACTCCATAAGGAGGGTAAGTATGGCCTTGCCAGGCAACAGTTCTTGATTGCGCTTAGGCTCAGGCCCGATCATCCGGAAGTAATCAAAATGCTTACCTCCAGAAAGCGAATCCAGATCAAAAGGTATCTTGTGCATACGATTAAAGCGGGGGAAAGCCTTTCCAAGGTGGCAAAGATCTATTATGGAGATTACCACAAATTTCCCGTTATAGCCGGATACAACAACATGACTGATGCGACCAAGGTCTATGCCGGCCAGGAAATCAAGGTCCCGGAGATTGAGGGAATGGCGTTTCAAGTGGGCGAGGCAGCCGTAAACTTTGAGGAGATGGATGTGTCTGGTTTGGGGTCTTTTGGCTGGGATGGGGATACCTTCGAGGCCTTTAAGGGTGACAGGGCACCTGAATTGAAGGCTGAGGGAGGGGACAGGGAACATGGAGAGCAAGTTGCCATCTATCGCGATCTTGGCATTGAACTGTTCGAGAAAAAGGAGTATCAGGAGGCCCTTGTTGAATTTACCAAGGTTCTCAATGCCTACCCCGAAGATCCTATTGCCCTTGAATACTCTTATAAATCTTACTTTCAAAATGCCATGACCCTTTTTGAAAACAAGGATTATCTGGCAGCCAGGGATCAATTTCAGGCATGCCTTCGATACAAGCGTGATTGCCAAGAATGCCATAGGCACATAAAAGCAAGTGAAAATTTATACAAGGAATTGCACTACAAAAGAGGAATGCAATTCTATAATAAGGAGTTGTTACATGAGGCTATCAAGGAATGGGAGTTGGTTAAGGCTCTTGACCCGAATTATAAAATGACTGAACATTTAATCGATAAGTCAAACACAATCATAAAAAAAATAGAGGAATTGCAAAGGGATCAAAAAGAGGGGTCGTAAAACACCATACGCACAAGGCCCTTTCAATAATGACTCCTGAGGAATTCAATGCTCAGCAAAGGGTTTCTTTCGCTTGATTGTAAGAGCCTTGTTTATGCCTTCCTAAAAAAATTACATCTTGAATGGAATGGAGTAAACGGTCCAGCCTCTCTGAATGAGTACCGTTATTTGTTTATTAAGCCTGAATTTAATAATTGCTTCCTTGAAATCCTCCTCTGAGGTAATGGTGGCGTCGTTTATTCCCCTCAGGAGGTCACCTTGTTCCAGCCCTATCTTCTCAGCCTGGGAGCCTTTCTTGATATCCACAATCACGACCCCTTTGGTTTCTGCAAGTCTGAATTTATTTGCCAGGGCGCTGGTGAGATCTTTCACTTTGAAACCCAGCCGATCGAAGGCAAGGCTTATGGCACGTTCTGGCGGGAATGAGGCGGCAGTGATCTCGGTCCTATGGTCCTTCCCGTCCCGATAGACAACCACTTCAATCGTTTCATTGGCAGTATGCTGAGAGAGTTGGTCGTAGTAATCGCGACTGGATGCGATCTTTCTCTTGCCAAGCTTTGTGATGACGTCGCCCCTTTTGAGGCAGCCGATTTCAGCAGGAGAGCCCTTAACAATCTCAGTGATAAGGGCACCGCTTGATTCGGGCAGATGGAAGTAAGCGATGAGCTTCTCATTAAGATCCTGAACCGTGATACCAAGCCAGGCCATATATACCCTGCCATAATGGATGAGGTTGTCCACAATCCTCTTGGCCCTATCGATTGGTATGGCAAAACCTATTCCTTCGGCACCGGAGTAAATGGCGGTATTGATGCCGATAAGCTCGCCATTGATATTGAGCAGTGGGCCGCCGCTGTTTCCGGGATTGATGGGGGCATCGATCTGGATGAAGTTGTGGTAGACTTGCTGTTCCGTCCTCACTGATCTATTAAGGGCGCTTATCACCCCTGTTGTCACGCTGTGAGACAGGCCAAAGGGATTGCCAATGGCGATCACGGTCTCCCCTATCATGAGGTCATCCGATCTGCCCATGGGAATGGCAGGCACTTCGATACTCGTTTCGATCTTGAGGATGGTCAGGTCGGATTCAGGATCAGTGCCCACGACCCTGGCCTCGAATTCCTGCTGATTGGAGAGGGTGACGTGAATCTTGGATGCCCTCACGATCACGTGGTGATTCGTGAGGACATACCTATGGGAACTATCGATGATGACACCCGAGCCCAAGCTGTTCTGGACGTACTTCTGTGGGTAAGGTTCAAAGAAGTCCCTGAAAAACCTATCGAAGAGCTCGTTGTGCTCCCATGAGAAAAAGGGGTTCACCCCCCTTTCCACCACCTTGCTGGTGCTGATATTTACCACAGCCGGGCTCACCATCCTGATGGCCCTTACTATGGCTGTTTCCCGAGAGACGCGATCATCACCACGAACTGATTGCGCGGAGAGCATAAAGGAGAGGAAGAGGGCAAGGATAGCGATGAACAGGAATCTGGATGAAGGTATCTCTGATGGTTTTAAGGTCATGTACCCTTCGTGAACTATTAAACTTAAACTCGCTCATCAACCGCAGCGGTCAGCTCCACAAGCTTTTTCAATGGCAAGGAGCTGACCGTCTACGCCTTAATGGAATACTATCCTTCCCTGCTCGACGCTCACGGTTACCGTGTCTCCATCCTGGACATCGCCACTCAGGATCTTGACTGCCAGCTCGTCCTCGAGATAGTGCTGGATGGCCCTCTTAAGGGGTCTGGCGCCATAGACGGGATCGAACCCCGCATCTGCCAGGAATTCCTTGGTGCCGTCCGTTAGATTGAGGCTTATCTTGCGGTCCTGAAGCCTCCTTGTCAGATGCCCTATCTGTATATCGACGATCCGTTTGATTTCCTCTTTGCCGAGCGAGTTAAAGATGATCGTCTCATCAATCCTGTTCAGAAACTCCGGCTTAAAGGTCGCCTGCAGCATCTCCATGACGCCCGAGGTCATCTTTTCCTTATCCCTGCCTACAAATTCCTTGATGATCTGGCTTCCTATATTGGAGGTCATGATCAGGACCGTGTTCTTGAAATCCACGGTCCTTCCCTTGCCGTCGGTCATCCTGCCATCATCCAGGATCTGGAGGAGGACATTGAAGACCTCCGGATGAGCCTTCTCTATCTCGTCAAAGAGGATCACCGAATAGGGGTGTGTCCGCACCGACTCGGTGAGATACCCTCCTTCTTCATACCCCACATATCCCGGTGGTGCGCCTATCAACCGTGCGACCGAGTGCTTTTCCATATACTCAGACATGTCTATCCTGATCATGGCCTGCTCATCGTCGAAGAGAAACTCGGCCAGGGCCTTTGCGAGCTCGGTCTTCCCGACACCGGTAGGCCCGAGAAAGATGAATGATCCGATCGGCCGGTTGGGATCTTGCAGGCCTGAGCGTGCCCTGCGAACGGCATTGGCAACTGCAATCACCGCATCCTTCTGCCCTATGACCCTCTTTTCGATCCTCTCCTCCATTTTGAGCAGCTTCTCCCGTTCGCCCTCCATCATCCGGTCTATCGGTATACCGGTCCATTTTGATACCACCTCAGCGATATCGTCGCTATCCACTTCCTCCTTCAACATCTTCCTACTGGATTGAAGCTCGGCGAGTTCCCTGTTTTTCGCCTCGAGATCCTTGTCTAACTGCAGAATGGTGCTGTATCGAAGCTCTGCTGCCTTTGCGAGGTCTCCCTGTCTTTCGGCAATCTGTGCCTCAGACTTGGCCGAGTCTATCTTCTCCTTAATCTCCCTGATCCGGGATATGATATCCTTCTCTTTTTGCCAGTGGCTCATCATCTCATCGGTCTGGGCTTTGAGGGCTTTGAGTTCCTCGTCTATCTTCTTCAACCGCTGTTTCGAGGCGCTGTCCGATTCCTTCTTGAGTGCCTCTCTCTCTATCTCCAGCTGGGTTGTCTTCCTGTTAAGGTCATCTATCTCGGAAGGCATACTGTCGATCTCTATCCTGAGCCTGCTGGTTGCCTCATCAACAAGGTCTATTGCCTTATCAGGGAGAAAACGGTCGGTGATATACCTGTTGGAGAGCACCGCTGCAGACACCAGGGCGGAGTCCTTGATCCTTACGCCATGGTGAACCTCGTACTTCTCCTTGAGGCCGCGGAGAATCGAGATGGTATCCTCCACACCGGGTTCTTCTACCATGATTGGCTGAAAGCGCCTTTCCAAGGCGGCATCCTTTTCTATGTATTTTCGGTATTCCTTGGTGGTCGTAGCGCCCACACACCTCAACTCGCCCCGGGCAAGGGCAGGCTTTAACATGTTGGATGCGTCCACGGCCCCCTCTGCCGCACCAGCACCTACAAGTGTATGGAGCTCGTCGATGAACAGGATGATGGAACCCTCTGCCTCGGTTACCTCCTTGATAAAGGCCTTCAGCCTGTCCTCGAACTCCCCTCGATATTTCGCCCCAGCGATCAACGAGCCCATGTCCAGGGCTATTACCCTTTTTTCCTTCAATGTTTCGGGCACATCGCCGCGGACGATTCTCTGTGCAAGGCCTTCAACTATGGCCGTTTTGCCCACCCCTGGTTCGCCTATGAGCACCGGGTTGTTCTTGGTTCTCCGGGAGAGGACCTGGATTACCCGTCTGATTTCATCGTCCCTGCCCACTACTGGATCAAGCTTGTCACCTGAAGCCATCTCGGTGAGATCGCGACTGAATCGTTCTATAGCCTGGTATTTATCCTCTGGGTTTGCATCGGTTACCCTCTGGCCCCCCCTGATATCGACAAGGGCCTTGAGGACGGTGTCCCTGCTCAGGCCGTGGGAGATGAGAATCTTTGCTGCCTTTCCATCGCTTTGCTCGAGTATCGCCAGAAGGATATGCTCCACGCTTACATATTCATCTTTTATCTGGGCGGCCTCTTTGAGGGACCGGTCGAGCACCGCCTTGAGCCGAGGGGATATGTATACCTCTCCGTATCCGGCGCCGCTGACCTTGGGCATCTGATCCAAGGCCTCGGCCAGATCATGAAGTATGGCTTCGCCCTTAATGCCGATTTTCCCGAGAAGGGGGCCGATTATCCCCTCTCCTTGCTCGAAAATCGCGTAGAGTAAATGCTCGGGCTCGATCTGTTGGTGACCCTTTTGTGAGGCTACCTCCTGGGCATTCTGGATTGCCTCTTGGGCCTTAAGGGTGAATTTGTCAAAACGCATACCTGTCTTTCCTCCTCCATTCACGATGTTACCTAAAAGGTAAGAACGGCATGGGCGATTGTCAACGTTACCTCCGTGTCCATGCCCCTGATCGTAGTACATGACAGTGGAGCGGATAATAAATACATGGTCGGAGCAATAGGTTGAGCAATCGATAGGTTATGCTCCGCCATCAGGATACCGTGAGCCCTGCCTTTAATAGCTTGACCGGGAGCAGTCGCTCATCTTATAGTCTTTTGGCTTACTAAAAATACCGAAAAAGGAGATAGGGAAGATGTCTATCGTAACAAAGGATGAGTACCAACAGAGGGTTTCCCGGCTGAATCCACGGCTCTTTATTGGGGGTAAGAAGGTGGAGGATCTCCGTGCCCACCCGATCACCAGAGGGGTTATTGCTGCGACAGCCACGATCTATGAGTTAACCCAGGATCCCCGCTATGCTGATTGTATGACTGCGCGATCCCATCTCACCGGTGAGCCTATCAGCAGAAGCCTGCACATCCATCAGAGCACGCAGGATATCGAGAAACGGCTGGAGATGGCGCGTTTGAGCAGTCAAAAGCTGGGGACCTGCAATTACCGGTGCCCTGGGAATGAGATGCTCCCAGCCCTGGCTGCAACTACATGGGAGATGGATAAGGAAAAGGGAACGGAGTATCATGCGAGATTTACGGAATACCTGGAGTATGTACAAGGTGCCGATCTGGTGGTGAGCGGATCTGTTACCGATACGAAAGGGGACAGAAGCAGGAGACCCCTTGATCAAGACCCGGATTCCTATGTTCATGTTGTTGAAAGGAAATCAGACGGCATCATCGTGAGCGGGGCAAAACAGCATGCAACCGGCGCATATGCGGCCGATGAGAATTTGATCCTGCCCGGTCTATCCTGCCGGAAAGGCGAGGAGGACTATGCGCTTGCCTTTGCCATACCGAATGGAGCCGATGGGGTGACTTACATTGGGCAGCATAATCCGTATAGCATGGAGAGAGAGCATGCAGGGGATATACGTTCTATAGGAAACCCGCTTTACGGCCAAAGGGAGACATGCCTTATCGTCTTTGACCGCGTGTTTGTTCCGTGGGAAAGGGTGTTTATGTGCGGCGAGATTGACTATACGCAGGTATTCATCTCTCGATTCGCCAAGACACACAGGATGAATTGCGGCGGGGCATGCAAGGTAGGTTTTATGGATCTCATTATCGGTGCAACACAGCTTATCGCGGAATACCACGGCCTCGCGAGGGTATCTCACATCAAAGATAAGATCACGAGGATGATCCAGCTTAGCGCAACGTCACTGGCCTGTGCCATCGCCGCTGCCCATTTAGGAAAGGAGGAGCCACGAGGATCCGGGGTTTTTATGCCGGATGAAACGATGAGCAATGTCGCGAAACTGAACACGAATGATGGCTTTTGGGAGATTATGGCCTTGGCTGGGGATATTGTAGGGGGTATTGGGGTTACTATGCCGAGCGAGCGGGAGTTGGACAACCCCGAGATCAGTAACTACATTGAAAAGTATTTTAAATCTGCAGTTCCCGCCAAACAGAGGTTGAGGATGGTGAGGTTCCTTCAGAACTGGGTTGCGGGCCTCCATGGCGTGGCCACGGCTCAGGGGGCCGGGCCGAGCCAAAACGAGGTTTTGGTGCTTTCTCGTATCACAGATCTGGAGGAAAAGAAACGGATGGCCTTAGAGCTCGCCAATCGGTATGAGTAGCGTACATCGTCTTTTTTGCTCAAGAGAAGGTAGTGGCAGGTACCATGGATAATCTCACCCACCTGAAGAGGGCAGTACGACAGGGCGTGAGCCCTATAGAAGTAGCCGGAGCGAGAGGTTCTGTGCCTGCCTATCTCCTTTCCCAGCTTCGTGATGACATACCCCATCCGTGCTTGGTAATTCTTCCGAGCCAAAGAGAGGCGTCAGCGTTTTTTATGGATCTGGAATTTTTTCTTGCTGCCCAGAACCACCGGCTCACGCCCGAGAAGAATGAGCTATTTGTCTTTCCCTCCTATGACATCTCTCCCCTCACGGGCCTGAGCCCGCCAAAGGAGCTGGTAACTCAGAGGATAGAGTCCCTCTATTCGCTGTGCTGCGTGGATAATCCCATGGTCATTACCTCAGTTGAGGCACTCCTAACGCGCCTGTTGCCCAAGGAGATGCTCCTCGCCTCTGTTGATCTGATCGCCGTTGATGAGAAGATCGACAGGGATGATTTCATACGAAAACTTGATGCCTTTGGCTATTTCCGGACATCATTAGTGGAGGAGCGAGGTGATTTTTCGGTACGGGGCGGGGTGATCGACCTGTACCCTCCCCTGTATGAGTTGCCGGCGAGGATCGAATTCTGGGGAGAGGTAGTGGAGTCTATCAGGCTCTTCGATCCAGGGAGCCAGAGATCAAGCACAGCACTCGAGGAGTTGACCGTGCTTCCCGCCAGTGAGGTTATTCTAAGCCCTTCTGTGGTCAAGAGGGCCAGATCGATGGGGAGGCTGCCGGGGGATCTAAGGGGAGGAGAGAGGTTTCCGGGACAACAGGGGTGGCTCGGCCATTTTTACTCACATCTCGACACCATCTTTGAGTATCTCCCCAGGGAGGGGCTGGTGTGCGGTATTGAATCGGAGGTTTTTCTCTCGAGGGCGAGGGAGGTACTGGATAAGCTTCAGAGGGAGGCGGCGAGGCTTCGGGATGATGCAATCGAGGAAGGCAAACCCTTTCCCGAGACTGACGCGCTCTTTGTAACATCCGAGCAGTTTGAGCAATCAATTGCCCGATATCCGAGGATCGATTTCGTGGACTTCCACGTCGAGCCTGCCAGGGAAAACGCCGGAATGGTAGTTGATTTCACCGATTCATTACGGCCGAGCATTGAGTATGATGTTACCGATGTGCCCCACAAAAGGGAATCAATAGCAGACCTAGCCGAGAAATTGCCGGTATGGATCGAGCAGGGCGATCAGGTTGTACTCATATGCAGGACGAATCAGCAGGCACACAGGCTCAAGGAGATCTTGCTCAACTATCACCTCCAGGTCCTCGACATACTGCCGGAATGGAGCGGAGCGAAGAAGAAAAAAGGCCTTTTCATCTGTTTGGGGCACCTCTCTCAGGGATTAAGGCTTCTGGAAACGGGGCTTGTGGTGATCACCGAGGATGAGATATTCGGCGAGAAGATTGGAGGGCAAAGGAGACCTAAAGGCGATAGGAAGCGGGCGATTCCCTGGACGGGATTCAGCCAATTGAAGGCAGGCGATTTGGTAGTTCATAGGGAACACGGTATCGGTCGTTTTGAGGGCTTATCCAAGAGGGAGATTGAAGGCCGAACAAGGGATTTTGTCATTATTGCCTATGCGCATAATGATCGACTCTACCTGCCGGCGGACAGGATACATATCCTCCAGAAATACGTGGGCGTGGACGACGAGAATCCTCAGATAGACACCCTGGGCGGGAGATCATGGGCACTGGCAAAGAAGAAGGCCAAGAGGGCAATAGAGAGGATAGTCAAGGACCTCGTGAAGCTCTACGCTATGAGAAGATTCCTCAAGGGGTTTGCCTTTTCTAAGCCGGATAGTTGCTACAGGGAGTTCGAGGCGGGCTTTGAGTACGAGGAGACCCCTGACCAGAACACAGTCATCGATGAGGTACTCACCGACATGGAATCCGAGCGGCCGATGGATCGGCTCATCTGTGGTGACGTGGGATTCGGAAAGACAGAGGTGGCTATGAGGGCTGCGTTCAAGGCAGTTGCCGATGGCAAGCAGGTAGGTGTTCTCGTACCGACAACCATTTTGGCTGAGCAGCACTACCAGACATTCTCAAAGCGATTCAGCTCCCACCCGGTGAGGATAGCGGCGCTCAGCCGCTTTGTTTCCCGCACGGACCAGACAAGGATTGTCCGTGAGGTACGGACGGGAACAATCGATATCATCATTGGAACCCATAGAATCCTCTCAGATGACATAGCGTTCAAGGAATTAGGCCTCCTCATAGTTGACGAGGAACAACGGTTCGGTGTAAGGGCCAAAGAGAAATTGAAGAAGCTTCGTCAATCCGTTGATGTGCTCGCCATGACCGCAACGCCTATCCCGCGGACACTGCATCTGAGCCTGATGGGGGTCAGGGATCTCAGCATTATTCAGACTCCGCCTGCTGACAGGCTCTCCATTCAGACGTATGTGGCCAGATACGATGAGGACATCATACGGCATGCCATAGAGAGGGAGCTGAACAGGGGAGGGCAGGTCTTTATGGTTCATAACCGGGTTCAGACGATTGACCGGATGGCGCACCGGCTGCGAAGCCTGCTGCCCCATGCCCGGTTTGACATTGCCCATGGGCAGATGAGGGAGAGGGATCTCGAGAGGGCGATGATGAGATTCTTGGCCAAGGAGACCGACGTGCTGGTGTGCACCACGATCATCGATTCGGGGCTGGATATCCCTTCTGCCAATACCATCATCATCAACAATGTTGATCGTTTTGGTCTTTCCGAGATTTATCAGCTCAGGGGAAGGGTAGGAAGGGCAAATGTGAAGGCCTATGCGTATCTTCTGATATCGAATCACGCAGAACTCACGGGTGATGCGCAGAAGAGGATCAAG
>Ga0315548_1002239_pt1 | contig 15208 bp, 13 predicted proteins | sample SalMarSW160110MG_2_FD_202540 | JGI IMG/M metagenome (GOLD analysis project Ga0315548, IMG submission 202540) | Salt marsh sediment microbial communities from the Plum Island Ecosystem LTER, Massachusetts, United States - Salt Marsh Sediment SW1601-110 ...
GATGCTTACTCATTGAATCTCCTAAATGTGGTTGCCATTACACATAACGTATCGGCAAACAACACATTGCTTTTATCCCGCACTATAGGTGCGGGATGAGCAAAAGCATTGAGCGACAACTATAATTTCTTTCTTTCATAAATGGAGCGATATTGTTTGCCGTGTTATGCGTTCGTTGGTTTGCGAAACGGCGCGTGCCTTTACTTGATCAAAAGGACAATGGCACCAACCGCCAGCAAGGACCAGAATATAGATAGAATGAGAATGAGTAATTCTTCCTTTACATGTGCTGCAGTTTCATGGCAGTACGACCTTAGCTTATCCTGGTTTCCTAGGCGGCGGATAGAAAGATATTCGTTGATAGTTTTATCTGACTTATGTACCAAGATCTCCCATTGGTGGGAGTAAGTGAGTAGTCTGTTCTTGGGATTGAGATCATTCCATGCGGCTTCCAATAAGAGCAAGCGGGTCTTGACCACATCAACGTAGGCCCGAGCTCGCCGATCCATGCTCTTACCCAGCAGTGAAACAACGAAAGCGAAAAGCGCGACAATGAGAGATGTGCCAAGAAGGTATTTGTTAGTAGGGGGGGTCATGGCTTCACGGATGGAATAGCCAAAAAAAACAAGTAAAGCTGTTTGAATAGTGAGGACATGGTTGAGTCTCCGCTGCTTCAGGTCATCGTGAAATTTGTGAAGATCCACATTGACTTTCCATTCCTCGAGGATTCGGCCGCATACTTGTGGCAATGTAGTTTTTGGTGGCATGTGAATTCCTTTCTAGCTGTAAGTAAGGGTAATGAGTGGCATCTTGGATCGCAAACCAATGACGCATAACTATTGTAACAACGTACTGCGTATATCTGTCCTAAAATGGTGTGATAGGCGCATTGCGTATATATTTCACCTTCTCTAGATATGAATTGTCGCATCTAGTGGATTGATAATTTCTCCGAGTTTCTTTTGAATGACATGGGTATAAATTTCAGTGGTTTTTGAACTGTCACAAAAAAGCCCGCCGGTAAAATCGGACCTTTCAAATTCAAGTTTGCTGCTTGTGCAGGTCTGGATTGCATTTGTTTCAAAGCTACATGGTGAAATTATTTATTACAATGCAAATTTATCAAAGGAACTGGATTTTTAGCCCCACCAAAGGCATCAAAAAGGAATTGCCAGAACTAACCACAGTATCTAAATTCAAAAGCATTTAGTATAGGAAAAAATAACATGCCAACCATATCCGCAGCCGAAATATACACCCGCAGTCAGGAACTTTATCGGCAATCCAGACCTTGCCAATTATGTCCACACCGCTGTCTTGCCCAGCGCGATAATGGCAAACTTGGTAAATGCGGGATTGGTTCCCAAGCCGTGCTTTCCAGCACTTTGCCCCATCATGGCGAAGAACCGCCAATTTCCGGTTATCGCGGCTCCGGGACGATATTTCTCTGTGGCTGCAACGCCAAATGCATCTTCTGTCAAAACTACCAGATCAGTCATCTAAAAATTGGACATAAGGTTACACCCTCAGAATTAGCACAGGAACATCTCCAGTTGCAAGCGCTGGGTTGTCACAATATCAACTGGGTAACGCCGACACCCCATTTGCCGTTTTTAGTTGAGGCGCTGGCAATTGCCGTCGAAAATGGTTTGTCAATCCCGGTAGTTTACAATACTAACGGCTACGATCGGCTGGAAATTCTGCAGCTGTTTGAAGGCATCGTAGACATTTACCTGCCGGATATGAAATATGGCGCCGATGCCTGGGCTGAAGAATTCTCCGCTTTGCCCAACTATTACGCCATTAGCACTCAGGCAGTCAGCGAAATGTACCGCCAGGTCGGGTTGCTCAAACTCGATAGCCAGCGCGTCGCTCATAGAGGACTACTCATCCGTCACCTGGTCCTGCCGGAAGGCACTGCGGGCAGCCGCAAAGTTTTCCAGGCTATTGCCGCAATTGACCCTCAAATTCCGGTCAGCATCATGGCGCAGTATCATCCCTGTTACCAGGCAATTCGCCATCCAATGATTGGTAGACGGATTAAAAAGAGTGAGTATCTTCAGGTTTTGGAAATGTTCGAGGAAAGCGGTTTGACAAAGGCCTATCGCCAGGATATTGCCGATCTTGAAAATCACGACTCTTATTTCCCGGATTTCGAAAAACCGGATGGAGAAATTTTCGGGCAGTAAGCCCTAATTCAATCCACTTTAAAATTGGATCGTCGTCATTGCCAGTGAGCCAAAACAGCCATAGCCGTTTTCAACGGTCGTAACCATTTCATGGAAGGTTTGGGGAATAAAGGATGGGGAGCTATTAAGATAGGTGGTCAGATTCTGATCATAACCAATAATCGTCAATCCTGTCGGCAGTTGACCACTTGGGAACTCAAACTCAATCTTGAAAATACCATCACGATTATTGGAAAATTGCTTTTCAATAAAATAACTCCCGAGATTTAAATAAACGTTATATTGATATGTATCGCTGGAAAGTTGCAGTTCAAACGATACGCGCTGGCTGGTAATGTCCAATGATCCGGGAACAATCACCGGTTTTCGCGGTACCGTGGTTTCAGCCTGGAGTGTTGGTAAAATCGCCGATTGAATTTCCAACTGATAGTGATGTTCCGGCTGGGGCATAAAATTCGAATTATAATAATATCCATCATAAGCGGTATCTGTAGCCGGATTAAACCAGCATGTTGCATTACTAAGAGTGTCAGTAAGCTTTACAGTAGCCGTGGTGTCGGCAAGATCACCTCCTTCGTACATCTCTTTGGTTTTAACGGCGCGCTCGACATGGAAAAATGAACTTCCCGCGATACTGTCAGCCCTGAGTACTCCAAAAATATTCAGACCTGGCTCGAACTTCAGATCAATCAAATCCTTAGGCATAGGTCCCGGTTGAGTCGGTAAATCACAAGTGTAAATACTTACCAATAATATTATTAATAACCAGCAAATGATATTTATTCTCTTCTTCATCTGTTAAAACCTGATACTGTAATCTGCTGTAATACTCGGCAGAAATTCAAAATCAAAACCATAATAACCGTAATTCGGAAAATAAAAATACCATTGCGGGTCGCGATGGAGAAACAAGGGGTTGCGAATAGTCATACTGAAAACCGCCTCATCCGCTCCCAGATATTCCGCCAGATAATAACCAAACCCATCGCGTAGTTGCTTCTTCCAACCCACATCCCAGCTTAAACGCGGCGGATAGCGGACGTTGTTTTTAGTCGGCGTAATGCTGGTCGGAGTTACTCCCAAAGAATTCTCCAATGGATCGTAGAAATAGTGCATTAGCATTCCGGTTTCCCAGGTTTTAGGAAATCCGGAAGTGAACTGGAACACCGAACTGGCGGTTATATCCTCTGTCAATTTGTAAAGGATAACCGTCTTAAAATTATGCGGCTGATCGCCATCAAACAGAATTGTTTTGCCATTCAAAAGTAACGGATAGTTGCGGGTTCCTTTGGAATAGGTATAACCGATCCAACCAGAAAGCTTACTAATCTCGCCCCGCATTAGAAATTCACACCCGTAAGATTTTCCCTTACCCTGGTCAATGGTCTGCTGCTGGGTGAGTGCCAGTCCACCCGATTCGTAACTATAACGATACAAATTGCGCAAATCCTTATAATACGCCGTAATCGAATAATTCAGTCGCGGTGAAAGGCGACCTTCGATTCCAGCGATATACTGAACCGAAAAAAGCGGATCATAATCGCGTAAAGTAGTGTAATACTCCATAAATTGAACAAACTCATTATTCTTAGAATCCATAGTTGTAAGATATTGGTAGTAATGGCCGTAAGCCAACTTAACCGTCAGATCACTTATTTTACAGGTAGCTGAGAGTCTTGGCTCCTGACGCCATTTGATTTTATTAATATCCCGGGAGTTCCGCAGCCCGATTTTCACCAGCAGGCGACCAATCTCAATTTTATCCTGCAGATAAAATGCCTCCAGCGTCGTAAAGTAAGTTGAACCGCTATTTTTCAGATCAAAATAACCCAGCCGATTCTTAAAACGCAGCCGATTAATTTCCAAACCCAGCTTCCAGCTCTGATTCCAGAAAGTGAAGTAGGATAAATTGGTCTTTAAAGTTACATCATCAATCGAATTCTCGATGCGGGTTTTGAAATTAATACCTACATCGGTTCCAAAAGTCGTATCTTCAATAATGTAGCTGAAATAGGTTTGATTATCAACATGAGAGGCAGAGTAGTATAGTTGTGATTCCCATAAAAGATTTGGCATCAGGACCGAACTGGTTTGAATTCCCAGCGCACGATTGCTGGTATTGGTAATAAATCCTTCTTCGAATTCTTCGAAACCTTCAAGAACCTCTTCAGGGAAAAAGAGCAGTAAATTATCAATACTATAATCCAGATAATCCCGGGCATAGAATCCGGATAAACGAAGGCGGGTTTTTTTAATAGTTGTTTGATAGGCACTATTAAAATCCGCCATTAAATTGGGCGAACCCATTAAAACCCGATAGCTCAAATCGCTAATGATTCTCCCGGAAAACATCGCTGTGGCATTCCGGCCAGCCGGAAACTCGATAGCGCCGGATATTCCCGAAGTGGAGGGTTTGAACTCACCGTGAACTTCACTCTGATGCCCTTCGCGGGAGCTGATATTTAGAATAGAGGAATTGCGCCCGCCGTATTCGGCATCAAAACCACCGACCAGCATCTCAATGTTTTTAATCGCATAGGGGTTGAATACCGCATTCGAACCCATAAAATGCTGCGGATTATAAATAGTCATTCCATCCAGCTGCACCAGATTCTCGCCCGGATCGCTGCCGCGTACATAATACAACGGCGAAAAAGGATCGGAAATCGTCACACTGGGCGATAATTTCAATAAACGAAAAACGTCCTTACTCAGCTGCGGCATTTCGGTCAAAACAATCGGATCCACCTCAAAACTAGCTATATCCATATCGCGCTGAATGAGTGTTCCCCGTTGCCCGACAACCTCGACCGCTTCGGTCTGCAACGAGCGGGGCTCTAGGGCAACCTGATTGAGGAATATATTTTTGTCTTCAACATTGATCTCTTTGAACAAATCCTGATAAGCAATATGTGAAAAATGAAGCACAACTTTCCCGGACTCGACATTGCGGATAATGAAAAAACCTTTAACGTCAGTGGCGGCACCTCTGGCAGTACCCTGGAGGATGACATTCGCACCGATAATCGTCTCGCCGGTTTTTTGGTCCGTAACAAAACCGGAGATGTTGACTGCCTGAAGTGGCAAGGCACACAGGATTAGAAAACCGAATAACCACCTGCGGTTCATGGCAACACGACTCCGGCTGTCACTAAAATTCCCGGCTCGACCAACTTGATAACCGTTGGTAAAAGATTTATCCCGGCATACAAGCCAATTCCGCCAAATAAACCTTTGAGGTAGACGGGCCGATATTCGACTGTGAGACTGGTTCCATAATTCAACATGAAAATATTCCAAAAATCCAGATGTTCGTATTTACTTGATTCAAAATTATTGAAGCCAAAACGCAATGCGGTGTCAAGTCTCCACACAAAATGTTCATTAATTCGGGCATACCAAAGTTGATCCATCCCGCCAATTGCAATAGATTCATGATTTTTTGAGTGGCGATAGTAGATACCTGGCGAACCTCGAATCCAGGATTTTTGTTGATCCGGTGGAAAATCGAGCGTCAGGTGAGCATTAATAATCAAGCCATCCGCAATCATGATCAAATCCCACCAGTTCAGCAGCTGCCGCCGATAAAGATAAGGGTAAATTTGCGGGTGGAAACTACACTCGGAAATCGCATTAACCTGCTTCCTCAACCAGCGATCCATAAGCGCGGCAATAATCTCCTCATCCTTCTGCTTTTTCTTTGGTTTAAGGATTTCCTCCCACATCCAGTCACTAACTACCCGTCCTGTAGAATCCTCAAGAATTGTATAACAATTTAACTTTCGACCCTTATGAAAAGCCGGTTTGCTATCATACCACAAAGTCAAATTCTTTAGATAAAGATTCCCATTGAAATCAATCGAATCACGTTGCAAGTACTTAGTCATCGTTTTATCCAAAGATTGATTGAGCAGAAGATACTGATCAATCGGAATGTACTTCCACTTCTTGGTCTGCTGAATGCCGAGGATTCTATCGGACAGCGGGCGGTCATCCGTAATTTGCAACCGAAGCGCCGAGGATACTGGAATCGAATCAACTGGCAGTGGGATGATTAATGTATCACCGATAAACTGATTAATATCCAACTTTGGTGCAGCTGACAGACTAACTGGAATTATCGCCAAAATAAGCAACCAATTTATCCGCATGACTCACACATTATGACTATGAAACTTTGCCACTCACGGGATTATCAAAAATAATCTGCATTCAATTTGTACTCATTCGAGGTCAATGTGCTACTATAATCGAAAAAGTTCAATTTTTCGCAATCCGGTTTAACAAATATTTGATCAGGATTTCAGTATATCGTTGTCTACCGATACTATTCAAATGATAGTAAGTATCAAAAAATTCACTCGCTGGGACTAAAACCTTATCGGGGGAAAACAGCAGTGGGATTTTGAGATTTTGTTTTAAATATTCAATGAGAGCATAAATCCGATCAAAGTTACTCAAATATTGCTCTAGCGGAATGGCTGAATAGGCAAGATATACCTGGACTTCACTCCGCTGCGTCTGGGTAAAAAATTTGTTCAATTCTCTGATGCATTCGGAATTAATTTCACGCAGTGGTCTTATCTCATAGTTTTCGACCTGTAATTTTACCAGGGATTGATTGCCAATTACTTCACTTCTGAGATCACCATAGGTATTGAACGCTGTTCGATTATAAGTCTCTTCCTCAGCGCTCCGTCCCAACAAATAGACTATCTTGCTGCGTGCTTCTAGTCCGGCGCCCTTGATTAGTGCCAGGTACTGCCCCCAGGTTCTGACATATTGAAAGGCGTGCGGATCCAGTGTAACCAGGCGCGTTAAAATCCTGCCCCCATAAAACAGATCACCAAAAAATTGAGCATACTCGGGCATGATGATCACTACATCCCCAGACTTAATATAAGGTCTGATCTCATTCAGCATAAATTCCAGACCTAGCCCGGCATGCAAGCCCATATTAACCACCGGTAAACCAATCGAATCACTGATAAGCTTGCTGTCAATATTGAAGATAGTATTCGAGCCACCGATAACAATTATTTTCGGTGAGGGAGTGCGGTGGAGCAGATTCTCTTTATCAATTGTAGCCAATAAAAAATGATCCGGACGATTAAGCGGAAGCCAGAGGATCACGGCAATCGAGCCGGCAATTAATCCAAGTAAAAGCAAAGCCTTTTTTAATAAAGAAACGATCATACCTCTCAGAATTGAAAATAGATAAATGCTCTTGAATTATCGTAAGCCCCGAAAAGCAGGATTATCATTACACTGCCATAATAAATCAGCCAGCGAACCAGGACCGGGCGGGCTCTCAGCCAGTCGGCTACTTTATGCTGGCGCTGAAAGAGTTCAACTGCAACCAGTACTAGAATCGAATTTATTGCCATGACAAAATGTTGCTTTCCAAAACCACTGACACTAAACAGCGAACTTAGATCAAATGAAGAGAACAGGTTACTAATGATCAGGAATGCATCATAGAGTGAATTCGCCCGGAAAAATATCCAGGAAAATACAACCAGATGAAAGGTAATAAAAACCTTGAGATATTGACGAATGTGGGGAAAACGCATCAATCCAATCATCTGCTGAAATTTTAGCCGGAAGTTTTCGGTCCAGATGGAGATCAGATAGTAAGATCCGTGCAAAGCTCCCCACAGGATAAAAGTCCAGTTGGCGCCATGCCATAAGCCACTTAATAAGAAAACAATAAAAATGTTCGTAAACCAACGCCAGCGAACTACCCGGTTGCCGCCTAATGAAATATATAAATAATCCCGGAACCAGCTGGAGAGCGAGATATGCCAGCGCTTCCAGAACTCCAAAATACTCTTGGAAAAATAAGGACGATTAAAATTCAGCATGAGCCGATAGCCCATCACCTGAGCAGCGCCAATGGCGATATCAGAGTAGCCGGAGAAATCACAGTAAATCTGGAAGGCAAAAAAATAGGTTGCCACAATTGACGGCAATCCCGGATAATAAGCGGGATTGTTATAGACCTGGTTGATATAGATTGCGACCCAGTCGGCAATCACCACTTTTTTAAAAAATCCCCAGGTCATCAACAATAATCCATCTTTGACCCGCTGGTAGTCAAATTCCATTTTTTTAAAAAATTGAGGTAACAGGCGCGTCGAACGCTCGATTGGCCCGGCAACCAGTTGAGGGAAAAAAGCCACATATAATGCAAAAATACCAAGATGTTTCTCCGGCTTGCGCTCTCCGCGGTAAACATCAATCGTATAACTCAGAGTCTGAAAAGTATAGAAGCTGATCCCCACCGGCAGTAATACTTTCAGTGAAGGGACATGATACATTATGTTGAAATACTGGAATACCTGCCTGAACGACTCATTGAAAAAGTTGAAATACTTAAAGCTGAACAGTAGTCCGAAATTCATACATAGACTCAGAATCAGAAAAGGTTTACGTTTTTCCTTTTCGGGCATTCTACCCATCTGCAAGCCGGCAAAATAATCAATCAGAGTTGAGATAATAATCAGGATCAGGTACTCTGCTTTCCAGCACATGTAAAAATAGTAACTGGCTAACAAGAGCAGAATCCAGCGATATTTATAAGGAATTGCAAAATAGGCTGCTACAACTAACGGAAAGAAGATCAGAAATCGAAAAGAATTGAAAAGCATATACTTTAGCTAAGTCTTATTAGATAAATGTTGAATAATTATAACTGCTGTTTCCGATATTGATTGCTGCTCGGCAATCGTCAGCCAGGTTGCCTCGAGCTGATTGCGAAACCAGGTCAACTGCCGTTTTGCATACCGGCGGGTATTGCGTTTGATGTTTTCAACCATCTCTGCATGTGAGCAATTGCCGTCGAGATGCTGAATCACTTCGCGGTATCCGAGGGTCAACAACAAATCCAGATTTTGGCGCAACCCTCGATTTAAAAGCAACTCAACTTCCCGTACTAATCCGCTGGCAATCATCTCCTCTACTCGCGCATTGATGCGCCGATAGAGCAGTTCGCGCTCCATGGTCAAGACAAATATTTGATAGGGAAAGGGCGGATTGGTTTGCTGAGTGCGATAATGTTCGCTGGGCGGTTTGCCGGTTATTTCATAGATTTCCAATGCCCGGGTAATTCGCTTGACATCGTTGAGGTGGATTTTGACAGCCAATTCCGGATCAATATCAACTAACCGATTATAGAGTGCGGCAGTTCCTTTTTCCTGCAACTCCTTCCGGATTCGCCGGCGAATAACCATATCCGTGCAACTTTCGTGGAAAATTCCCCGGATCAAAGCCCTAATGTACATCCCGCTGCCACCAACAAAAATCGGCAATTTTCCCCTTGATTGGATTTCGCTCACCGTTTTTAGGGCTAATTTGCGGTAAGCACCGGCGCTAATCTGCTCATCGAGCTCAAGGATATCAACTAAGTGATGGGAAATTTCTTGCTGCTGATGTAAGGTTGGTTTAGCCGTGCCAATATCCAGACCTTTATACACTTGCCGCGAATCAATTGAGATAATTTCGCCATTCAACTGCTTTGCCAGCTCAATCGCCGTAGCAGTTTTTCCCATCGCCGTAGGACCGACAATGAAAGGAATTTTTTGAAAAATAAATTTATTTGACAGTGCAGAAACAGCGACCAATCGTTAAGCCCTTTCAAACCGTTTGTCCAGCTCTTTGATGGTCAGGCTAACAATGATCGGTCGTCCGTGCGGACAAAAATAGGGATCCGGGGTAGCAAAGAGATTGTCCACCAGGTTGCGCATTTCCTCCTGACTTAATTTATCCCCGGCTTTGATCGCCGCTTTACAGCAATAGGCGGCGGCAACCTTAGATTGAATACTCGTATCCTTGGTGCCATACTCCTGATAATGATCAATTATCTCCTTGATGATTGTGGATTCATTGCCCCAGGCCATTCCGGCCGGCACGGCTTCGACGGCAATCGTATGTTTACCGAATTCGCGAATACTGAATCCTACTTTCTCCAAAAAGGGCAATATCTCGAGTAATACCGAAAAATCGGTCACCGATAGATCAATAATCTGGGGAAACAGTAACTGCTGCCCTTTCCAGGATTGCTCAGCCATGGCTTTTAGCGCATTGTCATATAAAATACGTTCATGAGCAACATGCTGATCAATAATTATCAAACCGGATTTTATCTGCGTCACAATGTATTTGTTATGTAACTGATAGATCGGCACATCCGGGATGAATTCATATTCCCGTCTGGTTTCACCCTGCTCGACAAAACGTTGGGCCCGTTGTTTCCACAATTCCTTAGGAGGAACATGCGGATGTTGTAGCGGTATATTTGTCTGCTGTTTCTGAGGTACTTTACCAGCTGGAATCGAACTCGGCTGCGGCTGGATAGCATCAAGTGGAGATTCAGGGCTGGTTTTTGATGTTACAACATCCGGTGCAGACTTTTCCGATTTTGGTAACTTCAAGGGAGCGTAGTAGTGCTCCGGTGCAAAGCGCTGCAAATCCGGGATCACCTCGGTTACTTCTTTTAATCCGGCTTTCACAGCAGCCTCGAGAAACTGATAAACCTCATTTTGCTGACGGAATTTAACCTCCATTTTAGATGGATGGACATTGACATCCACCGCCTCAGGGTCCAGCTGTAAATCCAAACAATAAAACGGGTATTCTCCGCGTGAAATCAGGTCGGCATAGGCTGAGAGGATCGCATGATTCATGAGGCGGTCAGTGACAAACCGTTGATTTACGAAGAAATACTGGTCGCCAGTTCGCGCCCGGATCAGGTTCAGATTTCCGATATATCCGGATAACTTCATTGTCGGAACTGTCCGTTCAATCCAGATCAAATTCTCACAATAATCACCAGAATAGAGTTCACCGATCCGTTCTTTTAAATCCTGCGCCTTAAGCCGCAAGACCTCATGCTCGTTGTGAACCAACGTAAAACTTATTTCCGGACGAATTATCGCGAACTTGCGCAAGACATCAACAATATGCCGGAATTCAACCTCGTTGCTCCTGAGAAACTTGCGGCGTGCCGGAACATTATAAAAAAGATTTCTAATCGAGATGCTGGTTCCCGTCTGAGTTGCAGTTGGCTTCACATAGCGAAAGTTACCGCCTTCAATCCGCAACTCATGTCCAATATCACTACCCCTTTCGGTTGATACCGCATTCACAATCGCGACCGCCGCAATGCTTGCCAGCGCCTCACCTCTGAAGCCCAGAGTGCGAATCGCCATGAGGTCGTCTGCTGTTGCAATCTTACTCGTCGCATAGCGCTCAAAGGCAAGTAGCAAATCATCCTTGCCCATCCCTTCGCCGTTATCAACCACCTGGCATCGGGTTTTACCTCCGCCCTGAATTAAAATTGTAATTTCAGTTGCCCCGGCGTCGAGACTGTTTTCAATCAATTCTTTAACGACCGAAGCCGGACGCTGGACAACTTCACCCGCGGCGATTTTATTGGTCAATTGATCGGAGAGGATTTTAATCTTTGACATAATTAATGATGAATGAACTCCGGACTTAAATTTTACTTTCGACGCGTTTTATTATACGCCGGATAAAAGGCTGAGACTTGGCTTTGATTTGCGTTACTGCCGCCTGCATTCGAGCCTTGAACTCGACATCTACGATACTACCCAAATTAATTAGTACATTAAATGCTGCTCCTCTGATTGCCGCATCCGCCGCAAGAGCCGCTACACCAGCATCGCTGATGGAATTAAGATTTCCGAATTTGGAGACATAATCTGTTAGCACTAAGACTTTCTTACCGGTTTCCATAACCTGTAACGGAATTTGCGCTGCCGTTTTGGTAGCTTCCTGGATTGCCGCCTGACGCTGGGCTCTTTCTGCCTCGGTTTTCTTGGGCAGCCGGTAGCAGCTCATGACCTGATTAAAAGCGGCAGCATCCCGATCAACTAATCTTAACAGTTCATCTTTAAGAAGCTGGGCATTCACAGCAGTTTGATTCATCCTCTTAGAATATCGCTCATAACCGCGCTTGCCAAAAGTCAGATTGGCGACCATCGCAGTTAAACTGGCGGCCATAACTCCACAGAGTGCTGCCACGCTGCCGCCCCCTGGCGCTGGCGATTCGGAAGACAGCTCATCGGCAAACTTGTGGAGGTCGAGCTCAATCAGCGAATTTTCGAATTTGACCTGAAATTCAATAATCTTCTGTTTGGTGTCAAAGGGTGACACATCATTCAGCCCCAGTGATTGAATTGCGATACGGATCAATACAGATTCCGGGACACCCTGCGATTTGCCCTGCAGCTGGAGATAATAACGACCGGCCATCAATAGTGCCTCTTTGGGCACCAGACCGACTATCTCCGAACCAGTAACGCGCAAGCCCATTTGCCGGGCAAGTTTGCGCACCTCTTCGAATGCCATATGCGGCGGAGTTACTTTATAATTTGTCAGGTTAATCGAAACCTGAGCGATTTTATATTCATCAATATACCAGCCGACTGCTTTAGTGAATTGCAACTTGCCCGCAATGCGCAGAGCCTCACCGCTTTCATCATAGAGAATATTCCCCTCTCGATCGCGCTTGTATCGTCCCTTCTCACGGATTTGCAGTGCAATCTCGCTGGCTAATTTCCGATCAGTTGTATTCAGATTAACATTATAGGCAATCAGGAATTCCCGAACACCAATCACTGTGGCGCCCGATTTGGCGTTGAATTCCACCGGACCGTAATCCGGTTTCCACTGCGGATCCTTCAATTTCTCCGCAAGTCCTTCGTATTCGCCGGCCCGGATATTCTCCAGATTAATCCGCTCAGCCGTCTGCGCCGATTTTTCGTACAGAAAAACGGGAATTTTTAATTCAGTAGCAACCTGGCGCGCTAATTCATGGGATAATTGGATACACTCTTCTTCACTAATTCCGGATATCGGAATAAGCGGACAGACATCGGTAGCACCAAGTCGCGGATGAGCACCCTGGTGCTGATGCATGTCAATCAGTTCGGCAGCTTTGGCAATGCCGGCAAATGCTCCGGCAAGAATTCCCTTCCGGGTACCAATAAAAGTAATGACTGTTCGATTGGTAGCCGCACCGGGATCTACATTCAGCAGCTTCACCTCAGAAACTGTGGCAATTGCGTCACCGATCGCCTTAATTATATTTGGATCACGACCCTCGCTAAAGTTAGGCACACATTCGATAATTTCAGCCATAGATGCTCCTCACAATTCCCGGAAATTTACCAGATTAGCGGATATTATTTAAATAAAACATAAGACCCAAAACAATAATCAGCAATATAAACAGCCACCATAACGGTCTGGCTGTCCGACGCGGGCTCCGGCGTAAACGATCAAAATGAATTCGTCTCTCTGCCCATTCGCGCCGCTTATCTGCAATAGAAAATTGGCGCTTTAGATACGTTACCATCACAATCCCCCAAAAAGTTTGGCGAAATAATTTACAAAGGGATAGATAAAAGCCCCTAAAATTGAAATGCGGGTTATCATTCCAAAAAGGATTACCCCCATTAAGATCAATGGACCATACCTTTCCAGGTAAAAGAAAATCCTCTCCTGACGATGCGGCAAGAGACCGTACAAAATCTTCGAACCGTCTAACGGGGGAATAGGAATCAGATTGAAGATTGCCAATGCCAGATTGATTTGCAGGCTGTATCTGAGCATCGCATAAATTGGCGTCCAGACATTTTCAGGTAAAAAATTTAACTGCCCCGCATGAAATACTCTCACTAACATCCCACTTAAAAATGCCAGAAGCATATTTGCTGACGGTCCTGCCAGCGATACCAATAGGAGACCCTGTTTAGGATTCCGAAAATTCTGCGGATCCACCGGCACTGGTCGAGCCCAGCCAAAACGTACCAAAAAGATCATCAGCGTACCAATGGGATCCAGGTGAACTAGTGGATTCATCGTCAACCGACCAGCCAACCGGGCGGTCGGATCACCCAATAAATTTGCAACCCACCCGTGCATGAATTCATGGAATGTTAGGGCTAACAGGATGGGCGGAATTAATAGAATAATTACCTGAAAATTCATTGCCACCTCGGATGAAAGGTTCGGTGCTGTTCGATCAAGTACTCCCGGTCCAGATGCATATAAATCTGGGTTGTTGAAATATCCGCATGCCCAAGCATCTCCTGTACCGCCCGCAGATTTGCGCCCCCTTCCAATAAATGAGTTGCGAAAGAGTGTCTGAAGACATGCGGACTGACATTTTTCCTAATCCCGGCTAATTTGACATATTCCTGGATGATTTTCCAAACCCCCATTCGGGATAGCGGCATACCGCGTAAATTAAGAAACAGGATATCTCCACTCCGCAGTGAGCGGGCAAGCAATGAACGCACGGCGGTAATATAATTCTTGATTGCTTTGCGCGCTTTCTCACCAAAAGGCACAATTCGCTCCTTGGAGCCCTTACCAAATACCCGGATTACACCATGATGGAAAAAAACATCGGACATTTTAAGTGTAATTAATTCCGAAACCCGAATCCCGGTTGAATAGAGAGTCTCGATTATTGCTCGATCCCGAATTCCTTTTTTTGTCGTTACGTCAATTACTTCAATTATCTGCTCAATTTCGTGCAGTTCCAGGATTTTGGGTAAACGTGACGGCCGGCGGGGCGCCTGGAGCAGCTCAGCGGGATTACTCTTGACCAGGTTTTCGGCCAGCATAAACTTATGAAAAGCCCGAATCGATGAGAAATTCCGACAAAGACTGCTCGCGGCTAAGCCCAGGTCAGTCAGCTCATTAATGAAATCTTGAATAGCTTGAATGGTTATCTGGTCGGGGCGTTTTAGCTGATGGTCTTCGAGAAACTGGCAATAGCGCAGCAAATCATTGCGGTAGGCATCAACCGTGTTTGGAGAAAGATTGCGTTCGATCCTGAGGTAATTGATAAAATCTTGGACGATATGTTGCATTCACAGATAGTTATGGCGTTAACGATTAATCAACGACTGCTCAATCAGATCACACCAGATATGACCGATAGTAATATGGGCTTCCTGAACCCGCTGAACGTTGTCGGCGGGAAC
>Ga0315548_1002241_pt1 | contig 15203 bp, 16 predicted proteins | sample SalMarSW160110MG_2_FD_202540 | JGI IMG/M metagenome (GOLD analysis project Ga0315548, IMG submission 202540) | Salt marsh sediment microbial communities from the Plum Island Ecosystem LTER, Massachusetts, United States - Salt Marsh Sediment SW1601-110 ...
TTAATGCTCTTCTTGGAAGTAACAGTGCTATAATTTAGGCAGTAATTAGACAATAAGGTTGATTTAGGGATGCTTATTGACCTATTAAACGAGAATGACACGAGTTTTATTGGAATCATTGGCGAAGATATTGCTTGGAAGTACCTTCGTGACCAACGTATAGTTCCTGTTAACAAATTTCTTTTTGGGGATGATTTTTTAAGGCTTTTAAGAGAGAAGTTGAAGGGGAGGTTAAAGGAGAGACAAATAAAATACCTTGAGTGTTTAGCAAGGGGAGGTTCTAGGTGGTCGTTTGATTTTATTGCTCTTAAGGGCTGCAAGAAACCTGAACCTTATCTTATTGAGGTAAAGACAAGCCGTCCTGGGAAATCTAAGCATAGTTTAAAGGGAAATTGGACTCGGCGGTCTAGAAAAGGATGGACTAAAGAAAACATTGAAGAGGCAAAGCAATTAGGATTTAAGTTCCTTTTGGTTAATGTGCAGCTTATTGATAATTGGAAATTTGAAGTTACTTCTAAAGAGCTGTAATTCTCACATTTATTAATATGGAAAAGCTTGCATCTGGAGCCAGAAAGCTGGGGTTGCTGCTGACCCCACAACAGCGCGAGCAGTTTCAGGTCTATTATCAGGAGCTTATCGGCTGGAACCGGCGGATAAACCTGACGGCAATCACCGATTATGAAGAGGTGCAGGTCAAGCATTTCCTCGATTCGCTGACCGTGGTCCTGGCACTGCAACAGCCTTTGCTTAAAGGAATGAGACTTATTGACGTTGGCACGGGCGCCGGCATCCCCGGAATTCCATTGAAAATAGTCCTGCCCGATATCAAAGTTGTGCTGCTTGACGCCACGAGGAAAAAAGCAGGCTTCTCGGAGTATGTCATCCAGAGGCTGGAACTGAAAGACGTGGAAGTTGTGGTGGGGAGGGCGGAGGAAATCGCCCACAAATCCGGGTACCGGCAGCAGTTTGACCTGGTTTTATCCCGGGCGGTGGCACCTTTAACGACACTGGTGGAATTGACCCTGCCGTTTTGTGCCACTGGCGGCAGGCTCATCGCCCAGAAGAAGGGAGATATAAAAGAGGAGGTACAGGAGGCACAACGGGCGATTTCACTTCTAGGTGGAAAACTGATTGATGTGAAAAGTATTGAACTGCCAGATTTCACCGATGAGCGGTGGCTGGTGGTCATTGATAAAATTGGGGAGACGCCGCCGCCGTATCCCCGCCGCCCCGGGATACCGGCCAAAAGACCACTGGTGTGAGTTGAGATGACCTGGAATGAAGACAAAATATCTTAGTGTCATCTTGATTCTGCTTCTCATAATCTATGCGATTGGTTGCGCGGCTCCTGCCGCACCTCAAGTCACCAGGGTTATTGACGGTGACACTATAGAGGTTGACATTTCTGGCAAAATATACAAAGTCCGCTACATTGGGATAGACACGCCAGAATTAGACGATAAACGCCCTGAATTTAGTGCCCTGGCGCAGGTGGCTACTAGATATAACAAACAGCTTTTGGAAAGGGGAACCGTTAGGTTAGAGAAGGATATCTCAGAAACTGATAAATATGGAAGGCTTCTACGCTATGTCTACGTTGGTGATATCTTCGTTAATGCTGAGCTAGTAAGACAGGGACTGGCTGAAGCAAAGGCTTATCCTCCCGACACTAAATACCAAAGCTACCTTGAGGAAATGGAAGCGAAGGCTAAGCAAGATGGCATTGGTCTTTGGGCATTAACTTTAGAGCCAGCTCCTGCACCTACTGTAGCTACGGGTATTCAAATTACTCACATTCTTTATGATGGGCAGGTTCCTTGTGTAGAATCCGACGATATGTGGAAATTACCAATCTCGGAGAACAACCTCAAGATTTGGCCGGGTGGATGCTACAAGATATATCAGACGGGTATCCTTCATTCATTTTTTCTGCTTACATCTTAGGGCCGGGAGAAAGCGTTCGAGTTTATACTAATGAATATCATCCTGAATGGGGAGGTCTCAGTTTTGAATCTAGTCGAGCTATTTGGAACAATAGTGAGCCCGACATAGCTGCACTCTACAATAGCCAGGGTGAAGAGATATCCCGAAAAAGCTACTGAATCTAATAAGTTGATAAACTATTAACTCAGTAGTAGAATATCATTGCAAAAGGGGTGGGTTCTCGCCAAAGTGAGGTGATAGGTATGGAAACGGGAACTTGGAAGGTTAAAACCGGTCTGGCCCAGATGCTCAAGGGCGGGGTGATAATGGACGTGGTCAGCGCTGAGCATGCCAAGATCGCTGAGGAGGCTGGTGCCTGTGCCGTGATGGCCCTGGAGAGGGTGCCCGCCGATATAAGGGCGGCGGGCGGCGTGGCCAGAATGGCCGACCCGACCATCATAGAGGCCATTATGAAGGCGGTTTCCATACCGGTGATGGCCAAGTGCCGCATCGGGCACTTCGTTGAGGCGCAGGCGCTGGAAGCGCTCGGCGTGGACTACATCGATGAATCGGAAGTGCTCACCCCGGCCGACGAAAGCCATCATATCTGGAAGCATGATTTTAAAATCCCCTTTGTCTGCGGCTGCCGCAATTTAGGGGAAGCCCTGCGCCGCATCGGTGAGGGAGCGGCGATGATTCGCACCAAGGGTGAAGCCGGCACCGGCAACGTTGTGGAGGCGGTCAGGCACATGCGAGCGGTGATGGATGGCATCCGCGAACTGGCCAATACCCCGCAGGAAGAGCTGATGGCCAAGGCCAAAGAGATGGGAGCGCCTTTTGAACTGGTTGCTGAGTTGCACAAGACGGGGAAACTGCCCGTGGTCAACTTCGCCGCCGGTGGCGTGGCCACGCCGGCGGATGCCGCCTTGATGATGCAGCTCGGCGCGGACGGCGTCTTCGTTGGCTCAGGCATTTTCAAGTCGTCGAACCCATCGGCGCGGGCGCAGGCGATTGTCAAGGCCACCACGCACTACAACGACCCGCAGATTATTGCCGAGGTCTCCAAGAATCTGGGCGAGGCGATGCCCGGACTGGATATAAAGCAAATTCCATCCGAGGAGTTGCTGGCACCAAGGGGATGGTAATATGAAGATTGGCGTCCTTGCCTCGCAAGGAGCCTTCATCGAGCATATAGAAAAACTGCACCAGTTGGGAGTTGAAGCTATGCCCGTCCGTTTGCCCGAAGAACTTGAGGGTCTGGACGGGCTTATTATTCCCGGGGGGGAGAGCACGTCCATCGGACGGCTGATGCGGGATTACCGGCTCACGCAGGCGATTCGCGACAAGGTCAGGAATGGTATGCCTGTTTTCGGTACCTGCGCCGGCATGATACTCATGGCAAAGCGAAGCAAAGATACGCGCTTCGAGCCGCTGGGGCTGATGGATATCAACGTCAGGCGCAATGCGTTTGGACGGCAGCGGGAGAGCTTTGAGACGGAACTAAATGTGCCGGTGCTGGGTGAGAAGCCATTCCCCGGCGTTTTCATCCGCGCTCCCCTGATTGAGCAGGTAAATGGTACCGTGGAAGTGCTGGCAAAACTGGCCGACGGCACCATCGTGGCGGCACGCGATGGTAAAACGCTGGCGCTGGCCTTCCATCCCGAGCTGACCGATGACCCGAGGTTTCATCAGTATTTTCTGGAGATGGTTTCCGGAAAGAAATAAGTGGTTACGGGAGGGGGTAGTTGCAGAAGGTAATTACCGACGACCTTGATGCATTGCTCGATACCCTGCCGCCTCACATAAGAAAGCCGCTCTGTGAGCAGAAAGACCTCAGTGACCTGCTGGAAGTGGTGCTGGACCTGGGGCGTTCCCCGCAAGCTCGCTTCCCCAGCCGGGAGGTGACGCTCAATCCCAAAGAAGTTGACGAGACAGATATCGATTATGTGGTCTCACGCATCGGCAGCTTCGGCGATGACAACCGGGCCGGCATTGAGCGGACACTGCACCGTATATCCGCCATCAGAAATCGCAAGGGGAGAATCGTCGGGCTGACCTGCCGCGTGGGCCGAGCTGTCTTCGGTACGATAAAGGTAATCGAGGACCTGGTGGAGTCGGGCAAGAGCGTCATGCTGCTGGGCCGTCCCGGGGTGGGCAAGACAACGATGCTGCGGGAAGTCGCCCGGGTGCTGGCCGACGATGTAAACAGACGGGTCATCATTGTCGATACGTCCAATGAGATTGCCGGAGATGGCGATATCCCCCACCCCGCCATCGGCCACGCCCGCAGGATGCAGGTGAAGACGCCGGCCATGCAGCATGCGGTGATGATAGAAGCGGTGGAGAACCACATGCCCGAGGTCATTGTCATCGACGAGATTGGCACCGAGCTTGAGGCACAGGCGGCGCGCACCATCGCCGAGCGCGGCGTCCAGCTGGTCGGCACCGCCCACGGCAACACCCTGGAGAACCTGATGCTCAACCCCACCCTCGCCGACCTCATCGGCGGCATACAGTCGGTCACCCTGGGGGATGAGGAGGCGCGGCGGAGGGGCACCCAGAAATCCATACTGGAGCGGACGTCCCCACCCACCTTCGATATCGTGGTTGAGATTCAGGAACGGGACCGCGTGGCCATCCACCCCGATGTCACTGCGGCGGTTGATGCCACGCTGCGGGGTCAGGCCGTGGACACCGAGATACGCTGGATGGATGAAAACGGTGAGGTGAGGGTGGAAAAACCGCTGGTGGAGCCGAAAAAGGGCAGGGAGAAGAAGCCGGCCGGCCGCGACCAGCAACGTATTTACCTTTTTGGGGTCAATCGCACCAGGCTGGAGCAACTGGCCCGGGAGCTGAACCTGAGCCTGGAGATTGTGGAAAACCTGCGAGAGGCCAACCTGTTTGTCACCTCCAAGAACTACTACCGCCGCAAGCCGCAGAAGGTCAGGGACGCCGAGGCGGCCAACCTGCCCATATACGTCCTGAAAAGCAATACCCCGCCCCAGATACGGCAGATGCTGCAGAATATCTATCCGCTCGCCGCTTCAGGCAAGCGTGACTCGTTCCAGATGGCACTGGCCGAAGCTGAAGAAGCGGTGGAGCAGATAAAGAACGGTGAAAACGGCGAGGTGGAACTCAGCCCGCAGAGCGCCTATATCCGCCGCCTCCAGCACCTCATCGCCGAACGAAACGAGATGGCCTCGAAGAGCGAGGGCAAGGACCCGAACCGAAGGGTGAGGATTTATAAGGGATAACGAGGTCGCAATTAGATGCCCTTTTATTATTATTATTTTTACTAATTAAAAAATAGGCCACTATATCTTAATGTTGACGGATATTTATATATTTCATAAAATCAAAGATGCAGGTTTTCATAGGAGTTTGGTCATTGCAAAATAATAGAGCTCCATTTATCGTAGTTGAAGGTACAGACGGGTCAGGAACAACTACTCAAGCAGAACGGCTTGAGAAAAGACTTCGAGACGAAGGCCGGGAAGTCTATTTAACAAGAGAGCCTACCAATGGTCCGGTTGGTGCTATGATACGCTTGGCTTTATCTGGAAGGTTAGTACACCAGAAAGGTAGTCCAGAACTGGACCCATTCCAGCCACAGACAATGGCACTTCTATTTGCTGCCGACAGATTGGATCATTTGTATACCGATATTATACCAAAGCTGGAAATAGGAATAACCGTAATTTCAGATAGATATTACCTTTCATCATATGCTTTTCAGGGTCTTGATGTGGACCTTGATTGGTTGCAGAAGATTAATTACTTTTGTCTAAGACCTGACCTTACTATTTTTTTAAATGTAGATAGCCAGATTTGCTATAAAAGAATGCAGCGTAGAAGATGGCACGTTGAACTTTTTGAGGAGCAAGCTAAAATAGAAGAGGTACGACAAAATTACCTTAAAGTTATTCAGCATCTTATATGGCAAGGAGAAAATATTATTATTCTTGATGGAAATCAACCAATAAATGTAATACATCAACAAATACTTCGAGAAGTTGAGAAACCTGTACCCAAAAATAAGCTTATAAATTCCCCGCAGTTAAGCTTTTTAGAAGAGGAAATTAGAAGAGGTAAAGCGATACAAGGGTAAATAGTAATGGCTGATGAAACTCTCATAGATCAAGAAATTAAGAGTTTAGGTGATGAATTAATAGAACCATTTGCACCTGAGTGTATTAAGGGTGCTTCCTACGATATTAGAGTAGGAGAAATCGCTATATTGCCACCGCCTCAGGGTGAGAGCCAACTTAGGGCAATAGCATTAGGTGTACCTGATGCGCAGATGTCAATTCCCATACCTCCAGGATCAACGTGTATTCTTCGAAGTCTTGAAAAAATACATATGCCTCAAGATATGAAAGGGCGCTTATCTTTACGGGCTTTTCATGCTAAGAGACTAATCTTTTATCCAGGCGGAATTGTAGACCCAGGTTACAATGATTTCCTTTTTTTACCTATAGCCAATCTGGGGGATGCGCCAGTTGAATTAAAATATGGGGAGGCTCTGGTTACCGCAGAATTTATTAAGCTAGATAAAAAAGCTGGCGCATATGAGCCTGGACAGGAGCCACCTTCTAAAGCAGCGGTACCTTCAGTATTATTTGATAGGGTAAAACTATCCGGTCAAGTTCAACAGAATTCTGATTCAATTCAAAATATATTTAAAAAGCTTGAAACGAACGAAACTTTGATAAATGCTAGTCAAAGGATTCTTGATCTTGTAGTGCTTGCTGCAGTAGCAGCTGGAGCAGTTACAGCTATAGTTCTTTTATTTCCCACCTTGTCTTTCCCTTGGAATGCTGTAGCGATAGGGTTGGGAGCGCTGCTTGGTGCTGGAGCAACTACTCTCTTAATTTGGGGAAGGCTTCGTCAATCATCTGGGAGAAGATAAGTAGGTTTCTTTCGTGTAAAGTGAAAGGGTGTTTAAGAGGGGCGAAGCCCCTCTTTTTTAATTCTTCCCCTTCCCATGGGGAAGGGGATAAAGGGGATGGGGTTGTCAAATACTGGTCAAAGACCGTCTTTCGCCGAGGAAGAGGAACTGCTGGCCCGGGGAATCAGGTTTATCGCCGGGGTGGATGAGGTGGGGCGGGGCTCCATAGCCGGCCCGGTGGTGGCCGCCGCGGTCATACTGCCGGATAATCTTCGTGTATCGTGGCTCGCCGAGGTAAGAGACAGCAAACAGCTGAGTCCGGCAAAGCGTGAAATCCTGGCCAGACATATCAGGGAGACTGCGATATCGGTCGGCATTGGCGCGGTAAATCACAGACTTATCGATACAATGGGTATCGTACGGGCCAACAAGCTGGCCATGAAAATGGCAATCGATAAACTCTCGCCGATACCACAGTACCTGCTCATCGACTACTTAAACCTGCCGGCGGTGCCCCTGCCACAGAAAGGAATCACTGACGGCGACTGCAAGTGCTGTTCCATCGCCTGTGCTTCTATCGTGGCCAAGGTGGCCCGGGACAAGATGATGGTTAAACTGGACCGACTTTATTCGGGATATCGGTGGGCGGAAAATAAAGGATACTGCACGGAAGCACACGTGGCGGGACTGTCACGGCTGGGGCCATCGCCCATCCACCGGCGGACCTTTGAGCCGGTCAGGTTATATTTCTAGGCAGGCACCATGAAGCGCCAGGAAACAGGCCATCTGGGGGAAAAGATGGCGGCGGGATTTCTGCAAAAGCGGGGATATCGTATCGTCCAGACCAATTACCGCTGTCCGGAAGGGGAAATTGATATCGTGGCCCGGCATAAAGACTGCCTGGTTTTCGTTGAGGTGCGGACAAAGCGCAGTTCAGCATTCGGCAGTCCGGAGGAATCAATCACGCCGGCGAAGATGGACAAGCTGAGGCGAGTGGCGGCTCATTACCGGCAGACACACGAGGATATACCTCCTTCCTGGCGGATTGATGTGGTTGCCGTTGAGCTGGACCGGCAGAACCGGCCGCTGCGCATCGAGCTTATAGAAAATGCCGTCGGTGAAACATAGACCGCAGCCAGCTTTACTGGCTTAATCGGCTGTGCTAGAATTAACCCGCCTGAAAATGGAAAAATTGCCCGAAAAAACACTGCGCATTATCGATGCCAATCTGAACCGCATCGGTGAAGGTCTGCGCGTCCTAGAGGATGTCAGCCGGCTGTTGCTTAACAGCGCCGACCTGAGCCAGCAGTTAAAAAACCTGCGCCACGAGCTGGTGAGGGCGGAGCCGGCACTTGACCGGCAGCTCATTCAGGCGCGGGACGCTGCCGGCGACGTTGGCCGCGACCTTGAGGTGCCGGGAGAGGCAAAGCAGAGGGACTTGCCGTCCATGGTGATGGCTAATTCGCGCCGGGTGCAGGAATCGCTGCGCGTTATGGAAGAGCTGGCGAAGCTGCCGGGCATAGGTCTCGATTCGGAAAAGTACAAACAGGCCCGATTCTCACTCTACACGATAGAAAAGGAGCTGATGGGCCGGCTGGCAGCGTAGCGGAGGTCTGCCGCCGGATAATCAAACGATTCGAGGTAAAGAAGTGAGCCGATTAAGTGATAATCTGGAAAATATTGCCGAAGGGATAAGGCGCGATTTCACCGAACTGGATGCGGCCAGAGAGAAGGCGCTGCCCTGCTGCCGCGAGGTGATTCGCAACTGCAGCCAGGCCATCCGCGCCGTGCACCGGCAGGAGTTCGACCAGGCGGCGGAACTGCTGAAGACGGCCCGGAGTCTGCTCAACGAAGCGGAAGGGACAGTGGCCGATTATGACGAACTGAATTACACCGGCTTTTTCAGAGACGCGCAGAAGGAGTATGCCGAGGGAAGCACCCTTCTCTCCGTGGTGAACGGGAAGCCGATACCTTCGCCGGAGGAACTGGGCATTGATAACGCCGCCTACCTGAACGGGCTGGGGGAAGCGGCTGGTGAACTGAGGCGTTACCTGCTGGACAGCATGAGGCAGGGCGATGTATCCAGAGGCGAGGAGCTGCTGCTGGTAATGGACGATATCTACAGCGTTCTGATAACTATAGACTTTCCCGATGCCATTACCGGCGGACTCCGCCGCACCACCGATATGGTTCGTGGTGTGCTGGAGAGAACGCGCAGCGACCTCACGCTTATTGTGAGGCAGAAAGACCTGGAAAACAGGCTGGAACAAATAAACAGGGAGTAAAAATGCTCATTGACTGAGGTCAAAAAATGCGCTAAACTAACAACGTCAGTGAGCAAGCAAAAAATGAGGTTGAGTTTGAGAAGGCTGGTTCGCAACCGCCTTCTTTTTTCTTTTTAGGGAAATGATTTTCAGGAGGTCTGGTATATGAGTGAAACGGCTTTGCGCGTACTGATTATTCTGGCGGGGGTGCTGGCCCTGGGCTTTGTTGGCTACCTCGTGTCCACGATTCTGCGTGAGAGCCCGGGCAATGAGAAAATGCGCGAGATATCCCATGCCATACGGCAGGGGGCGATGGCCTTTCTGCGCCGCGAATTCACCACCCTGGCCATCTTCACCGTGGTGGTCTTCATCATCCTGGCGGTATTCATTGCACCGAGGCCATCTGTCGCCATCGCCTATTTATGCGGCACGTTTACCTCGGCGCTGGCGGGATGGCTGGGTATGAACATCGCTACCTTGGCTAATTCCAGAACGGCCAATGCCGCCATCGGGAGCTGGGCCAGGGGACTGAAAATAGCTTTCTCCAGCGGCGCGGTGATGGGCTTCTGCGTCGTCGGCCTGGGACTGCTGGGCCTTTCCATTATCGCCTTTATCTGGGAGGACAGTCACGTCTGGCTGGGGTTTGCCTTCGGCGCTTCTTCCGTAGCCCTGTTCCTGAGGGTGGGCGGGGGCATCTTTACCAAGAGCGCGGACGTCGGTGCCGACCTGGTGGGAAAAGTGGAGAAAGGCATTCCCGAGGATGACTCGCGCAACCCGGCGGTAATCGCCGACAACGTGGGCGACAACGTGGGCGATGTGGCCGGCATGGGCTCTGACCTTTATGAGTCTTACGTTTCCGCAATCGCCGCCTCGATGGTGCTGGGGGTTATCGTCCTCGGCGCGGTGAAAGGCATGCTGCTGCCTCTGGCGCTGAGCGGGGTTGGCATTGTGGTTTCTATTATCGGAGCTCTATCGGTCAGGCCGAAAGAAGTCGAGGCCAACTTTGAGAAGCAGGTGGCCAAAGCGCACGCTACCATGAACTGGGGCGTATATATAAGTACCATACTGATGATAATCGCCAGCGGCCTGATAATCTGGTTTTACGTTGGTGAACTCGGGCTTTTCTGGGCGCTTATTTCCGGGCTCATCGCCGGTCTCCTCATTGCCAAGGCGACGGAATACTTTACCTCGACGGAGTACGGTCCGGCAAAAAAGCTGGCCCGGGCGGCGGAGAGCGGGGCGGCGGTGACCATTATTGAAGGCATTGCCACCGGGTTTATGAGCACCGTTATACCAATTCTCCTGGTGGCGATAGCCACCGTGCTCGCCTACATTTTCGGCGGGCTGCTGGGCATCGCCATCGCCTCCATGGGGATGCTCATCAACCTGGGGATGTCACTGGCCATGGACTGCTACGGGCCGATTGCCGATAACTCGGCCGGCATCGCCCAGATGGCGGGCTTGGGAAAACAGGTTCGGGAGCGGTGCGAGGCGCTCGACTCGGTGGGCAATACCACGGCGGCGCTGGGCAAGGGATTTGCCATAGCTTCGGCGGCACTGGCCTCGCTGGCCTGGCTGGCGACCTATTTCGAGGTGGCCAAAGTGGAGATGGCCAGCCTGACCAATGTGGCGGTTATCGCTGGCGTGCTGATTGGCGGGATGCTAACCTTCGTTTTCTGCGCTCTGGCAATGCGTGGCGTCGGGTCGGGTAGTTTTGCCATTGTCAATGAGGTGAGACGGCAGTTCCGCGAAATCAAAGGGCTGATGGAAGGGACTGCCAAGCCCGATTACGTAGCCTGTGTGGATATCGCCACCAAAGGGGCACTGAAATCGATGATGCTGCCTGGCATCCTGGTGCTGGCCGTGCCGCTGATTCTTGGCTTTACCTTAGGCCCGAAAGCGGTGGCCGGACTGCTCGTCGGCTCGCTGCTTACCGGCTTTCTGATGGCGGTGATGATGGCCAATGCCGGCGGCGCCTGGGATAACGCCAAGAAATTCATTGAGGCCGGCAACTACGGCGGCAAGGGCAGCGATGCACACAAAGCGGCCGTTATCGGCGATACGGTTGGTGACCCGTTCAAGGACACCGCCGGGCCATCGCTCAACATACTCATCAAGCTGGTGGGTAAAGTGGCGGTCATCTTCGGGCCGGTCTTCATTGTGCTGGTGGCGCTGTAAGCCATAAGGCCCCGGTTATTAAATATTCAGGAACGGGTTGCTCCGTCGTTCCGCGCCTATCGTCGTCCGGGGCCCGTGGCCCGGATACACGATGGTCTCGTCGGGCAGAACCATGAGCCTGGCCTGAAGGCTGTTCATGAGCTGCGCATAGTCCCCGCCGGGCAGGTCATAGCGGCCAATGCCGTAATTGAAAAGGGTATCACCGCTGAAAAGCACCCCGTGTCCGAACAGGCAGATGCCGCCGGGGGTATGTCCCGGCGTGTGAATCACCTTGAAATGCAGGTCGCCGATGTCTATGCTGTCCCCATCGTTGAGCAATTTGTCTGGTGGGGGTGGTGTGGGGCAGCTAAAACCGAAGGCGAGGGCGAGCGCCCCTTGCTTATAATATTCGGCGTCACCGGTATGGACCGCGATTTCGGCACCGGTGGCTTCCTTGACCTCCTTCAGCGCCGCGATGTGGTCGGGATGCCCGTGGGTGAGGATAATGGACCTGATGTTTAACCCAAGCTCCTCAACGCTTCGCAAGATAACCTTAGCTTCATCCGCCGGGTCAATGATAACCCCTTCTCTGGTGGACTCATCGCCAGCAATGTAGCAGTTGGATGCCAGCGGCCCGACAACCAGCGATTTAAGATTCATTGCTCTTTCGCCATAAAGTTGATATTGAAAAGCGTCAGCCTTTACTGACGCCGACCCTGCATTTTACCACTATACGCAGCGCTGCTCAAGAACGGAAACTTGTTATTTGAGTATCAAATACGGTAAACTAGATATGATTGCCCCTTCATGTTACCAGCAAGACAGGAATTCCATTGATGGCTGACATCCGTCCTTTCCGTGGTGTCCGTTATGACCAGGCGATAATAGATGACCTGGCACAGGTGATTTGCCCGCCTTATGATATCATACCCCCGCAGGTGCAGTCGGAGCTCTACGCGCGCAGTGATTACAACTTCATACGGCTTGAGTTTGCACGGGAGCTGCCTCAGGATACTGCTTCGAAAAACAAGTACACCCGTTCGGCATCTACGCTGGAGCAGTGGCTCGGGCAGGGGATTCTCGCCGTTGATGAAACGCCCGCCGTTTACCTGCACGACCACCATTTTCGGTATCGGGGGAAGGAATACCGGAGAAGGGGTATCATCGCGCTGGTCGGGCTGGAAGAGTGGGAAAGTCGGGTGATACGTCCTCACGAGGGTACGCTGGCCAATCCCAAAAGTGACCGGCTTGCGTTATTGCGTGCGCTCGAGTCCAATACCAGCTCCATTCTGGCCCTCTATGAAGACCGGGAACGGCGGATGGCATCGGTGCTGGTGAGAAAGGAAAAAGACGAGCCGGTTATTCAGTTCAGTGCCGACAATGGAGAGAAACACGTGCTGTGGGCCATCGGTGAAGCGGAAATCCTCGCTCAAATACGGCAGAATCTGGCCCTTAAGCCCCTCTATATCGCCGATGGGCACCACCGCTATGAAAGTGCCCTGGCCTACCGGAGAGAACGGCGCCGAAAACTGGGCGGACCTTCAGGAGATGGTTTCGATTTCGTGATGATGATGCTCGTTGATTTCGCTGACCCCGGCCTGGTTATTTTGCCGCCACACAGGCTCATCCGCGGTTTGCCCGCGCCCAAGATGGACGGACTTTTAAATGAGGTGAATTCACTTTTTCAGGTTGAGGAACTGCCCGTGAGCGCTCCTGAGGCATGGTCAAGAGCAGAGCATTTTTTGTCTGAGGCGGGTCAGGGCAGCATCGTCCTTTGCCGCGACAGGGGAAAGAACCTGCTGCTGAAGCCGCATGATTCGAAATCGCTGGAGAAGTTCATGCCCGTCTCTCGTTCGGAGCACTATAAAAAGCTGACGGTCAGTATTCTCGACCACGTGATACTGGAGAAGCTGCTGGGCCTGCAACGTGAACAGGAGGATAAAGCACTGGCCTACAGCTATGACCATCTCGATGCTGCCAGAAAAGTTCTCAGCGGAGAATATCAGATGGCCTTTCTGATAAGCCCGGTAAAGACAGAGGCGATTAAAACGATTGCTGATGTCGGCGACCGGATGCCCAGAAAGTCGACCTACTTCTATCCCAAGCTGCCTTCGGGACTGGTATTCTACCGGATGGCAGAACATTAGTGCCCGGTCGAACATTATGTTTCGTTGACGCTTCGGCCTGGCTTGTGTTACCATTAGGACATCGCAGAGGGCTGGTCAACACGGGGTTTGCCTAGAGCCCCTTTTTCATTTTATCCTTGTAGCAGGCTATATGTAATCAAAAGGCAATCGCCGATAGAGAGAAGAAGCGATGCTGGTCGAGGAAGAGCTGGCCCGGTTTTCACCGGATAAAGATACGCTCGTCACTGTTGGTGTGTTTGACGGTGTGCACCTCGGTCACAAACACCTGCTCTCCCAGCTGGTGGGTAAGGCAGAGCAGGAAAATTCGTTGAGCGCGGTGGTAACGTTTCGAAAACATCCCCAGGAGGTACTGCACCCGGCTATCAAATTGCCGTTTCTTACCGACCTTGCCGAGAGGGAAAAGCTGCTCAGGAATGAAGGCGTGGATATAGTCGTTCCGTTAACCTTTACGATTGAGACCTCCCGACTCAGTGCTGGCGATTTCATGAGCCTGCTCAAGAAATACCTGCGCATGCGCGGAATGGTCATCGGGCCCGATTTTGCTCTGGGCAGAAAACGGGAAGGCAGCGCAGATGCCCTCTGTGTGATGGGACGTGAGCTGGGCTTCAGCGTTACTGTGGTGCCTCCGGTGGTAATCGATGGCGAAATTGTGAGCAGCACGGCGATAAGACAGGCTCTTTTGAGCGGAGATGTGCGTAAAGTCAGACGGCTGGCCGGTCGCGGCTTCAGCCTACAGGGGCCCGTTGTCGCCGGCGCGGGGAGGGGAGTGGCGCTGGGGTTTCCCACCGCCAATTTGGGTGTCGACCCGGAGCAGGCTTTGCCCGCGGATGGAGTCTACGCCAGCTGGGCGGGCATTGACGGCGAAACTTTTCCGGCAATGGCCAATATCGGTACCAACCCTACCTTCGGTGATAAACGGCGGGCGGTGGAGGTCTATATAATGGATTACCAGGGTGACCTCTACGGGTGTAAAATACATATCGAGTTTGTGGAGCGGCTGCGTGGGGAAAAGAGGTTCAACAGCGTGGAGGAATTGAAAAGGCAGATGGCTGAGGATGTGGAAAGGGGCGTCGCCATACTAAGCGCTAAAGGTGGAAGGTAAACATGAAAGACCGAGCAAGAAAAATCACCGGGCAGGAGAAAAATGCCCTTCTGCGACGAGGGGTAGCCGAGATTATAGTCGAGGATGAGTTAGAAGAGTTGCTCCGCTCCGGGAAAAAGTTGCGGCTGAAAGAGGGGTTCGACCCCAGTTTCCCTGATATCCACCTCGGACACATGGTGTCGCTCCGAAAGCTGCGCCAGTTTCAGGAACTCGGACATCAGGTGGTGCTCATCGTGGCCGACTGGACGGCCCAGATAGGCGACCCGAGCGGAGTCTCGGCCACCCGCCCCATGCTCACCGCGGAACAGGTAAAGGCCAATGCCCAGACCTATATGGACCAGTTTTTCAAGGTTGTGGACAGGGAAAGGACCGAGGTGAGGTGGCAGAGCGAGTGGTTCGGCAAGTTCACCCTGACTGAGGTTATTCAGCTGACCAGCAAATTTACCGTTGCCCAGATGCTGGCGCGGGATGATTTCAATGCCCGATACAATGACGGGCAGCCGATTGCGCTGACCGAGTTCATGTACCCGCTGCTCCAGGCATATGACTCGGTGGCCATACAGGCGGACGTGGAGTTCGGCGGCACCGACCAGAAGTTTAATTTCCTGGTGGGCAGAGAACTCCAGTCCATGATGGGGCAGCGTCCCCAGCAGTGCTTCATGACGCCGATTCTGGTGGGCACCGATGGCAGCCAGAAGATGAGTAAAAGTCTGGGGAACTAT
>Ga0315548_1002245_pt1 | contig 15172 bp, 17 predicted proteins | sample SalMarSW160110MG_2_FD_202540 | JGI IMG/M metagenome (GOLD analysis project Ga0315548, IMG submission 202540) | Salt marsh sediment microbial communities from the Plum Island Ecosystem LTER, Massachusetts, United States - Salt Marsh Sediment SW1601-110 ...
GGTAAGAGATGCAAAGAGGCGGAGCCTTTTTGGGGGGGTGGGTTTGGGAAAAATGAGAACTGTTGGAGTTGGGGGGAGCAACTAGATTATTTTCTGTTTTTTTAGCCTGTTAATCTCACCCTTACTCAATCCCAATAGCTCACCGTAGACATAGTCGTTGTCCTGGCCGGGAAGCGGGGCGGGGCGGCGATAGCGGGGCGGGGTATCCGAGAGCCTTATTGGGGCGGCGTCAGAGATGGTCTTGCCCGCTTCGGGGTGGGTAAGCTCGATAAAGAAGCCCCGCTCCTTAAGCTGGGGGTCTTTAGCTAAATCGGCGGCGGATTGCACCACCCCGGCGGCAACACCCTGCTTCTGGAGCAAAGACATAACCTCTTCGGCTGGGCAGGTCTTCGTCCATCCTTCTATCAGCTCGTCCAGCGCTTTCTTATTCTTGAGACGGCTGGCTGAAGTGGCAAACCTCCTGTCGTCAGCCCAGGAGGGGCTGCCCAGAGCCTTTTTAAAGTTCGCCCATTCTTCGTCGGTGGCAACGGCTAAAGCGCACCAGCGGTCATCGCCCTGACAGCGATAGACACCCTGAAGCGCCGTCTCCTTTACGGGAACAAAGGCATCCCCAAGCAGGCTGGCCATCGCCTCCACCTGAGAAACATCGATATACTGGCCCTGGCCCGTCCGCCGGCGGTACTCAAAAGCACCGAGCAGGGCTAAACAGGCGAACATAGCGCCGACGTGGTCGGCGTAGGCCGTCCCCAGGCCCAGCGGCGGCCCGCCGGGGTAGGCGGTGAGGTGAGTCAGCCCGGAGAAAGCCTGTATGGTGGGACCAAAGCCGGTATAGTCCCGATAGGGGCCGGTATTGCCCATCGTCGACAGGCTGAGCATGATTATATCCGGCTTTAACTTTTTAAGATTTTCGTAGCCCAGTCCCCAGCTGGCCATAACGCGGGGGGTAAAGTTCTCGACAACGGCGTCGCTTGAAAGCACCAGCTTTTTGGCTAAAGCTATCCCTTCGGGGGTGGACAGGTTCAGGGTAATGCCCAGCTTATTGCGGTTCCAGGTGTTATAGTAACCGCGGGCAAAGTCGTCCTCCTCACGGGGGAGGAGGGGCTGGACCTTAATCACCTCGGCGCCGAAATCAGCCAGAAGCCGGGTGGCATAAGGACCCGCCAGCACCCAGGTGAAGTCCAAGATTCTGATGCCTTTTAGGACGGAGTCAGTCATTTTTTCTCAACATAGCCCATGTAGTTACTTCGCTGCCCGGAACTACGCCTTCCTCAACCACTTTAAATCCATAATGCTGGTAAAAAGATACATTCCTTTTTTCGTCAGTTTCGAGAAAGCAGGGCAGACGCTCTTTATCGATTCTGGTAAACATCGCCTTTAACAAGGTACCGCCATAGCCTTTTCCCTGATAAGTAGGGTCGACACCGAGAAGCTGTAGATACCAGTGCGGGAAAGGCACGTGGCGCTTATGCAACGAGGCAACATAATCATCAAAAGAGTTCCACTTGGCAGCAGTTTCTTTCTCCACCTTAAACAACCTAGACAAACCCTCGCTACCAATATCTCCCCGCCGTGTCATACGGGCTTTCTCCGAAGGAAGCCATACTGCCACTCCCTCCAGATTCGGAGATATGGCGTAGGCTTCACCATATAAAAGACCGTAACCAATCATAAACTGAAAAATATAGGGCAGTTTATTCTTTCTTTCGGACGCATCCGGAAAGAAATGAACCGATAGCGGGTTATCCTGAAATGCCCTGGCCGCCATGGCTGCCGCCGGTTCAAGCTGACTTTTCTCTAACCTTACCAGACCGCTTAACTCTGATTTCATAGTTTTTCTCCTTTCATCTGGGTGTTTAATAGGGGTGAAGCCCCTGCTGGGATAATTTCTCCTTTTTGGGTGGGGGATCTGGGGAGTTTCAGAGGCGAAGCCTTTGAGGGCGGGTTGGGTGGGAAAATAAACGCCTATTTGGCCTTGCCCCCGAACATATGTTATAATCGACCCCGTGTCTGCTAAACTAAACAAAAAGGAACCGAAAGTGGCTGAGAAACCCCTTCTCGACCTCAAGACATTTATTGAAAATATCAACAGGAAAGACAAGCTCAACGGCAAGAAGATACACTTTGCCTTTACCAAGCGCAAGAGGAAGTAGTAATCATAAAACCTCACCGCTTAACATCCTCCGTTTTCGGAAACGGAGCCCCCTCGCCGGAGAAGTCCGGCAGATAGTTCTTTGAGGCACCCATTCCCTGCATCCAGCCGTTCTCTATCCCCAGCTCCTCCACCAGCTCCACAACCTCGTTATATTCCTCCGCCGTGATTGCCCTGGAAAGCAGGGGGATTCGCGGGGCCAGGTGCGCCGGAAAGTACTGCGACATCAGGCTCACTGCAACCTGAGGGGAAACCTCCCTGACCAGCCAGCCAAGCGAGTCGCGGCTGCCGGCAATTCCGTTGGGCAGTATCAGGTGGCGCACAATCAACCCCTTCCGGGCAATATCTTCCTCATCCACTACCAGGTTGCCCACCTGCCGGTACATCTCCTTGATGGCGACCCGTGCCCGTTCCACATAATCGGGAGCCTTGGAAAACCGCCTGCCCCATTTATTGGAAGCGTACCTCAAATCGGCCAGGTAAATGCTTATAATGCCGTCAAGCTCCCGCAGAGTGGCCACGGAATCATAGCTGCTGGTATTGTAGACCAGCGGTAGCTTGAGCCCCTTGGGAACCGCTTCCAGTACGGCGCGGACTATCTGGGGCACGAAGTGCGACGGTGAAACCAGATTAATGTTATGGCAGCCGAACTCGTCCTGAAGAAAGAGCATATTCTCCGCCAGAATACCAGTCTCGACCTCGTGGCGCCTTTGAGCTTTATAGTCCTGGCTTATCTGGTAGTTCTGGCAATAGACACAGCGCATATTGCAGGTGCCCAGGAATATTGTCCCCGAACCCCTCCTCCCGGAGAGTACCGGCTCCTCGCCGTGGTGAGCGCTGACCGAAGCGACAATGGGGAGGATGCCTGAGTGGCAGAACCCCCTTTCCCCCGCCAGGCGATTTACCCCGCACCCCCGGGGGCAGATATCGCAGGCGGCCAGCCGCGCCTCCAGCGCCTCCGCCCGGCGCCTAAGCTCCCCGGAACGGTAGAGAGCGATATAGCCCGGCTCAATATCTTTCATGGCTGAAGCCCCCTATCGGGCGGGTGGGTATGGGACGCAAAACACCGACTCAAAACGGGGGCGGGGAACTTAAACTTCTCGCCCCGATACTCAACCTCAGTCCAGAAGCCCCTCGCCTCAAGCTGGGGGCTGGCCAGAAGCTGCGCTATCGAAGCCACCTCCGCCCAGGGGAAGCGCATCGCCTGCCCTCTCTCTACCAGTTCGGCGGCGGGGTGGGTTTTAGTCCAGCGCTCCAATACTTCAATGACATAGCCAATATGCTCAAGACGATAATCTCTATCCCACCATTTTGAATCGGCTAAATCTGCGGCCATGTCCTCGGAGGTCAGCCACTCCACCAGCGTCTCCCACTGATAGAGCAGGGAGAGCAGGACATAGCCGTCTTTGGTCGGAAAAACACGGAAGGCATTGTTCCAGTGCAAACTGCCCTGCCTTTTAGCCACTTCTCCCTGATAAAGATAGCGCACCAGGACGTGGTCGAGGGCGGCGGCGGCGCATTCCTGCAGAGAGATGTCAATATGCTGGCCTTTGCCCGAAGCATGGCGGCTAAAGAGCGCCAGCATGACGCCGATAGCGGCAAAGATAGAGGCCAGGTAATAACTCTGGCTGCCGAAGGGCTTAAGCGGGGGCAAGTCGGCCTCACCGGAGACAAACAACTGGCCGCCCATAGCGCTGGCGACGATATCGGACGATTTATAGCCACGGTAGGGGCCGGCCTGCCCGAAGGGGGTGATGGAAGCAAAAATCAGGCGGGGGTTGAGCCTGCTCAGCCGGGAGTAGCCGAGGCCGAGAGCATCCAGATAGCCGGGGGGGTGGCTCTCTACCAGAACATCGGCGGTTTTAAGCAGACGCCTGAATAACTCTTGCCCCGGCTTAAGCTCTACATCCAGCGTTACCAGGCGCTTGCCCAGGTTCTCCCAGTGAGAGCCGGCGCTCCGGGAAGGCTTTTCCAGACGGATAACCTCCGCGCCCATATCGGCCAGCAGGCGGGCACAGAGCCAGCCCTTTTCATCGGTCAAATCGAGGACGCGGAGGATAGAACCCTGCCCGTTCATAGCATTTTAAGCGCGGCGTCAATCCGCTGCAGGCAGCGCTCCCGGCCCAGCACCGCCATGGTATCGAAGAGGGGCGGGGCGGCGGTCTCACCTGTAGATGTCACCCTTAGTGTACCAAAAAGCTGCCCTGTTTTAAGCCCCAGTTCTTTGGCTAGAGGTCTAAGTAACGCCTCTAAAGAATCCGCGTCAAATGGCTCAAGCTTTTCAAGCCTTTTTCTCACTACCTCCAATGCTTTACGAGTTGACTGTACATCCATTCCTGTAACTATTAAAGTTTGTAAGTCAAGATCAAGCTGCAACTCGAAGAAAAATCGAGTCAGCCGCGGCACATCAGTAAGAGTCTTAGCCCTCTCCTGTACCAGGGGCAGGACGGCTCTCACGTATTCCTCGTCCGCTATTAAGGCCGTGCCAGCCTCCAGATCCTCCATGAGATAGGGCTGGGCGACATCGAAGAACTCTTCGGCGGTTAAGCTTCGGATATAGACCCCGTTCATCCACTCCAGCTTCTCCGTATTAAAGATAGCCCCTGTCCTGCCGATGCGCTCCAGCGAGAAATTATCGATAAGCTCCTGGCGGGACATTATTTCGGTCTTATCGTCCAGCGACCAGCCGATGAGGGAGAGGAAATTAAACATGGTCTGGGGCAGGTAGCCCATGTCCCGGTAGTCCAAGATGGACACGGCGCCGTGCCGCTTGCTCAGCTTGGCTCGGTCGGGGCCCAAAATCATGGGGTGGTGGACGAAGCGGGGCGGCTCAAAACCGAAAGCCTTATACAAAAGCAGGTGCCGGGGCGTGCTGGATATCCACTCCTCGGCGCGGATGACGTGGCTGATTTTCATGGCGTGGTCGTCGACGACATTAGCCAGGTGATAGGTCGGGTAGCCGTCCGATTTGAGCAGGACAAAATCGTCCAGGGTGCTGTTTTCAACGACAACTTTCCCCCAGATGACGTCTTCATAGCCGGTCTGGCCATCAAGCGGGGTCTTGAAGCGCACCACCGGGGTAACGCCCTCGGCCTCCTTCCGGGCGCATTCTTCTTTAGTTAAATTACGGCAGAGGCGGTCGTAGCCGGGGGGCTCCTTACGCTTCACCTGCCCGGCGCGAAGCGCCTCCAGGCGCTCCGGAGAGCAGTAGCAGTAGTAGGCGTCCCCCTGCTCGATAAGCCTTTCGGCGGCCCTTTTATAAAGCTCCAGCCGCTCCGACTGATAGTATGGGCCGTAGTCGCCGCCGACATCGGGGCCCTCGTCCCAGTCCAGCCCCAGCCAGCGCAGGCCGTCCATAATGGCCTTAACGGCGTCCTCCACCCGGCGGGCGACATCGGTATCCTCAATGCGCAGGATTAATTTGCCGCCGGTATGCCGCGCCAGAAGCCAGTTGAACATGGCCGTGCGTATATTGCCGACATGGGGGTAGCCGGTGGGGCTGGGGGCAAAACGGACTCTAACGGGTGTGGTCATTTAATGGCCTTTCTATTCGAAGTAAAAAACATATTCTGAAGTGCGTCTAAACCTTTGAGTGTAATAAGCAAAAATCTATCTACTTCGCTAAACGGCCCTTAATTTTTTCCAAAGATTCTTCTGCCAAGCTAGTTCCTAGAGATTTTGCATCTGCAGACTTTTCTGCCATCTTTTTCTTAAAGGACTTGGGGAAAAATTCTCTCTCGAACTCCATCATCGAGTAGTATACATATTTCTTAGTCTTATCTTTATTCATTCCACCTCTCCTCTATAATATTTTGCGAAGAATGGCGGATTCAGCTCTGCTTTAAAATAATGTTTCCTCTTAATCCATACAAAACCATCACCTTTGGAAACCAGAGCAACATCAATCGGTCCACCTACTGTTTCACTTTCCAGCGAAACTTTTCGTTTGAATGAGGTTAGATTTACAAGCGTCTCTGCCATTACTGCAAGTTCATCCTTCGGAAGTATAGTAACAACTCTAAGAACAGGATTTATATAGTGATCCCTTACATAGTTTTGCATATCTTCTTGATAATCTCTAAATATCTCACCACTAACTTCTCTTAGCTTCTCTTTAAGGGACTGCTTTTCAATATCGTCATATTTCTCCATACTATCAACTAGGATTTCTGGATACCGTTCGAAAATTAGGGCCAGGTTTTTCCCTATGTAGTCCTCCAAAACAGGGTCGATACCCTCCATAAATGTTATCACCATTTCTCTTTGAGCAAATGGGCGAATTGTGGCGCCTGTCTCGAAATCGATTGTTACAGAGGACTCCTCTTCATACTTCAGTTTGTTCTCAACTTCTGCTTCAATACGGAATGAGTAAGCTGAAGGAAAGGCTTCCTTCTCTCCAAAACCAACGATTACAATACCGGAAAGATTTTCTTTTTCAATATCTTCAGGAAATTTTGAAAATAGGCTTGCTGCTATTTTCCTTAACCGATTGGAGTTAACCTTAGATATAGGTAATTCCTCGAAAACTTCCTCTATGGCCTTATCAATAGCCTCCCCATATTTAGTCTTTATATCCTTATTGAAACTCTCAGGAATCGAAGGAACGTTCTTAGTTTTGATCCACTTCACATAGTGTTCCTCTATTGTTTGCGATAATATCTGTTTCACTGCCTTACCAGTAATTTTGCCCTTCTCGTCTATTTCCATATGTATTTTATCTTTAATTGATTCTCTTATAAAAACAAGGTAAGAGTAGATAGATGAGTGCAGATAATCTTGCTGCACAGAATCTGGAAATAACGGATTGCCATTATCAACAAACGCTATAAAATCATCAACATATTCTCGCAATGTCCCGAGAGCGTTCTTGCCTAATTCCATTTCTCTATAAATCTTAATTACCGTTTCCCAAGGCACACCCATAAAACTGGCACTGCCATAAATCATTATTCCTACAGGATAATACTTGGACAATGTGAAAATCTTATTAGCCGAGGTAAAAATTTTCTGGCCTGTTTCTCCAGTTGTCGTAACTGCACTATCGGCTGCAAGGGCTATCGCCTCTCTATTCATTATAACGATTTCGGCTGTCATATCATCCCCCCACTTGCAAGCCTATCATTCCAACACTAATCTTTCCCACCCCCATTCTACCATCTAATCTAAAGACATTCTAGGGTGGGGGGAGAAGGGGGGATAATATCTCTCTCACATGGGGGGGCGGGGTTAAAGAGACGCAAAGAGGCGGAGCCTTTTTGGGCGGGTGGGTATGGGAAAAATGAGAACCGTTAAAAAGTGGCGGGGCAAATAGTCTAGGCTATATCTTCCAGCGCCTGCTCCAAATCGGCAGGCAACTCCGACTTAAACTCAACGTACTCCCCGCTGGCGGGGAGGCTAAAGCCCAACCGGCAGGCGTGGAGGAACTGGCGGGGCACAAACGGGGACTTGACCCCATAAATCTTATCGCCGACCACGGGAAAGCCGATAGCCCCCAGGTGCACCCTTATCTGGTGGGTGCGCCCCGTCTCCGGCCTCACCTCAACTAAAGTGTAGTCCCCGATATATTTAATGACCTGATACTCGGTGCGGGCCTCGCGGCCGCCTTCGACGACCGCCATGCGCTGGCGGTGGCGGGGGTCACGGCCTATGTTAGCCTCGATAATGCCGGTTTCCGGGGTCAAACGCCCCCTGACCAGCACCAGATAGGCCTTGGTCACCGAGTGGGACTTGAACTGGCCGATAAGGTCGGCCTGAGCCTTACTGTTCTTGGCCACCAGCATCACCCCTGAAGTATCCTTATCCAGGCGGTGGACGATACCGGGGCGCAGCCAGTCGCCGATATCAGCCAGGTGGGGGAAGTGGGCGAGAAGGGCGTTAACCAGAGTATGGCCGGGGTGCCCCGGGGCGGGGTGGACGGTTAAGCCCGGCGGTTTATCGACCACTAAAAGGTCATCGTCTTCATAGAGGATGTTGAGGGGTATAGATTCGGGCAGCAACTTTTCGGGCGGGGTGGAGGGTATAGCTATTTTAAGCTTATCGCCGATACTGAGCCTGAGTCCCGGCTTGGCCGCCTGGCCGTTTACGGTGATATGGCCATCGGCAATCAGCCTCTGCACCCGGCTGCGGGAAAGCTCGGGAAGCTGCTGGCAGACATATTTATCCAGGCGGACGTCCCGCTCGCCAGCGATAAGACTTTGTACCTTATCCATCACCAAGCCGACCCGTCACGCTTCTGGGCCAGGGGAAAGAGGGAATAGATGAATAAAATAACGCCGATCACCACCGCCGAATCAGCCAGGTTAAAGGGCGGCCACCAGCCGATATGGATGAAGTCGGTGACCCCACCCACCTCGCCCAGCAGATAGAGAATACGCTCAATCAGGTTGCCGATGGTGCCGCCCAGAATCAGGCCCAGAGCCACCCGGCTCAACCAGCTATCCAAAAGGGGGTAGCGGCGGTAAACCAGAAAGGCGTAGACCAGAACAAAGGAGATGCCGACCGCCGACACTATGACTAAGGCCAAAGTCTGGCCGGGGAAAAGGCCGAAGGCGGCCCCGGTGTTGGGGGGGACACGGGCTATGGCAAATATCCACCATCTCCAGAGCGATTGCCCGATAGCCAGATTTTCTCTTATCCCGAACTTGGTGAGCTGGTCGGCAATTACCAGCAGGAAGGCGATAAGAAAAAAGACGACATACCGCCTGGCCTGGGGCCTACTTGCCTTTGGCATCCTTCGCCTGACGCGCCTTACAGTCCAGGCACAGAGTGGCCTGAGGCAGGGCTTCCAGCCGTTCCGGGGGTATGGGCTTACCGCAGTTATCACACAGGCCGTAGGTCCCATCTTCAAACTTCTGCAGGGCATGCTCCACCGACGCCAGCTGCTCCCTGATGCTCTTCTCCAGAGTCAGCCGCCGCTCCAGCTCGTAGCTTTCGGTAGCCTCCTCCTCCCTCTTGCCGAAGGGGCTGCCCTCACGCCGCTCGTCGGCCGGGTGCATACTGGATTTTAACTGCTCCATTTCTTCAGTCAATCGCTTGCGCTCGCTCTCCAGACGAGCCCGCAGCAGATTGAAGGTTGCGTTCTTTTTATCCGTCTTCTTCATCTTTGCCTTACCTCCGTCTACCTGTGCTAGCGGGTAAGCACCTATAATTGCTGATTTTTAAGAGAACTGTAATCAGGCCGAAGCGGTTAGTCCAGCATCACCCGTAACTGGCGAATGGTATCCACCGCCTGCCCGCGCCAGTGATTGTTGGCAAAGATGAAGGTCTCTGCCACCACACTGGCCAACCGTTGAATCCTAGGCAGCCACTCGCCGAGTTCCGAGGGGCTGTAGCTATAATCATACCTCTCATAAGCCTGAGCGTGCCGCCACCACTTCTCGCGGTTGCGCCCGTGAAAGCGGACGTAGCCGATAGCGCTGGTTGCTTCCGCCAGCGGCGGCAGCAGATTGGGCAACCTCGGTTCGTCGACACAGCAGAAGCCCAGGTCACGGGATTTAAGCCAGTCAAAGACCTCCTGCCGCAGCCAGCGGGCATTGCGGAACTCAATCACCACCGGCAGCTCACTCAAACGCTCCCTGAACAGCTCAAGATAGTCCCAGTTAGGCTGGTTGAAGCCGAAGCTGTAGGGAAACTGGGCCAGAACGCAGCCCAGCTTGCCGGCGGCGACAACCGGCTCCAGCGCCCGGCAGAAAGCCTCGAACACGGCGGCGTTATCCTGCCGCTGGTGAGTCATCTGCTGGTTGGCCTTTATAGCGAAGATAAATTTTTCTCCCGTTTTGTCCGCCATCGCCTTCAGGGCGGTGGGGCGGGGCAGGGCGTAATAGGTTGAGTTCAGCTCGCAGGCATCAAACTCACGGGCATAGTAGCTAAGCCACTCCCGCCGGGGCAGACCCGGCGGATAGAAGCTGCCCACCCAATCGTTATAGCTAAATCCCGAGGTGCCGAAGTGTATCATAACTCAAGTGTAGCCTAATTATTTTGTTTGGTCAATACACTAAAAGGGGGAAACCTTTTTGGGCGGGTGGGTATGGGAAGAAAAACCTATTGACAAAAAGACCTAAATTGTTTATCGTATAAATGATAATCATTTTCATTTAGAGCTTGGGGGCTTAAAACCTTAAAATGAGGCTTACCGAAAAGAGAATCGCCAGCGTCCTGAGAAAGCACGGCTATAAGCTCACCCACCAGCGCCGGGTGGTCATCGGCGCCATCGCCGCCAGCCCCGACCACCTTACCCCCACCGGCCTCTACCATAAGCTGCACCGGGACCACCCCGCTATCGGGCTGACCACCATCTACCGAACCCTGGAGATACTGGCCCGTCTGGAGCTTATCTGCGAGCTGCACACGGGGGGGAACGGCCGCAGCTATACCATCGGCACCCCGGAGCACCACCACCACCTGATTTGCTCCGGCTGCGGTGCGGTGGTCGACTTTCCCGGATACCACCTTTCCCAACTGGAAGCAAGGCTATCCCGGGAGACCGGGTTCGAGATTGAAGGGCACCTGCTCGAGTTCATCGGGCGGTGCCAGAACTGCCAGCAAAATGCTTAGACGGATATTAAGCGAACTCAAAGAGCACGCCCCCTTCACCACCATCGGTGCCGTCACCGGCATCGTCCTCATGGTGATAATCGTACTCGCCGGAATCCCGGCCACCGTCTCCGAAGCCGCCTTCTACACCCTGCACCCGCTGCACGTGGTCTTAAGCGCCCTGGTGACCACCGCCCTCTACCGGAGGTACAGCCGGGGCAGGCTCTGGGCGGCCATTTTAATCGGCTACCTGGGCTCGGTGGGCATCGCCACCGTAAGCGACGCCATCATCCCCTTCCTGGAAGGCAGTTCCCTTGACATCGGCCTCGGCTTCCACGCCCCCTTCCTGGAGACGGACGCCTTCCCCTATTTAGGCGTGCCCAAGTGGGTGGTGATAAACTCGGCGGCGGTTATCGGCATCGCCATCGGCTACTGGAAGCAGACCACCAAGTTCCCTCACTCGGGGCACGTCCTGCTCAGCACCTGGGCCTCGCTATTCTACTTCACCGCCTTCGGCACGGCTGCCTGGCTGCCCCTGCTCCCCCTTATCCTCGTCTTCCTCTTCATCGCCGTCTGGATTCCCTGCTGCCTGAGTGATATCGTCTTCCCCCTGCTCTTCGTCAGGCGGGTTGCAAGCGACAAGGATATGGCCTATACTAGTCACCACCACCGCTAAAGAGTAAAAATGAGTCTGCAAATCACCACCCTGAGCGAGAACACCGCCGGTCTGGGCGGTGTTATGGCGGAGTGGGGCTTAAGCATCCTTGTTGAAAGCGAGGAGACAAACATACTCTTCGACACCGGGCAAAGTCTCTCCGCCAGCCACAACGCCGACCTGATGGGCATTAACCTGAAACTGGTTGATAAGATTGTCTTGAGCCACGGTCACTTCGACCACACCGGCGGGCTCAAAACAGTGCTGCTCGGCATCGGCAAGGAGATAGAGATAATCGCCCACCCCGATATCTGGGCGGCCAAGTATAGCCGCCGCCAGGGGCAGGAGGCCAGATACATCGGCATACCCTTCCACCGCCAGACGCTGGAGAGCCTGGGGGCCCGCTTTAACTTGACCCGGGAGCCGGTGCGCTTAAGCGACAACATAATGACCAGCGGCGAGATCCCGATGATTACCGAGTATGAGATCATAGAGCCCCACCTTAAGGTCAAAGAGGGCCAGCGCCTTAAGCCGGATAAGCTCCTTGACGACCAGGCGCTGATTATAACCACCGGGGCGGGGCTGGTGGTCATCCTGGGCTGCGCCCACCACGGCGTTATCAATACCCTCTACCACGCCCAGAAGCTGACCGGGGTGGAGGCGATATACGCCGTCTTCGGCGGCTGCCACCTGATTAACGCCACCGAGGAACGAATTTGGCTGACCATCGCCGCCCTTAAAGAGCTGGGGGTGCAACTGCTGGGCTTGAGCCATTGCACCGGACTGGCGGCATCTGCCATAATGGCCCGGGAGTTCGGCGAGCGCTTTTTATTCAATATCGCCGGCACCGCTATCAACCTGTGACCAGGAGCTAGTCATGAACCTATCCGTCCAGCTGGCGCCGAAAAATAAAAAAGGCTTAACGTTAGCCAACCCGGTGATGACCGCCTCGGGCACCTTCGGCTGGGGCACCGAGTACCAGCACCTCTTTGATATCCACAAACTGGGGGCCATCGTCTGCAAGGGGACTACCCTCAAACCCAGAGAGGGCAACCTCCAGCCAAGGATAACGGAGACACCCTGCGGAGTGCTTAATTCCATCGGGCTACAGAACATCGGCGTTGAAGCCGTGCTCAAAGAAAAGGCCCCGGTCTGGGCGGGGTGGCGGGTGCCGGTTATAGTTAACATCGTGGGGATAAGGATTGAGGACTACGCCCGGCTGGCCAGTATGCTGGACGGGGTCGCCGGCATCAGCGGTCTCGAGGTCAACATCGGCTGTCCCAATATCGAAGCCGGCGGGGTTGAGTTCGGCACCAGGCCTGAGCCCGCCGCCGAGGTGACGGCCGCGGTTAAGCGAGCGACCTCACTGCCGGTAATGGTCAAGCTGACCCCTAAAACCGGCGATATCGCCGAGGTGGCTCAAGCGGTGGCCAGTGCCGGCGCCGATGCCATATCCCTGATTAACACCCCCAGGGGCATGGTCATCGATATTGCCAGGCGCAAACCGCTGCTGGGCAATAAATACGGGGGGCTATCGGGACCGGCGATAAGACCGATAGCCCTGCATATGGTTTACAGCGTGGCCGGTGCCGTCGAGGTGCCGGTGGTGGGCGTCGGCGGCATCGCCACCTCAAGCGATGCCCTCCAGTTCATCATGGCCGGCGCCAGCGCCGTCCAGGTGGGCACGGCCAACTTCACCAACCCCAGCGCCCCGCTTGATATCCTGGAGGGGATTGAGCAGTTCATGGCCAAAGAGGGGGTTAGCGATATAAATGAGCTTATCGGGGTGGGGCGGGGCTAGATTAAGAGAAGGAGGTTGTTATGCAACTGGAAGGTAAGATAGCTGTTGTCACCGGTGGCGGTAAGGGAATCGGCAAATCCATTGCCAAGGTCTTTGCCGGTGAGGGGGCTGACGTGGTGATAGCCGCTAGAACCGAGGCGGCTTTAAAGGAGACCGCCGCCGAAATCGAGGCGATGGGCCGAAAATGCCTGGCCATAGTTACCGACCAAGCCGTCCCCCAGCAGGTGCAAAACATGGTTGATAGAACCCTGGAGAAATTCGGCAGGGTGGACGTGCTGGTCAATAACGCCGGAATAGGCGGCCCCGCCGTGAGCGTGGCCGATATGGACCTGGAAGCCTGGAACCAGACGCTGACGATAAACCTTACCGGGGCCATGCTCTACTCCAAGTATGTTCTTAAAAACGACATGATTCCCCGCAAGAGCGGCAACATCATCAATATATCCTCTATTTCGGGGCGGTTTGGCCACGCCAACAGAAGCCCCTACGCCACCTCCAAGTGGGGGTTGATTGGTCTCACCCAGACCCTGGCCCTGGAGGTGGGCAAATACGGCATCCGGGTGAACTGCATCGCTCCCGGCCCGGTAGAGGGCGAGCGCATCGAGTGGGCGATGCGGAAGGTGAGCCAGAGCCAGGGCATCAGCTACGAACAGGCAGTGGCCAACGAGGTCGCCCGCACCGCCCTGGGCAGGATGGCCAAGCCGGAAGAGGTGGGCTACCTGGCCGTGTTCCTGGCCTCGGATAAGTCGGCCAATATCACTGGACAGACCATCAACTGCAGCGCCGGCCTCAGGATGGACTGAAAGGGCGGCTCCATTTGATTCCAGCTACCACTCTCGGTTATAATTTATATGGGATAGTTACCACCTCTTTAAAAGCAACCTAAAGCGTCCGCGCTTAAATCTTTTTCCGGGAGGCTAGAGAGAATAGTGAAAAAGGATGACTTTGCCCAGTTCTGCGGCTCGGAGGACTACGTTACCTCGGAACCGCTGGAGAATGCGGTCAACGTTTCTATAGCCCTGGGCCGACCGCTGTTAATCAGGGGGGAGGCGGGGACGGGCAAAACTTTACTGGCCCACAGCATTGCCCGCGGGCTGGAGAAGAAATTAATCACCTGGAACGTGAAATCGACCACCAAGGCCCAGGAAGGGCTCTATGTCTACGACACCGTGCAGCGCCTTAACGACAGCCGCTTCGGCGATAAAGACATCTCCGATATCAAGCAGTACATCAAGCTGGGAAAGCTGGGGCAGGCCTTCATCGCCCCGGAGAAGGTGGTCTTGCTGATTGACGAGGTGGACAAGGCCGACATCGAGTTCCCCAACGACCTGCTCAACGAGCTGGACGAGATGAGCTTTTATATCCCCGAGACCAACGAGACCATCAGCGCCGTCCACCGCCCGATAACCGTCATCACCAGCAACGCCGAAAAGGAGCTGCCCGACGCCTTCCTGCGCCGCTGTATCTTTCACTACATCGAGTTCCCGACGCCGGAGCTGATGGAGGAAATCGTGCGGGTGCACTTCCCCGACATCAAGGACAACCTGCTAGGCGAGGCCCTCAAGACCTTTTACTCTTTGAGAAAGATTGACGACTTCCGCAAGAAACCGTCGACCAGCGAGCTTATCGACTGGATACGGGCGCTCATCGCCGGCGGCATCCCCCACCAAGATATCGCCAAGAAAGTGCCCTTCGTCGGCACCCTGCTCAAGAAAGAGAACGACTACGACTTCTTCGTCAGGAATTTCGCCACCCGGCGCTGGTAGCCATGTTCACCGATTTTTTCTATATCCTCCGCCAGAACAAGGTCCCCATTTCACTGGTGGAGTGGATGACCCTGATGGAAGCCCTGGCCAAGGGGCATATCAAGAACCTGGATGACTTTTACTTCCTGGCCAGAGCCATCCTGGTCAAGAGCGAAGCCTACTACGACCAGTACGACGTCGCCTTCCAGCAGTACTTCCAGGGGGTGGAAGCCCCCGAGGAGATTGCCGAGCAGGTGCTGGACTGGCTCAAAGACCCCCTAAACCGCCTT
>Ga0315548_1002247_pt1 | contig 15159 bp, 8 predicted proteins | sample SalMarSW160110MG_2_FD_202540 | JGI IMG/M metagenome (GOLD analysis project Ga0315548, IMG submission 202540) | Salt marsh sediment microbial communities from the Plum Island Ecosystem LTER, Massachusetts, United States - Salt Marsh Sediment SW1601-110 ...
ATCATGTGAATGCGGTGTCTTAACAATAACTTCCGGTTTGTAAAATACCTGGTGAGTGATAATGCAATCAGTCATCACCTGTTTAGAATCCACCGTAACATTCTCCAATTGATGGTACTTTGCGTATGGTTCTTTAATCACGTACTTTCCGTATTTACCAGAGTCTGTGTAGCCTGAAGGCGGCGCAAATTTTGGCTGCTGGGAAGCGGCTCCAAAGCTGAGTCCAGGGATAAAAAGTCCGGCGGGAAGGATTAATCCTGCTTGCAAGAATGTCCTACGCGTGGTTTTCGTATCCATAAGACCTCCGTTTAAGCTGAGATGGGCTTAGATGAAAGGACGATGATAAGACATTTCTTTTTTAAGGTGGAATTATATGGAGATTAGCCTGGTGTGTCAAGGATAAAATTAGAAGAAAAAAAGGCATAACTCATTAATATTAATAGCGAAAAATAGGATTTATTACGGACAGCGGGCCGTAGCAAGCGATCATTTGCGCATTCAACCACGGGCAAGCACGTGGTCTTCTGCGAAGGCGGATAAGATTTAATCTTTTATTTCTTTACGTACTCATTAACCGGATGAAACATCAGGTTTGAAACTGCAATCGTACGTCTTTAAGCACTGTTTTTTTAATTACAAATCTCTAAAGGTCGTTCTGATTAATCGAAAAGCGTCAAAGGCAGACTCGACCCTTTTTTCCTGTCCAGCTAGCCTCGGTAGACCCGATCGAAATAGGTTTGGGCCTCCATAACCGCTCGACGCATGATGTCTTCAGCCCGGGCGGTTTCCCGACTCGCCAGCAGTTCCTCCAGCCGTTCATAATCGACGGTGTCAGCGGCATGTTCACAGGCATCCCAGCTCAGAATGCTTCGAATAACCCTATCGATGGCCTGGGGCGCGCTGTCATAGGGCCGGGGCTGCATGTCGTGCCCCTTCCATCGACTGTAGCCGCACCGTTTCATCAGCCCGGCGATGGCGATGTTCATTCCGTTGATGCGCACGCCGTGATCGATGTCGTACTTCCCGGGGCCTCCCAGTACAATACCGTCATTGTAGCCCTGGCTGTTGATGTGCATGTGCACCAGCATGTCGTTGTCGATCTCTTCCACCGTATCGTAGACGTGATCCAACCCAATCATCTCCGAATGCCCGAACTCTTTGTTTAGGCCCTTCCTGTCCAGGGAAACACCGTACTCCATGGCCAGCTTTCGCCAGAAGACAATGGCGCTGGCCACTGTCGGCAGCATCATGGCGGGGTGCCCCTCGTTGGGCTTCGGTTCAATTGCAATGTAAAGGGCACCGCCCAGGGCGGCCTCGGCCTTGCACAGGGCCGCCATACTTTCCTTCAGATAACGGTACATGGCGCCTATGCCCACGGTGGCAACATCATACCCGAGGGCGCCGTTCCAGATGACCAGGGACGGAGAGAGACCGGGATCGGCATGCCAGGCCCTTCGAAGGGACCCGTAGACCAGTTCCAGGCTGCGAATACTGTAATCGTTGGCCCGTGCCCGCTCTTCGGGATCCATGGAACAGATACCGCCGTAGGCGAAGTAACGGTGCGCCCCCGGTGTGGCCATGGCCAGAGAAATGTCGGAAGCGGTGAGGGCGTCGGCCAACTCTTCGGCGTTTTTTTCATCGTATTCATAATCGTAATGGCCCTCCAGCCCCAGCCGAATATGGTCCGGCAGCCGGGGCATGATTCGATCTCTAATGAGCTTTACCACGCCGGTGGTGGTCAGGTGACGATCGTCCCATTCGGGTCTGGCATCGGGAGGAGTAAACCCGCCCTTGCCGGGATTGAACGTCCAGGTGCAGATACTGTGATAAGAAGTCTTTTCCGTCATGATTCCTCCTTCAAGGCCATATCGGCCATCATTAAACATTTTCAAACACCATTTTCTCCAGTGTTTGCCGCCATTTCCCGTAGGCATCGGCGTAAATCTCAGGCCGGGGCAACACTTCTTTACATTTCGACAACCCGGCGAAGGCGTCTTCAAATGAAGAATAGATGCCCGCGCCGATCCCGGCGCCCCGGGCAGCGCCGAGTGCCCCATCCGTTTCATACAGTTCGATTCTTGCGCCGCCGGCCCCGGCCAGGATGTCGCAGAAGACATCGCTCAAGAACATGTTGGCATGGGCGGCCCGAATCGCCGTAAGATCAAGACCCACCGACCGCATAATCTCCATGCCGTAGACAAGAGAGAAGGCGATCCCTTCCTGTACAGCCCGGCACAGCTCGGGCCGGCCATGTCGGTTCAAGTCGATGCCGATGATATGGGCGCCGGGATTTCGGTTTCCCAGCATCCGTTCAGCACCGTTGCCGAAAGGCAACACCATAACGCCCCCCGACCCCACATCTGCAGCGGCCGCCAAGCGGTTCATTTCCCCATAATCGGAGATGCCGAGCATTCGGCGGGTCCATGCATTGAGGATACCCGTTCCGTTGATGCATAGCAGCACGCCAATCCGCGGTCGATCCGCCCGGTGGTTTACGTGGGCGAAGCTGTTTACCCGGCTTTCCGGGTCATACTGTCGTTCTTTGGTGACGCCGTACACCACGCCGGAAGTCCCGGCGGTGGCAGCAATCTCTCCGGGGGCCAGCACGTTCAGGGAAAAGGCATTGTTGGGCTGATCACCGGCCCGATAGGCCACGGGCGTTCCCTTTCGAAGACCGAGGTCACCGGCTGCCCGGCCGGTCAATTCCCCCTGAATGCCGAAGGTGGGCACGATGGGGGCCAGCAGGCTCTCGGCAAAACCGAACCAGTCCAGCACCGGTCGGCTGGGAGCTTCCGCCAAAAAATCCCAGAAAACACATTCGGAAAGACCGGACACCGTGGTAGCCGCCTCGCCGGTGAGCATCATGGCAAGCCAGTCCCCCGGCAAAAGAACAGTCTCGATTCGGGAGAAGAGGTCCGGCTCGTTCGCCTTCACCCAGGCCAGTTTCGCGGCGGTGAAGTTCCCGGGTGAATTCAACATATGGGTCATGCACCGATCAAAACCGATACCCTCCAGGGCGTTTTGTCCATAGGGAACCGCTCGGCTGTCACACCAGATAATGGCGGGGCGCAGCACTTGGTGAGCGCCATCGACGCAAACCAGGCCGTGCATCTGGTAGGAAATGCCCACGGCCGCGATTTCATCTCCGGAAACCCCCTGGACAGCCAGCACCTCCCGAACGGCCCGGCAAACGTTCCGGTACCACTCATGGGGGTCCTGTTCGGCATACCCCGGCGCTGGTGCGAGAATGGGCTGTTCGGATTCGGGATAAAACGCCGTGCCGGCCGATCCGCCGGTTCGGGCATCAAGAAGCGCCGCCTTTATGGACGAGCTTCCCAGATCTATGCCCAGCAGATAGGTCATCAGTCATCCTTTTTTGAATGGGTCCTATTCACCGCTCATCAGGTCCCGGCGTCTCACCCCCTGAAGAACAGATAGGCGGCCGTAATCATCAGCAGCACCACAACGGAGCTGAGGACATCTCTGTAATCCCAGCTCTTTCGCGTTTCCAGACGGTCCTGATCGCTCATGGTGGAAAAGGTCAGCCCCTGAATAACCTCATAAGGGGGTTTTTCCGACCCGTAGCTGACCGCTATCATTACCACGATACAGACGATACAGATCAGGAGGCTGTAGTACTGGAAGAAAATATTGTTGACGATCCAGAACAGGGACCCCTCGGCGAAGGAAAAGTCCTCCAGAAGTTTGACGGGCGTATCCACGGCCAGCCGGAAGATCCCCATGGCGAACCCCACGATCAGGGCGGAAAGACAACCCTTCGTGTTCATCCGTTTCATGAAGACGCCGAGGAAGAAGACGACGGCGATGGGCGGCGCCAGATACGACTGGACCCCCTGCAGATAATCGTACAATCCCTTGCCGCCCTGAATCACCGGAATCCATAAAAGACCGATAACAACCATCACGGCGGTGGCGACCCGCCCCATCCAGACCAATTGATGTTGTGTAGCCAGGGGTTTTAGCTTTGAGTAGAAATCCATTGTAAAGAGGGTGGAAGAGGCGTTGAACACCCCCGCAAGGGAACTCATCAGGGCGGCCAGTAGACCGGCCACCACGATACCGCGTACTCCCACTGGAAGCACATGGGCCACCAGCAACGGGAACGCCTGCTGGGCCTGGTCCCGAAGCAGTTCGCCGTCCGGTCCGAACAGGGTCTGCTGAATGGCGGCAATCTGTCCGCTCTTTGCCAGCGCAAAGCAGATCATACCCGGAATGATGAAAATGAAGACAGGGAGCAGTTTCAGGAACGCCGCCACGATGGTACCCCGCCTGGCGTATTGTTCATTCGGTGCCCCCAGGACACGCTGAACGATGTACTGGTCGGTGGTCCAGTACCAGAGACCTATAATGGGCGCGCAGAGCAGCATGCCGAGCCAGGGGTAGTTGTCGTTGAAGTACCAGGCCATTCTTCCGGCCTCCCGGACCGGCGCCCAGGTCCCCTCCATGCCGGTGGGCACCAGCGGCTTCCAGAGGTTGAACATCTCGGAACCGATGATCCCCCGAAGCTCACCCCAGCCGCCCAGGGCATGAAGCCCGAAAAGGGTCACCAGGATGGAACCCAGCACCAGCACGATAGTCTGAATCGCCTCGGTGTAGGCCACGGCCCGCAATCCTCCAAGAATGGTATAAACGCCGGTAAAGAGGATCACCAGAATCGACCCGATCCAGAAGCTGTCCATACCCAGAAGATTCATCTCCGGCAGCAGAACACTGAAAACAATCCCCCCGGCAAAGATGCCCACCGCGATCTTGGTGAGCACGTAGGCCACCAGGGAAATGACCGAGAGAATGGTCCTGGCGGCGGGAGAAAACCGCTTCTCCAGAAATTCCGGCATGGTGAAAACCTTCGATCGCATGTAAAAGGGCGCCATGACCCAGCCGAGGACCAGCAGACACCAGGCATGCAGCTCATAGTGGGCCATGGCGACGCCGTCCGTGGCCCCGGAACCCGCCAGACCCACAAGATGTTCGGAGCCGATGTTGGACGCGAAAATGGATGTTCCGATGACAAACCAGCCAAGGTGGCGACCGGCCAGAAAATAATCCGAGGCGTTATCCTTACCCTGTCGAATCACCCACCATGCGAGCCCGAGGATCAACAGAAAATATACCGCAACAACAATCCAATCCAATGCTTGCATCATCACGTCTTCTCCTCCTTTTATACGGTTTAATATGTATCGACGGCGACATCGCTTAAATTAGTCTTTGGACAATCATTTTGTCAATCCCTTTGCTTATCAGCCAGGGTGGTTTGTTCCATGAATTAGCTATTTCAAAGAGCGCCAAAAAAACTGGACGAACCTTATTCAAAACATATATGAGGCCGATCCACTCACCTGTCCCAAGGAAGCAAACTTGACAGAGATCGACACCTGCAATATAGTATTGTCCTCTGCCAGTGGAAATATTTTCGGTTCATCCGGTTAATGAGTACGCCACTTAATTATATCTGAATATTTTGTGTCATATGGGCCATGGGGTTCTCTTTTAAGCGGCGAACTCGTTTATGTGCAATGACCCCGCACAAAACAAGACGAGGCGGGCGGGTGCCTTTTCCAGGCTTGGCCGGACTTGAGAATCTTCTATTATCTTAGAACTATTCCGCCCGCCTGGGTGGCACCTTACGTAATTAGCATGCTGTTAATATTTTCGCCGCGTAAAAGAGAGCCCCATGGGCCATTAAGACTTATAATAAGGTTTAATCTTTTGGTTCTTTACGTACTCATCAACCGGATGAAACATGTTTTTTCTGGTCTGTCCCCTATCTACGATTTCCAGAGTTTTTGCCCCGATCTGCAGTAAAATCCAAAAGGTCGAGTGGACCTCTTATGGAGCCCCACGGGTGAACCCGTGGTCCCATAATAATACCCGTCTTCGCCTGCGGCTACGCCGCGGTTATCCGCCTTCGTTTTGGGGCGAACATCGCGCCGAAGCATATCACGCATTCATCCACGGGCATGCCCGTGGTATTCTGCGAAGGCGGATAACGAGGCTGTGAAGAAACCATGCAACTGAGACGACGCAATTTCCTGGCCGCCAGCTTTGTGGGTTTGGCAATTTTGTCTATTGGCTGCCATGTGGTTGACACGCCCACGCCGGGAGCCGATGCCCGTATGCACGATGAGGACGGTTATAAGCTCTGGTTGCGCTATGCGCCCCCCGGCAAGTCTGTTGATCAATACCTCCGTCTGATCCGTCTGGTTATAGTGCAGGGTGATTCGGCAACATCCCGAATCATTGGGAAGGAACTGAGCTCAGCACTGAATATGATGTTCGGCTCTCCCGTGCCGGTATCCAGAACATGGAAACCAAAGCCCGCAGTGATTATCGGAACTCCAGCGACATCGAAGGTGATACGTGGACTGAAGTGGGAGAATGATCTTATCGCAACCGGGCTGGACGGGTTTATCATCCGCTCAACCAGAATGGAAGGTCAGTCGGTGATCGTCATTGCGTCCGCAGGCGAAATCGGCGCGCTTTACGGTACATTCCACTTCCTTCGATTGCTTCAAACCGGTCAGTCGATTCAGGAACTCTCCATCGTCGAGCGCCCCAAGGTACAACTTCGGCTACTCAATCATTGGGACAATCTCGATGGCTCAATTGAGCGCGGTTACGCCGGTCGTTCCCTCTGGCAGTGGAATGAACTGCCCGGCAAGCTTGACCCGCGCTATACCGACTACGCGCGCGTCAATGCCTCAGTGGGGATCAACGGGGCGGTGATCAACAATGTTAATGCGGATGTTCGCATCCTCACCGGGGAGTATCTGGAGAAGGTCGCGGCCCTGGCGAACCTATGGCGGCCCTATGGCATCCGCGTCTACCTGTCGGCCAACTTTGCCGCGCCGGTTCGGCTTGGCGGACTGCCGAACGCAGATCCGCTTGACCCGGCCGTGGTGGATTGGTGGAAGGCCAAGGCGGAAGAAATCTACCGGCTCATTCCTGACTTCGGTGGTTTCCTGGTGAAAGCCAATTCAGAAGGGCAACCCGGCCCCAAGGATTACGGCCGCACCCACGCTGAAGGCGCCAACATGCTCGCCGATGCCCTCGCGCCGCACGGCGGCATCGTGATCTGGCGCGCCTTTGTCTATGACGAGGACGTGGACCCGGATCGCGTCAAGCGCGCTTACATAGAGTTTACAAGACTTGACGGTCAGTTCCGTCCCAACGCCGTAGTGCAAGTGAAGAACGGTCCGATTGATTTTCAGCCACGCGAACCGTTTCATTCCCTTTTTGGAGGCATGAAACAGACCCCGGTGTTAGCGGAGCTTCAGGCAACACAGGAATACCTCGGCCAGGCCAAGCACCTCGTCTATCATGGCACGATGTGGAAGGAATTCCTCGACTCTGACACATTCGCCAGGGGCTCCGGTTCAACCGTTGGCAAGGTTCTCGAAGGCGCGGTTCATCCCTACCGTATCACTGGCATGGTTTCGGTGGTCAATCCCGGACTTGACACGAACTGGTGCGGTCATCACTTTTCGCAGGCTAACTGGTACGCCTTTGGGCGGCTGGCGTGGAATCATCGACTCTCCGCCGAACAAATAGCCGAGGAATGGGCACACATGACGTTCACGAATGACGACCCGACCGTGGATACCATCCGTGACATGATGATGTCGTCATGGGAGACGTATGTCAGCTACACCATGCCGCTCGGGCTACACCATTTGATTGGTTTCGATCACTACGCGCCCATGCCCGAGAACGACACCGCCCCGCGTGAAGACTGGACTGCTGTTTTTTACCACCGGGCCGATGCCGACGGCATCGGATTCGACCGGACAAAGCGGGGTAACAAAGCCGTTGAACAGTATTTCCCGCCCGTCTGCGATCTGTTCGACAACCTTGCGTCCTGCCCGGAGAAATTCCTCCTCTGGTTCCACCGTTGCTCTTGGGATTACCGGATGAAGTCCGGCAAGACGCTCTGGCAGGAGCTGTGTGACAAGTATTATTCGGGCGCGGAGCAGGCATCTGCGATGCAAGGCACATGGCAATCACTCGCCGGCAGGATCGACTCACAACGCCATAAGGAGGTTGCTGACAGGCTGGCCATTCAGGTGGCCGACTCCGCCAAGTGGCGTGACCACATCCTACAGTACTTCCAGCTATTCAGCGGTATGCCCGTCACGCCACCGTGATTAATTAGGTTGATCCAGCGAGAACAGAAATATCCGGTCACGGCCATTCTTTTCAAGACGACATCTATTAGGATTCAAGGATTCCAGGGTTCGAGGATTCAAGTGAAACACTAAAAATAAAAGCCACCACTTGAACCCTTGAATCCTAGAACCCTTGGCCCCTTGTTATAATTCGTGTTTCCAAGAACACCCGTGACCTCACGTGATGATGGTTTACGTAATTCCATGAGAAATGCGGATCAGGCATATTAGCGTTCGGAAATCTATGATTCGTCTCAATCTTGTTTGAGTTCTACTTTTCTGGTTTCAGTTAAGCCAAATGTTATAAAAAATGCTATTAATGTACTGATACCGCCTACCAGGAAGATTGTTCTCAGTCCATACATGTCACCTAGCGATCCGAGAACACGGGGAGCTATCGTCGTGCCGAAAAGCTCTCCGATAGCCATGCCGATTGCGGTGGTGGTTGCCGCGATTGCGGGTGGTACCGATTCCTGGCAGATAATGGCCACAAAAAGAACCGATAGGAATCCACAGCACCCGATTACCAGGACAAAAGCGGTTTGTGCGAGCAATCCCTGGCCGACATATATGATGAACATGGATACGGCAACATAGATCGTTAATATGGAAGCCGAGGGTTTTCTGCCGAGGCGATCCAGTATGATCGGAATTACAAGCGCCCATCCCAGACCGACAACTCCGGAGATCGAAGTCATGTCCCCGGCCTGTTTCAGCGTAAGCCCTCCCTCGTTTACCCAGTAGGTTGTCCCGAAACTGACCACACCCCAGAAACCAACCATGACCAGGACATTCGCGATATAGGACAGCACGCAGTTTCGATAGGTGAATATCCTCGGCACGTCTTTCCATTTCATGGTGTTGTTGACTGTCGGCGCTTCCGAGGCCTTGCTGTCTCCTGCCGTCGCTTCGCCCGGCTTTACCTCCTTAAGGACAAACCAGATAATGATCCCGATTATTACAGTCGGCAGGCTGGTAAATATAAACGCGTAACGCCAATTCAGATGAATTGCCAGCCGTATGGTTAATGTCGGGCCCAGGACCATCGCTATCAGTCCTATGGAAAACTGCATGAGCCCGATATAGGAGGCGAATCTTTTCGGGTCGCCCTGGATAGTAAGAATCGAGGTCATTAAAGGATACACGGGGCCGTCGGCAAAGCCCGTCAGGAAGCGGACAATCAACATTGCCGTTAAGGAACCTGCAAACGCGGTGCCTCCCGAAAATACCCCCGCAAGGATGATAACAGGCACCAGCCACAGTTTTTTCAAACCTGATCTGTCTGCCAGAGGAGTAAGAAAGAGGGAGGATATTACGAAGCCTAATCCGGTGACCAAAACGATCTGGCCGGTTTGAGCATTGTTCAGGTCGAAAGTCTCCATTAATATAGGAAACAAAAACGCAATTGCATTCCTGTCCAGAATCACAAACCCCCAGGTTAAAGCGAACAGGACTGCAATGACATTCTGATATGTCCGTTTTTTCATAGATCAACCTCACCGATTCTACCCCAAGGTCGAACCATGGAAATCGGAATAATGCATATTTTTCCGTATTTGCCGATTTGTGTTCAATCTACGGTTAGGGGAGAAAATGCTTGTACCGAAACAAGGAATCCAATCCGGACCTGAAAAACGGCTATAGGTGTTTCTTCGTTTGAAAACCAAAATGTTTTGATTCCACTGACGACTCAGACAATACACTTTCCAGGCTGTCCCTGTGCCTAAATTGGTAAAAAAGGGAATCGTATGTTAAAAGGTGGTAAAAATCGCTTTTTGATGGGCGGAGTATAGAAAATGTGCCTTTGTATGTCAAGCTAACTTCAGACTCGTAATGTTGTGGCGGGAAGAAATGGGTTTAGAGTTAAGCATACTGGCCATAATCCTAAGTTTCTCTGAATTATAGACTACCCCAAATATATCATAAGTGTCTTGGAAAATCTAAACGTCTTTTTAGAATTTGTAGGATCAAATACTGAATTTTACATATTATCTGCCTTTTAATCCTGTCCACTATACTTCCTGTTAAATTGCCTCTTAGGTGGAGATATGAATTCTTGTTTCAAAACACAAGATCTGATAGGAAATCTGATCCCCTTTATAAAAAATACCAGGCAAAGTTAGTCCAAATTGTCAAGGGCGTCCCCGTGTTTCCCATATTTTCATGAAATTCCTGATTGTCATATTCCGGCATTCTGATAAAGTATTTTTCATAAAATTAAAAAATACCCTCTTTTTTAGACAGGATTTACAGGATTATTCGGATTTCTATTTTTCACTCTTTCCAGTTCGACCCTGAGACATGTCGACGAGCCATTCGGCAAGCTCATGGTCCTGAGCACTGTCGAAGGACTCATGTCGAGTCGCTCACTGCCGAAGGGCGGAAGAAAGAGTGAAAGGTTAATCCACTTTTAGTGGAGGTGGTATAATATATATTAAGCTTTGAGTATATTTAAGGGGATGCTCTGCGCTTTGCTCCATGCGCTCTGCGCTCTGCGCCACGCGATCGAGAGCGGGGTTTTATGCTTTCTGATCCGCGGACAAAACAAGAAAATCAGTCTCTAAGGTCACAAAATGTGACCTTAAAGCGGGGTCAACAGAGTGAAGAGAAAAGACCGAAAAGAAGAATCGGTTTTGAAGTCAGGGAATCGAGGGCGAAGTATGGGAAAAAGAAAAAATGATCATTGATAGTTGCTCATTATTCATTGCTCATTGTTAATTAATTTTCTAACAATGAGAAAAAGGGGCGAGGAAATAGAAATAGCAATACACATTAGTCAAGAGCAGACTTGACCACCTTCATAGTCTGGTACATCCCGAATTCGATTCAGTATTTGCGAATTAAAATACAATTAAACTAAATTTAACTTGACAAAAATAATGTTATGATATATTTTATATCATAATCTGATATATTTTTAATCAAAGGATGGATTATGAACTGGCAATATAGACCACGCTGGGTTGCAGAACGGATTCGCCAGGCCGTCTCTTTCTCTCCCGTTATAGTACTTACCGGCGCCAGACAAACAGGAAAAAGTACCCTTTTACAGCATGAAGCCCCTTTTGACAAATGGCGCCTGATCAACCTGGATGACATTGACAGCCTGTCCATGGCCAAAGAAAGGCCGGAAGAGTTGCTTGCCATTTCCGATAAAATTATCATAGACGAGGTTCAAAGGTGCCCCGATCTTTTGTTAAGCATTAAAAGAGCTGTTGATAAAAACCGGGAAAGGCGTTTTATTCTGTCCGGATCCGCCAATCTTATCCTAATGAGTTCGGTCGCCGAGAGTCTTGCGGGACGCGCCCTGTACTTTGAGCTTTTTCCCTTTTCATATGGGGAAGAAAATGAAAGGGATTTTCCTCAATGGATTACCACATCGCCTCAAAACGGACCTTCTTCAGCCGATTCATTTTCTGATTCACTGACAGGTGCTAAATTTTTTAAAGGTTCTCTCCCGCCCTTGACATTCCTGACAAATAACGCGGACATCCATGACTGGTGGCAGGGTTATATCCATACATACCTGGAAAGGGACCTGAGGGACCTTTCCCAGATAAGCAATCTGCCGGATTTTCGAAAGATAATGGGACTCCTTGCCGCGCGTAACAGCCGGATCTTAAGGCAGAGCGAGCTTGCCAGGGCCGGTGGAATGTCTCAGGCAACTGTCGGCAGATACATTAACCTCATGGAAGTCAGCGGGCTCGTAGTAAAAATCAGACCCTACAGCCGGAATATCTCTAAAAGGCTCGTAAAATCCCCTAAGATATATTTCGTGGACACAGGGCTTGCCTGCGCACTCGCAGGGATAAAACATCCGGATCAGATTACGGAATCTCTGAAAGGAGCCCTTTTTGAGAGTTATATATTCCTCAATCTGCTTGCTGTCTCTTCAGTCTCCGGCGGTGAGCTTTTCTATTTCCGCACCCAGGGGGGCAAAGAAAGGGAAGTGGATTTTATCCTGGAAACAGACGGCAAGGTCATTGCCATAGAGGCCAAGTCTTCCACAAGTGTAAGTTTCAGAGACGCGGAGAATATCTTTTTTTTGAAGGATATTTTGCCCGGTCTAAGCGCGGGGCTCATCATCTATAATGGGAAGGAAGTGGTGACCCTGGGAGAAAATATTCATGCTGTGCCATGGTTTTTAATATAGGCATTTAAAGTCTAGGGAGTTCATTTACAATAAGGCACTTTTATCCCTGCATTATGCAAGTGGTAACTTTGCCGAAGATACAAGGCATCAAACGCGTTGCTGTAGTAACCTATTGTAAAAACGATTGGATAGTCTGGTCCGACCCGGATTCAGACCCGGATTCAAGGGTTGTCCCCATTTTCTCTCGGATTCAAAACCTGAATTACAGACATCAGTTCGAGAGAATGATAAACTTAGAAACTTAAGGGCGTCCCACTTTATGACATTGCGTCGCTGGACATAGAGAAACGAGCGTGGTTTGTCTTCTGGGAAGGTTTGACAAGGATCTTTGTTTTTCTCTTTTTCCTCTATTATGTTTTATTCAGCAGTGCTGCCCAGATCCTGCTTCTGTTCGGAATTATCGATCTTATCATAGGCATTATTTACATGTATTACATATTTACAATAAAGGATTTGAAGATAACATAACCACGAGTATTTCAGAGTTCCCTGACCCAGGTGATGGGTTGACTCCCTCAGGGACGGCAGCGCGCTTTGCGCCCTATATTCCTTGACAAATCATACCCACAGGCGTAAGCTTGCCGCAACATAAATTTAGCCCTTCAAGTCAAGGAGGGATCTTGATTTGCAATTCCAATATAAGATTTTTCTAAAAGCTCCACCAACGCAGTGTTCGTGGAGCTTTTTTATGGCTATTCTGTAGAATGACACGTGGTGTTAAGCAAGCAAAACAGAACATGAGTCAAACGTTGACCCGTATACATACACACGAGGGTCTAGTTATTTAAATTCTGGGAAGTGAGAAAAAGAGATTAAGAGTCAATGGCAGACTCCATTTACATATCTTCGACATTAAACTGAATGCTTTGAGTATTAGTCCAATTAATCAAGGGTGTCCCTAAGTTTTCATTGATCCCTGCTTTTCTTATTATTTAAGATGCGATCCTTTAGTTTAACGCTTATTACTGTAATTAACTTAAATGGTTATAGGGATTGCTATTCAAATGCCTATCTTATTAAAATTAAAATGTAATAGTATATAATGGATATATACTGTATTTTTCTATAAAAAAACTTGACATATTAACTTTTATATATAAAATATGTTGCTATATACTATTAATGTAAGCACAGGGGATGAGAATCTTCAATATGACGCTTTCGAAAAATCGTGAAAAATTTGTGGCCTTAGCAGAGAAAAGAGTAAAAAGAGCTATCAAAGACTTACAATTGATCGGAAACCTTTCTAATAAGAGTAACTATAGTTATAATGAACAAGACGTTAAAAAGCTTCTTCATGCTTTAAACAATGAGATAAAAATATTGAAAAGACGTTTTTCGAATGAAAAAAAATCTAGTGAGATTATTTTCAAACTATAATCTCAAAAAACTATTATTCATCATTTGGATAATCTTGTTAATCCATAACTAATTTTAAATATATTTGCTTTATGTATTATAGTCTATTTTATTACCCTTTAAATCATAATTGATAGCATGAGTTTATAGATGAAATACATTATTTCTGGACATGAAAAATTTTCTCTACGTTATTCTTGGTTGCCGAAAGCAGTTGTTGCAATAAAGAAAAATTCTCGTATTTTTTCTGATGAGGATCAGGCTATAGTAGAGATGGGTGTTGGGAAGAATATGGTCAGGTCCATAAAGTTTTGGGCTCTTGCTTCTTCTGTTGCAGCAAAAAATGGTACTAGTGAAAATACTATTACTGAGTTTGGTGAAGTATTATTTGGCGAAGATGGACTAGATCCTTATCTCGAGGATATCAAAACTCTATGGTTGTTACACTGGAAACTTGCAGTCTCAAACGACCCCCCTCTTCTTGCATGGGATCTCTTATTAAATAGATGGCATGAGCCTGAAATAGCTCGGTCTGCAGTATTAAAAGCTTTTTTAGATGAGTCAGATAAAATAGATACAAACCCGTCCCCTACAACCCTTAAAGATCATTTCGATACTTTTATTCACACCTATGTCCCTACACACGGCTATAAGGGTGTCGTAAAGGAAGATAATTTAGATAGTCCTCTTGTTGAACTTGAGCTTTTGCAGAAAATCGGGGATAGAGAAAACGTACTAGATTCAGGAAAGCTTGAGCCAATATATAGGTTCAGGCGAGAAGAGAAACCAGAAATCAGTTCGGAATTATTTTTATTCTGTCTCTTTGATTTCATAATCAAAAGACATCCCAATGAGTCAACCCTTTCATTTCGTGAAATTGCAATCGGCCACGGAAGCCCTGGACAAATATTTAAATTACCAGAAAGTGATCTTAGAAATCGTCTAGAAAATTTAGAGAATCAAACAGACGGTAGTTTATCATATAGAGAATCAGCAAATATTCAGCAAGTTCACAGAAATTCTGATCTAAACCTAAATGATCTATTAGGACAAATTTATTAACTGGAGATTTTCTATTGTGCCTGAATTAAAAATTTCGGAACTTTTTAACATTAGCAACAGGTTCTTACGTTCTGCACACTTAGAACGAGATTTTCATGACCCCACTGCGTTGAATGAATACATACTAAGTGATTTTGCGCGGAACTGTTTAAAGCGACTAGCAAAAGGTCTTGAAAACAATTCTGGCCAGCGAGCATGGCGAATTACCGGGGATTATGGGAGTGGAAAATCAAGTTTTGCATTATTTTTGGCTCATTGGTTTGCTGGAGAGGCGGGTAATTTCCCGAAGCCAATAAAAAACCTCGTTGATTACAAACACTACATAGATGAAGGGCCTCGATATCTCCCTATCCTTGTGACCGGTTCTCGATTACCTCTTAGAGATTCTTTATTAAAGGC
>Ga0315548_1002248_pt1 | contig 15157 bp, 13 predicted proteins | sample SalMarSW160110MG_2_FD_202540 | JGI IMG/M metagenome (GOLD analysis project Ga0315548, IMG submission 202540) | Salt marsh sediment microbial communities from the Plum Island Ecosystem LTER, Massachusetts, United States - Salt Marsh Sediment SW1601-110 ...
CCAGAATATTCTGGATAAAGTGGATTCGCTGCTCATCGGTGGTGGTATGGCCGCCAATTTCCTCAAGGCTCAGGGGTATGGTGTCGGGGCCTCCGCCGTGGAGGAAGATAAGCTGGACTATACCAAAGAACTGCTAGCTAAAGTCCAGTCACAAGGTGTACGCCTGCTGTTACCTGCCGACGTGATGGTATGTGAGAAGTTAGAAGCCGGCGCTCCTTGCCGGATTGTGTCGGGCAGGGATATCCCTGCCAGGTGGTTAATTGCCGATATCGGCCCCGATACTATCGAGAGATTTGTGCAGGAAATACGGCGCAGCAAGACTGCTTTCTGGAATGGACCGATGGGGGTCTTTGAGATAGAACCCCTGGCTGAGGGAACGAGGGCCATCGCCAGGGCTCTAGCCGAAAGTAAAGCCACCACCATAGTCGGGGGCGGCTCCACGGCAGAAGCCGTAGAGGAGATGAAACTGACCGATAAAATGACCCATGTTTCTACGGGTGGCGGGGCTTCTCTAAAGTTCCTCGAAGGCAAGGAGTTACCCGGAGTCGCCGTACTCCAGAATAAATAGTGGCTAAAATGCTGACCTTCATCAATACTAGGCTAAAACAAGGGGAAAAAAGTGGAGCTGAGGGGACTCGAACCCCTGACTTCCTCCTTGCAAAGGAGGCGCTCTCCCGGCTGAGCTACAGCCCCACCTGTCGGTATTATAGCAACAAGGCTACCCCTTAGCAATTTGCCGCCCGCCGCCGACGTGATAAAATGGGGCAATGGCTCTAGCTCATATCATCATCCTGCTGGCAACCGGCGTTGTTGTCGGCTTCGCCAGCGGTCTGCTAGGACTGGGCGGCACCTTCATCATGACGCCGGTTCAGTACTTCATCTTCACCGCTATGGGCCTCCCCACCGACCTGGCCATCAAGTTGGCCTTCGGCACCAGCCTGCTGGTCATTCTGCCCCTGGCCGCCAGTGGCGTCTGGCGCCACAGCCTCAAGGGAGCGGTACGGTGGCGGACGGCTTTTATTATGGGCAGCGTCGGCCTGGTCTGTGCCTTCGGCGGGGCCACCCTGGCCACCCATCTCCCCGGCTCAGCCCTAAAGATAACCTTCAGCTCCCTTTTCCTGCTCAGCGCCATCTGGATGCTCATCAGCCGGGAGCCTAAAACAGAAGCCGAACCTAGGGACAACCCCTGGCTGTGGGTAAGCTGGGCTATACCGGTGGGCTTTGTCAGCGGTATGCTCGGCACCGGCGGCGGCGCGCTGATGATTCTGGTGCTGGTGCTGGCTCTCCGCCTCCGGATGCATAATGCCGTAGCCACCTCCCTGGCGGTAACAGCCTTTATCAGCGCCGGTGGTGTTATCGGCTATCTCATCAACGGCCTGGATGTTTCCGGACTGCCTGCCTACTCCATCGGCTACGTTAATCTACCGTCGTGGTTCCTGCTGGCGGTCACCGGTGTGGGCACGGCCCAAGTCGGGGCCATAACCGCCCATAAGCTGCCCGCCCGGCAGCTGAGATATATATTTATTGCCGTCATGTTCTACATGGGCTTAAAGATGCTCGGCGTCTTCGACTGGCTGGGCTGGCCGCTGTAGAGCCGCCTATATCGGGTAGGCGCCGCAGGTACGGCAGAAAGTAGCTTTCTCATCAACGCCAGCGCCGCACTGGGGGCACTTCCTGTCACCACCGCTGGCGGAAGGTAAACCAATCAAGTCACGGTAAATCTGGTAGTAGTAAAGGTGCTCCTTATCCCTGATGGTAACCCCGTCTTCCTTGAGATACTTATCCTTCTTTGCTTTAAACTCAGCGTCGGGGATTCTGGAATCAAAGAGCCAGGGCAGTATGGTGGTTCCGGTGCCCACCTCTATCGGCACCTTAGCCCTCCAAGCTATCTCCGGGGGTATAATCTTCTCCGATGCCTTACGCAGCACCCACTTGCCCCACACCTGTCCCCCCTGGCTCTTGACCTTCAAGCGCACGTCCAGGTTCTCGGCCAGGGTTTTGAATCTGGGGTCTAAAAAGGGCAGCCTGGCCTCAACACCAAGGTCCTGAGCTAGATAAATTGAAGCAAACCTCATGTTGGCCCAGAGCTTTTTAAGCTCTACATCCAGCTCGGCCATGCCCAGCCCGAAGAGGTAGCTGTAGCCGCCGAAGAGCTCGTCGGCGCCGTCCCCGGTCATAAAGGCTTTCAAACCCCGTTTCTTGCCCGCTTTCAGGGCGATGTAGATAGCGGCGCTGTTGCGGATTTCCATGGGGTCAAACGATTTCATCACCCTGATTGAAGCCCGCAGGCCTTCTTCAAGCTCGCCGTCGCCGAAATAGTGGACATGGTGCTCCAGTTTAAGCCGGCTGGCCACCAGCCGGGCGTAGCCGACATCCGGTGTCGGGGCACCGCGCAGGGCCACGGTGATGCAGCCCGGTTTAGCCCATTTTGAAGCCAGGCAGGCCAGCAGCGCCGTGTCCAGCCCCCCGGAGAGCAGCATCCCGTCGGTCAGGTTTCGCTTTACACTCTCTTCCAGGGCCTGAACAATAACGCCGTAGTTAAAAGACAGCGACTGGTAGTTGGAAAACATCGCCTCCGGTCATCTTTCTAGTAAACCGCCAGGGCTACTCCTCCTCGGCCAGCCTCTTCGGCCAGAACTGGGGATAGCTGGAAATGACCTGCTTCATGGCTTTCAGCTTATCTCTGATGTCCCGGGCCACCGTTTCGTCGCCAATTAACTCTTTGAGCTTGGCCGAATCCAGGCCGAGCACCCGGTTCAGCAACCCCTCAGGCTCTAATAACGCCCTCACCTCGTCCTCGCTGAAACCGCTCTTCTCCACCAACTTGTAGGTCAGGGCGTAATCACTGCCGTAGACCCGGTTTAAGCCCTCCGCCCGGCAGAAATCGGCCAGACTCCGCTTCAGCTCGTCAAGCTCCAGCTGCAGCTCTTTTATCTGGCTCTGCAGGGAGACGTAGCGCTCCACCGCCCCTTCCACGGCGATTTTCCCAGTAATCCCGGCTTCTTCAGTGGAGGCAAACTGGTGTCGGTAGTAGGGGCAGTGCTCGGGGAAATCGCAGGGACAGCGCTGGCTCTCCACGGCGGGAAACCTACCCGCTTCGATGCCCTCGGCCACCGCCAGCACCAGCTTTTTGGCCTCTTCCAGCCGGGCCGGCTCTCTGGGCGGGCAGCTACAGGGGGTGTTGCTGCGGAAGTGGTAGAGGGTAAGCTTCTCCACAGGCAGAAACCAGGACTTTTCCACCGCCATCTGGTATAAAGTTAGCTGCAGGTTCCGGGCCAGATAGTCATTGGTGAAAAGCTCGCGGTCGGTCTTGTAGTCAACGATAGCCAGCCCGCCGCTGTCCAGCTTATCGATACGGTCGATAAAGCCCCTCAGCTTTATCCCCTCGACATCAACGTAGAACATCCACTCCACAGCTATCGGCATCCGGAAATCGGGCTGGTGAATCTCCCAGAACCTGGTCAGCATCTCCCGCCCGTAAACCCGGTAGCTTTCTTCCTCCTCCGCCGACTCATAGCCCGCCGAGAGCCAGTTCTTCTCGTAATACTGGAGCAGTTTTTCCAGCGATGGCGGCGGCGGCACCTTTACCTTGAAGAAATACTCGGCGCAGGCGTGCATGGTAGTGCCGAAGCTGAAATAGCCCTTGTCTTTGGTTTCCAGCCTGTCGATATACTGCAGCTTATAGCACAGGGGGCAGCTCTGGTACAGTGCAATCTGGCTGTAACTTAAGGGCCTCATTTCTTTCTCTCCGCCATTATAGACCATTATCACTTAAGAAGTAACCATCCGCCCGCTGCGGCCCCGCTTGATATTCGGTGCCCAATCAATTAGCATTAGACTTGTCTATGGAACAGGTATCGCTTTTAGTCGCCTTCGGTGCCGGGCTGCTGTCTTTTTTATCTCCCTGCGTCCTGCCCCTGGTACCGGTATACCTGGGCACCGTCTGCGGCCCGGAGATACTGGAGCCGGGGGCAAATAGGAAACGCCTGCCCGTATTCTTCCACTCGCTCAGCTTCGTCGTCGGCTTTAGTCTGGTCTTTATCATTCTGGGCGCCAGCGTCGGCCTGCTCGGCTTTACCCTTAATTTCAACATGGCGCTGACCCAGACCATCGCCGGCGGCCTGCTCATCGCCTTCGGCCTGTTCCTGCTAGCCGCCCTCAAAATCCCCTGGCTGAACTACGAGAAACGGCTGGCACCGTCGGTGGGAACCACCACCAGTTACCTGCGCTCACTCATCATCGGCGCCGTCTTCTCCCTGGCCTGGACCCCCTGCATCGGTCCGGTGCTGGGCGGCATCCTCACCCTGGCCTGGAGCTCGGAGACCGCTTGGCAGGGAGCCTACCTGCTGGCCGTTTATTCCCTGGGACTGGGCCTCCCCTTCCTCATTATCGGCGCCGCCTTCGACTCCATCCGCCCCCTCTTAAGACGCATCCACCGCTACTCCACCTGGAGCTATATCATCAGCGGCCTGTTGCTCATCGCCATCGGCATCCTCATCCTCACCGGCAATTTAAGCTGGCTTCAGGGTGGGATTTAGAGTAAAATTAAAAGGGGTTAGTCATGAAAAAGAAGCTAACAGTAATACTGGCTGTAGCACTGATTCTCGGCGCGGTAGCCACTTCCTGCCCGCGCGAAGCTCCGGCTCCGGAGGTAGGCAAGATGGCGCCCGACTTCGAGCTTGACAGCCTTGACGGGCAGACGGTTGCCCTCAGCCAGTTCTTCGGCACGCCGATACTGCTCAACTTCTGGGCAACCTGGTGCGGCCCCTGTATCCATGAGATGCCCTTTCTGCAGCAGGTCTACGAAGACCAGCACGAGGAGCTGGTTTTGCTCGCCGTCAATATCGGAGAAAGCTCCTCCCAGGCATCGCAGTTTATGCAGAGCCAGGGGCTTTCCCTCCCCGTCCTGCTCGACAGAAGCGGCGATACGGCCCAGCAGTATAATATAACCGGCATACCCACCACCTTCTTCATCGATAAAAACGGTATAATCCACAAGATTAAGGTCGGTACCTTCCGGAACCAGGCGGAGATAGAAACCATCTTGGGCCAGCTCGACTAGAGATGGCCAACGGAGGTTAGCCATGAGCGATGTTTTAGACGAAGCCTATGCCATAGCCCAGTGCAAGGACTGCCCCTGGTACAAGGCCTGCGTCACGCCGATGAAGTTCAGCGCCGAGGACATCCGCCGCCAGCTGGAATCCTCGGCGTCGGGGATGGATGTAGCCCAGCAGGCCGACCTGGGGATGCAGAATCTACTCTCCAGCATGGCCAGCGCCGCCCAGAACACACTGCTGGAAGGGTGCCCCATCTTTATCCAGCGCCTGCGCGCCGACCCCAAGCTCGCCCAGCGCTTGAAGCAACTCATGCAGAACTGGGGCAGAGAAGAAGAAAACACCGGACAATAGTATCAGCTAAGCCGACATCCAAAGAAAAAGACTGTTATCTTGGTTTTTAGTTTGCCCAAAATCTCAGACCAAGTCTGGAGTACCAAACGTAAAGAGGATACTTTACAGGCTCTTACCTTCCTTGAGGCGTTGTATCATTGGTGGAAAGATATCCGAATAAACAGTTCAGTTGTCAAACAAAGCTGGTATTCTTAAACTCAAAAATTCGCCGAAACATTTGCTCTTTTTCCACACAATCCCAAATACACAGGGGGGGATATTGACAAACTCTCCAAAACGCACTATCCTTAAAGCCAACTATGAACCATGCGAGAGGATACTATCGGGAAAACACCAGGTTTTTTAATATACCATCGTAAATATACCACCGTAAATATAACACCGTAACTCTAAACAAAAAATGATGGGAGGTGATTATTGGTATAATGTGACAAGGTGACTGGAGAAGTCCCAAATACAAGGAGGTTAATACTTGAAAAAGACAATTTTTATTCTCACAGCATTATTGATAGCAGTAGTAATCGTTATGGCCGGCTGTCCATCGCCAACGCCAACAACGACCGCACCAGGCCCAACAACGACCGCACCAGGCCCAACAACGACCGCACCAGGGCCAGCCCCTGAGAGGACGCTGCGGATTGGCTCTCTCATGGCCTTGACCGGCTGGTTTGTCGTCAACGATGGCCCTGACTGGGCTCAAACCGTAATCGCTGGGGACATACTGAATGAGATGGGTGGTATTAATGTTAACGGTCAGGTATACAAGGTTGAGCTGGTCGTCGAAGATATCAAAAGTGACTTTGACGGCACCGGCGCTGCGGCCAATAGGCTGGTCTATGACAAGGGAGTTAAGTTCATCGTTGGACCGACCGCGTTCTTTAATCCAGCGGCAGCACCGGTGACTGAACCGGCTCAAGTACTGAAAATCTCGACCTGGTGCACCCATATGCCTGGGGAAATGGATGCCAGCACACCCTATTCCTTCACCACCGGTCACGGTAGCATAGCATCGGGTTGGGCTGCCTTGCAGTACATGAAGGATGCCTATCCAGAAGTGAAAAAAGTCGTCATAGTTTCGCCGGATGACGGTGCTCCACCCATCATGGTACCAATAATGAAGCCCTTATTTGATAGCGTTGGGATAACCGTAGTTGGCGACACCATTCTCTATCCCAACGAGATGGTGGACTTCAGCCCCATTGTGGCCCAGATTCTGGCAACTGAAGGCATTGATGCTGTATATCAGCTCAATGGCGTTGGCCCACACGTAGGCGCCATCGTTAAAGGGGTACGACAGGGAGGTTTTGACAAGCCTTATGTCACCACCATACCTACCTCTGTGCAGGAATTTGCCAACATTGCCGGCGCGGAGGCAGCCGAAGGAGTATCCAGTTGTGCTCTTAGCTACGACGACCCGGACAACCCGCCTCTGTTGAAGGAAATGATTGCGCGGGTACAAACCGAGATTGGATCGGACGAAACCCTCCACCTCAAGGGTGCCAATTGCCTCTTTATTCTCAAAGAGGCTATCGAGGCCGCCGGCAGCGTTGACGCCCCCGCGGTAAAAGCCGCCCTTGAGTCAATGGGTACTGTGGAAACTCCCTTTGGAACGGCCACGGTTTGCGGAACGGAGCTTCTCGGGATTCCCAATCATCTCATAGCTAACCCCCTGCCAATAGATTTATTCACGGGTGGCCGTCAAGTACCCGTCGGCTGGTACGAGACTGCTCTCCCTTAACTAGCTGACTTTGCACGCTTACAAGACCGGGGGTGGGGGGAATAACCCCCCACCCCAGTACCTGAACGAGCTTAGATTAAGCCCCGGCAGGAAAAAACACCGCGCTATCGCAGTCAAGACAGTAGTTGACAGGTGGTGTTGTGGGTGGGTAACGTCTAAAAATGGTCCTCAAATACTCCTCTGACAAGGGCAATAAATTTTTCAGCCACCGGATGTTCGGGACCATTAGTATGAAAAAGGGCATCAACCCCCACCAGTATATCATCGGATAGGGGCAGTTCTTTAAGCTGCCCTTCAGCTATTTTCTTCTCTACAAGCTTTATGTGGAATAAGCCCATACCCCTCCCGCTCTCAACAAGGCTCAGGCCCCCTTCCAAGGAATTTACCTCAGCTGTTATAAGCGGAGGAACCTTCAGTCCTTCAGCTTCAAACTTGCTTAAAATAATCTGTCGCGTAGCTGAAGTCTCCGGTGCCGCAACCAGCGGGTAACCACAGAGGTCGGCCATCTCTAACCGTTGTTTTTCAGGAACGGGGCTGGATGAGGCAACGACCAGCGCCAGCCTTTGCCGGGCTGAAATCGGAACGGCCCTCAGTTTGGGCTTTTTATAGTCCAAGCCGACGACAATACCAAGGTCAACCTGAGAACTCATCACATCCTCGGCGACCTCAAAGGAAGGGGAATTCCTGACTATCAGCCTCACATGGGGATAGAGCTCTTCAAATGTGGCTGCGGCTAAAGCAACGATAGGGCTGATGGTGAAGCTTACGCCAATGCGAAGGCTGCCCTCTCTAAGGTCCTCCAGATACTTTTCGGCGCTGGTCATCTGCTGGTAGATTTCTCTGGCGTATTTAAAGAGACCGGCACCGGCCGGGGTAAGGGATACCTTTTGCCGCCTCACATCAAGGAGCTTAAGTCCAACAGTCCTTTCCAGAGACCTAATGTGGTAAGTTACAGCTGGCTGAGTCAGGCATAACTTGTCGGCTGCGGAGGTTATGCTACCTTCACTGGCAACCAGGTAAAAAACGATGAGGCCGCGGAGGTCTATTTTGGGGAGAATCACTGCGATTCACCTTCTACAGATAACTTTTAAACCCCACTCCTGCATTGGCAAAAGAAATTTTTTATTAGCGCAGAATAACTTCAGGGTATTACTTATAATATTATAAAAATTTTTGTCTTGCAATACGCCCCCCGCCGTGTTAACTTGCGGAATACAGGAATAACAATAGCATCCAATAAAAGCGAATCACGGAGGTGCCAATTGTCGCAGACCAAGCAAAGTAAAAAAATTTGGGATGCAGTTCCCGGGTTTGACTTTAATAAAGAAGTCGATATTGCTGAGTTACATTCATGGTTTTTGGCTGGTCAACACAGTTTCCCCCGGTTCACCCCCCTGTTCAGCTGGTTCTGGATCAGATATTGCGGATATGGCTCCCAATACGGCGCCGAGATGATGAGCCTGCCCAGATCCAAGGGCTTTACCTTACGGGAATTTGAAGGTGGTTGCTATATAGGCAATCGTATTATTCGGGATGAAGCGGAGATAGAAAAAAGAACAGCCAAATTCGGAAAAGCCATGCGCCCTTGGGTTGAAGACTTTGATGGCAAGTGGGAAGACCTAAAACAAGAGCTATTAACAAGGTATAAACGACTTGAAGATATTGACCTCGACCAAGCTACAAACGTTGACCTTCTCCATCATCTTTGGGACTTAATCAGTACGTTTAAAAGAATGTGGGAAGTTCACTTTTTGATGTTGCTTCCGGCATTCTGCGCTTTCAATTTACTTGAAGAAGTCATGCCTCGCTTCGGTCTTACCTCCCAGAGCCCTGAATTCAATAAGATGTTAAGCGGAGTCGACAATATGGTCTTCCAGGTTGATAGACAACTGTGGGATTTGAGCCGAGACGCAGTTCGGAACAAAATAGGCGATATATTCAAAGAAAATAAGGCTGACGAGATTTTGGCGAAGCTAGAGGAGACTAATGCCGGCAAAAAGTGGAAAAGGAGCTTTATGAAATTCCTGGATGAGAACGGGTGGAGAATGGTACGAGGGTGTGATTTTAACGAACCTTATTGGCTTGAGAATCCAAGCATTCCCCTATCAATTATCCAGAATTTTATTACCAGAGATATCGAATACGATTTAGATAAAATAAGGGCAAAATTAATTGATGAGAGAGAGAAAACAATAGGCGAGTTTATGGAAAAGGTTCCGGATAACGAGAAGGAATGGATTAAAGCACTGATAGAACTGGGGCAGAAGGCAAGCGCAGTTAGTGAGGAGCACGACCTTTACTGCGAACTATACCTTCACGCTCTGGCGCGCAACAGCTTCCTGGGGATAGGAAAACGGCTGGTACAAGCCGGTACCATTGACCGGCCAGATGATATCTTCTTCCTAAACCCGGACGAAATTGAAATGGTAATGCTTGGCCCCGAGTTCCACAAGCTACAGTATATAGTCAATCGGCGGCGCCGGGAATGGGAAAAGTTGAAAAATGTACCACCTCCGCCGGTATTCACGGATAGGGCCAACATGGAAGAGGCGGTCGGGATGGACCTGGTGGCGGCAGCCGAACCAATTATCATGCATGTTGCCGGCCTGGAAACACCCCCACCCCGACCTGAACTAAAGGCTGATATACGTGGCGTAAGCGCATCTCCCGGCGTAGCCGAAGGAGTGGCCAGAGTCATAATGAGCTATGATCAGTTGACCGAAATCCAACGGGGTGAAATCCTAGTCTGCCCCTTCACAAACCCGCCCTGGACGCCGGTCTTCAGTTTGGTAAAGGCCGTGGTCACCGATAGAGGCGGCCTGCTCAGCCACGCCGCGATTCATGGCCGAGAGTACGGAATCCCGGCCATAGTAAATACGTTTGTGGCCACCGCCACTATCAAGACTGGGCAGCGTATCAGAGTAGACGCCACCAACGGAGCTATCTACTTACTTGATAAATAAATAAACAGAGGGGAGCATTTATAGCTATGGAAAGCCAGGTAAAATTGAACGAAAAGCGTAAGCAAGACGTGGAAAAATGGAAGCAACTACTGCCCCAGAGTTACAAGGGTCTTAAAGAAATGGCACAGCCGGCTTACACAGACGGGGTACTTAGCGCCAAGGTGAAGCGTTTAATGTGCCTGGCCTTAGCCCTGGGGACAGGCTGCACCAACTGCGTCTTAGCCCAGTTCCACGGTGCCAAAGAGGCCGGCGCTACCAAGGAGGAGTTCTTAGAAACCCTGGCCGTAGCGGCAGTTATGCGCGGCAACACCGGGGTAGCCGAGTCACAGAGGGTCATCGAGCTAATGGACGAACTGGGCATGCTATAGACCGTTTTTCGGCGGTGGTTACCTTAAAAGGGTCAGGCAGTTAAGTTTATACAGGAGGGTATCTGACTATGGCAGATTATGAGGAATTAAGGGCAAAAGTGCAAAAACAAACCGAAAAAGCCTGGGATGCGCCAGCGATAGAGACCTGGTTCAAAAAATTGACCGAAAAAGGCATCCCCAGGAAAAGACTTAACCGGGAGGAGATTATTGCCAATAAGGAAAAAATCCTCAAGCGGGTTCAGCAAAGGGGTGAGGAGTGTGAATTCCTGTCCCACAGCTGTGCCAAGGGTGCCGCTCTTCCGGTGATGGAGGAGTTCGGGCTGGGCAATATGGAGGTTATCAAGGCTTTATCACCCTTTCCCGGCCTCGGTCTAACCGGACGAACCTGCGGGGCGGTATCCGGAGCTTTAATTGCCCTCGGACTCTATTTCGGCAGTGACGACCTGCTTAATAATCAGGCTAACCATGCCGCCATGGCCGCAGCCCGCAAATTTTTAGAGCGCTTTGAAGAGAAAATAGGCGCCATTCAGTGCCAGGATGTACAGGCAATTGTATTCGGTCACTATCTTAATCCCTGGGCAAACAGCGATGATTTCAGACAGGAAAAAGGTTTTGAGAAGTGCTCTCTGGTAGCCGGCACCGGAGCCGGACTTGCCGCCGAGATAATCATCGAAAGCATGGAAGAAAGCTGATGGTCTGGCAGCAAAGGGAAAACCGACGGAAAGAGGAGGCAATGTGAAAAAGTATGACGGCATAATCATAGGGGCGGGTCCCAATGGCCTGACCGTTGGAGCTTATCTGGCCAAGGCGGGACTCAAGGTTCTTCTACTGGACAAGCGCTATGAGATGGGGGGAGGACTGGCTACCGAGCAGGTGACCACTCCCGGTTTTCTCCACGACACTCACGCTATATATCACATGATGGTGGATTATGCCCCACCCCTTAAGGACTTTAAACTTGAAGACGAGTATGACCTGAAGTGGATTTACCCCGATATCCAGGTAGTAATGCCCTTCTCTGACGGGAAATACCTGGCTTTATATAAAGACCCGGAGCGCTCTTATCAGTCAATCAAGCAATTCTCGGCCAAGGACGCCGAAGCCTTCAGGGACTTTGCCAGGTGGTCTCAGCAGGCGATGGACCTTTTCCTGGCCCCGGCCAGCTACGTAAACCCGATGGCCAGTCTGGACCAGTCAGCCAGGCTCGAGGCCAACGAAATCACCCGCCGGGATGACGAACTCACCGGCTTTACCCCCAGGCAGATAGTCGACGGCTGGTTTGAAAACGAAAGGGTCAGAGCCCTGTTCCTCTACCTGGCCACGATGTGGGGCCTGGACTACGACCTTGAGGGACTAGGCTATCTGGTGCCGTTAATGATAAACCGCGGCTGGCATTATCGCCTCTGCCAGGGCGGCTCACACCATCTGGCTCACCTCATGAGCAAGGTTATCTATGAGAATGGAGGGATGATTCTGGCCAGTACCGATGTAAAGAGAATCGTAGTAGATGATGGCGAGGCAAAAGGGGTGGAGATGGTCGATGGCGAATTCATCGAAGCCGGTAAATTCGTCTGCAGTTCGCTCAACCCCCAGCAAACCTTCCTGGAACTGGTCGGCGAGCAGCACCTCGAGGAAGAACTGGCTACCAGAACTAATGAATGGCAGTACAGCGATTGGAGCCTGTTCACGGTACACCTGGCAATGGATGAAGCACCGAGGTTTAAAGTAGCCGAATCAGACCCAGAACTCAATAATGCCCTTATTTATATCCTCGGTTACGAAGGTGAAGAAGACCTGGTCAACCATTTCGAAGCCATAAAAAGGGGAGAGCTGGTGGAAGGCGGGTTCAATTGCTGTTTCCCGTCAGTGCATGACCCCTTACGTGCCCCATCCGGAAGGCACATAGGGCTTATCTCCCAGGAAGCGCCCTATAATCTGAGCAACGGCGGCCCTGAAGCCTGGTACCGGGTGAGGCGGCAGCATGTTGAGCGGTGCAAGAGCACTTTGAGTAAATATGCGCCAAATATAATTGAGGAAAACATAATCTGGGACTATATCAGTACCCCGCTTGACATTGAAAACAAATTCCCCGATATGAAGCAGGGCTGCTTCAAGCAGGGGGCTTACCTTCCGCTTCAGATGGGCTACTTCAGGCCCAACGAGTACTGCTGCCAGCACTCCTCGCCGATAAACAGGCTGTATATGTGCGGTGCCTGCACTCACTCCGGCGGAATGATAACCTTTGGCCCCGGCTACTGCGCCACCGAGAAGATAGCCGAGGACCTCGGGATTGAGAAATGGTGGCCGGAGCCGGATTGTGTAAGAGTAGCCAGAGAAGCCGGGCTTCTTTAGCGGCAAGTTCCGGGAGGCTTAGAGAAAGTTATTCTTCCCACCCTCCCACCCTATAGAGGTTAGACCTCTATCAACTCCTTAAACAAGGGGGAAGAAAAAACCACCCCAACGGGGGGGGCGGGAAAAGAGAGTCTAAGAGGGTAAAAACGGGGCCCCCGAAAAATCAAAGATTTTTTGGGGCAAAAAACCCTTTTGGGCGGGAGGGTATGGGAAGATAGACATCAAAAAAGGGCGATAGAAGTTAAGGAGGGTATCATGGCGGATGCAACGTATGACGCAATAATAATCGGAGGCGGGCACAACGGCCTTATCCTTGGCCTATACCTGCAGAGAGCCGGCATGGAGGTAGCCGTACTGGAAAGGCAGATGGAAATCGGCGGAGGCTGCTGCGGCGATGAAGTACCTCTTCCTGGATTTCTGGCTAATACCTGTTCCACAAACACCCGGGTCTACCTGGCACCGGTATTTGAGGACTTCCATCTAAAGGACTTCGGCGTGAAACATGTATTTCCTCAAAATGGTCAGGGGATGGTATTCGACGATGAGACCTGTCTGGTAACCTATCCGGCAAATCCGGTCGTCAGCGAAGACCCCGTCACCACCGAGTTCAGCCAGGAGAATGTCGATAAAACGCTTAAAGAGATTGCCCGATTCTCGGAGAGGGACGCTGAAACTGCCGCTAACTTCATAGAGAGATACAAGCGAAGCTGGGGGCGTGCTTACCGCCGGTACATGTTTAACCCGCCGGCCCCTTGGGGGAAAAAGGATACCCTGGAAGAGCTCCTGGACGACCCCAAGTACGGAGTCGACCCCAGGTGGCCTCTGATGTCGTCAGCGGACCTGGGCTCCGAGCTCTACGAAAGCGAGGCGATGCAGTGCTATTTCATGCGGGCGGTACAGACCAGCACTGGAGTCTGGCCCGATACCCCGCTGGGATTATATAACCTGGTCCACTCAATAACAATTTCTCTCTCGTTAGCTGTACCGGCCTTCCTTAGAGGTGGTACGCATACCTTTGCTCACGCTCTGCAGAGAGCCCTGGTTGATTTAGGTGGAAAATTCTTCGTCTTGAGTGAGGTTGATAAAGTTATCATTGAAAATGGGCAGGCCAAAGGGGTTAAACTGGTTGACGGCAGCGAGGTAAGAGCCAGAAAGTTAGTCGCCTGTAACGTGGACGCTAACCAGGCTATATTTAGATTTGTTGGTGAGGACTATGTAAGCCCGGCGGTAGCCCGTAAGGTAAAGACAATCAGATACTCCGGGATGCAAAGCTACTGGGCGTATGTAGCCCTGCACGAGTTGCCCAAATATAAAGCGGCCAGCTTCAATCCGGATTGTAATACCCTGCCGAGGACATTTCAAGGCCCCAAAGACCCCTTCTACCTCGCCGAAATGTGGAAACCCGAGACCTATGTCTACGGTATACCCAATAAGTTGTGCTGGTTCAGCGGTTGTGATGATATCTGGGACCCAAGTCGAACTCCGGAGGGCAAGCACCTGGTTGTCATAGAGCAGTATTGTGCTCCATTCCGCAGCCGAACCGAGAAAGAGTGGCGCGTGCTGCGGCGGCGCATCTTTGATGTTCTCTTTGAGCAATGGCCGATATACGCACCCAATATGAACTGGGATAATGTCATTGATGTCTACGTTGATACTCCCTGGGAGACATCACACCGAAATATAGACATGATCAACGGGGATGCCGGGGTGGGCGCACAACAACCCTTCCAACTCGGCAGGTTCAGGCCCATCCCCGAGTTTGCCCAGTACCGGCTGCCGGTAAAGAACCTCTACATCTGCTCAGCCAACACTCATCCTGGAAGTGGGGTGCGTTGCGCCTGCGGGTATAACGCTTACAAGGTGATTGCCGAAGACTTCGGCCTGCCAAAGCCGTGGGAAGAAAAGGGGCGGGAATGGTAATCATCGAGGAAGCCGGCAGGTGCCAAGGGGCTTCTTGACCGGGGTTCTACCTGCCGTACCATGTGGCGGGCGGTACTGTTACTATGGGCAGACTATCCGCTCCTGAGGTTCCGGATAATTTCTCCCCAGTTGGGTCTTTTACCATACATCAATATATAGGTCCTCAGAAGCTTGGCTGCCAATAACAGTCCTCCTGCGATGGATAAAACCAGCACAGCTATGCTTACGGCCAATTGCCATGCCGGGACACCTGTCATGCCAAGCCGCAACATTACCAACACAGGGGCAGAGAAGGGGAAAATACTGAAAACAACCCAAACCGGGCTGTTTGGGAACAGCATGATTAGAGAGTAGAACCAGAATGGGGCAACTGCAAAAAGTGTAAATATAGCGGCTAGTCCCTGCGCT
>Ga0315548_1002252_pt1 | contig 15145 bp, 15 predicted proteins | sample SalMarSW160110MG_2_FD_202540 | JGI IMG/M metagenome (GOLD analysis project Ga0315548, IMG submission 202540) | Salt marsh sediment microbial communities from the Plum Island Ecosystem LTER, Massachusetts, United States - Salt Marsh Sediment SW1601-110 ...
AGGGGCCTCTCCAAAGTGACGGGAGATGCGATGCTGGTTAGCATCTGTCAACGGCACGGCATAGATGAAGTTTTCTTTTTTGCTCGGTTCATAGTGAATAAGCACGCGGTCCACATTTTTTATTTGCATTTTTATATTTGCCTCGATTCGATTGGCGATAAAATGTGCTTTGTCAAGATCATGGGTTTTCAGGAAGATATCTGCTTCTATAAACTTGTAGCGCCCTGAATTTCTCCCCATGAGATGTGGGATTTCCATTACTTGAGGTTCGGCAAGAATCAGCTTTTCAGCAATGCTGAGCGTCTTGTAGTCCAGAGAAGCATCCAGCAATACACGGATGCCGTCGATCAGGATTTTACCGCCGCTCCAGGCAATGATGACTACGATTATGAAAGCGGAGATTTTGTCCAGGTTGATACCTGCAAAACTTGATAAAAGTACGACCAACACCATTGTACTGGAAAACATATCCACACCGATATGCTTGGCATCCGCGATTAAACTCGGCGAGTTAATCTCTGTGCCGACTTTGGTTGCATATCGTGAATACCCGTAAGTAATGGCGATTATGCACAGCACGCTTGCAATGGTTAACCATATGTTTTTTAGCTCGACGGCTATACCCTTTGTTGCTTCCATTACGATTTCGTAACCCGCATAAAAGATGGCGAGCGCAACCCCGACAGATACCAGGTTTTCGACCTTGTAAAGCCCGTAGGGAAAGGATTTTGTTTTGCGTTTGGCGATGATCAAGCCGACGAAAACCGTAGAAGATGCCACAACATCGGATAAAGAGTGAAACGCATCGGCCTTTAATGCAATACTGCCTGAAAGCGTGGAAAAGATATATTTTATACCAAACAGAACCAAATTTATTCCAACTGCAAGAGCGGCAACTTTTTCACCTTTCTCCATCACTTCCATCCGTATTTATTCCTGAATTTTGAACAGACCATCTTAAAACGTTCCGATACCGCCGATTTCATGAACGAGGCGGAGCGGGACCTTTATTTTTTTACCGTTCTCGGGTCATAACCGTACCGCATTTAGGGCACGTATTCTCAAAACAAGGATATCCCAATTCATGGGGCACCCTTTCTTCACAATTTGGACAAATGCAGTATCCTCCGGGACCTGCACGAAAACCGCCGTCCCGGCCCATACCTTGACCCTGTCCCATACCTTGGCCTATGCCTTGCCCCACCCCTTGCCCCATACCTCTACCCGTGGCACGGCCTCTGCATGGCCCCGTGCCCGGGCCGTCTCCAACCGAGGGGTCTGAAGTCTTCAGCAACCGGCCATCCTGATATTGCTTCAGGACGTCTCGTATGGTTCCTGCGGCGCCAAGATAGACATTCAGACCGGCAGCCTCCAGAACATCTGTGACATTGGGCTTGAGTTTTCCGGTAATTACTGCGTCAACCCCTGCGGCGACAACCATTTGCGCGGCCTGGATACCCGCACCGCTGCTTGAAACCGCGGCCTCGTTTTCGAGAACATCAAAGGCCTCGGTTGCAGGATCAATTACGATGAAGCATCGGCAGCAGCCGAATCCCGGATCAACCTGTTCATCCAGATTTGCGCCACTTGATGAAATTGCAATTTTCACAAGACCTCCTCATAACCGTCTCCGGTTTAGGGTTCAGAGGTTTACGGTTCAGATTTGTAAGGTGAACCGACAATTTCTAACCGTGAAACTCTGAACCCGTGAACGCTTATGCCTTCTCCAGGACGGATGGACTGTAGCAAAAAGGACCGGATTGTCTTCACATTCGCAGAAACAGCCGATCCGCTATGGTGACCCAAAGAACATAGCCCATGGAAATGTTCAGGTATTTAAATAAAAATGAGTAGCCGGGGACTTTATAACGAAAGAACAGCACATTACCGAAAAAACATACAAGCATCATCAGATAAAGAGCAAGCAACCCCTTTAACCAGGTATTTATAATAAGTTGAACCATCGGCAAAACCATGGCCACACAGGCAAACGCCAAGACCCATACAAACATGATCCGGTTTAGCTGATCAATCGAAAATACCCTCAGCATATTCGGCATGCCGGCGTGACGATACTCCTCATGGCCGGACAAAAGAATCAGCCAAAAATGAGGCAGCTGCCAGAGGCCGATTACGGCCATCAAAACCTGAATTTGTGAAGAGTAAATGTTTCCGCCGGCTGCGATCCAGCCGATTAACGGCGGCAGCATCCCGCAAATTGAGCCCGGAATAATGGCAAGAACGGTTTTTGACTTCAACGGTGTGTAGACGCCATTGTAGAGTATCACAGCCAACACCCCCAAGAGCACCGGTGAACCCATCGAATGAACCCTGAAGAGACCGCCCAGCCCAATGATCATCAGGATCATGGACACGACGAGGGCATGACGGCCAGATATGAGCTGTTTGGGCAGCGGGCGTTCCCGTGTTCGTGAGAACAATCCATCCCGGTTTCGGTCCTGGTAATTATTCAACGCTGCCGATCCGCAAGCCAGAACAAATACACTCGCTACAGTCGCAATCAAATCCGACCCAATGTATGGGCGAAAGACTACATAGCCGACCAACGCAGAAACAGCATTCATCAGGCTGATCCGAAGCTTTACCAGGCGAAACCAATCATTGGTGCGCGCAATAAATAAAGGACTTCTCAAAGCGGATATGGCATCTCGTTTCATTGGGTTCATGCCTAATTAGTGAACATCCATAACCGTCATACTATTTGTCTTCTTCATCTTGTTCAAGCCATTGTTCGTATTCAACCATAGGAACGATGCGGAGCGTTGCATTCATTTCCGAATGACCCACACCGCAGAATTCCGTGCATTGAACGAAAAAAGAGCCGAGTTTGTCCGGCAGAAACCATGCATAATTGTACCGGCCGTTAACGGCATCGACCTTGATACGGTAGGCAGGAATATACAGGCTGTGCAGAACATCCGTGGATGTTACATTCAATCTGATGGGCATACCCAAAGGGACGACCAGATCATTTTCCGTTTCTTTGTCATTCGGATACACGAAAATCCATGAAAACTGCTGGCCGATCACTTCAATTTCAATGGCATCCTCGGGCACATTTCTCAAACCCGTATAGGAAGACCATCCAAAATAGAACATGGATAGTGCAATGATCGACGGGATAACGGTCCACAAAACTTCGAGCTTCCAGTTTCCCCGGATATCAGACGGTTCCGGGTGTTTACTTCGGCGGTACTTCACCACAAACAGGACCATGGTGATGGTTATTCCCACCAGGAGCACCAGAGAAAATCCCAGAATATAATAGAATGCCTGATCCACCCCCGCTACGGGGTTTGGCGCTGTAATCATGATTTCTACCTAATGTCCATCCATAAATGGTCTTTTTGCCCAATCTCTGCGTTATGTTCAAAAAATTAATTCGCCAAAGTTCGGTGGCGAATAAATCCTCGGAATATTAAACATATGCCTGCCTGTCCCGTAGGTCCGGCAGATCGTACTGGGATGGTTATTTTTTTCACATGCCTTGATCTTGAACAAAAATCCTCATTTCTGGATGGACACTACCTAAAAGAGATATCCCAGAAAATGAATCCGATCAGTATGGCCAAACATACAACGGTTCCGACAAATGTCATCTTCAATAATCGAGACTCATATTTCAAATGCATGAAAAAAAGGAGCACAAAGCTGCCTTTTATTGATGCAATCAAAATCGCAATCCATATGTTGAGTATACCCAGTTCGATGCGTGATACGACGATGGTAACCGCCGTAAGTCCGAACAACACGCATAAAACGGCAACCAGTTTGGGATAACTCAAAATATGTTCGACACCATTATCTTCCACCCACAACTCCTCGTGTTAATGCATTGCGGTCTCTCTTTTTTACAATATCAGGTAAAACAAAGGAAAAATGAAAATCCAAATCAAATCGACCAGGTGCCAATATAATCCTGAATTTTCCAGCACCACGTAACGCTCCGCATGAACGCGGTTACTCGCAATAAAATAAAAACTGATCGAAAGCAGTGTCATCCCGATGACAATGTGCAGCCCGTGGAGTCCGGTTATCACATAGTATAACCCATAAAAAATGCTTTTCCCATGGCCGGCTTGTTTCAGCGTTTGGGATCCGGGATATATTCCAATCTCGAATTTATGGCCCCATTCAAAATACTTGTTTACAAGAAACAGCAATCCAAAAACAATCGAAGTAAAAACCATCCCCAGCGCCATCTTTTTTTTTTGTCGCCGAACCGCGGTAATGGATCCGGCTACAGTAAAACTGGAGGCCAAAAGTATGATGGTATTGAATGCGCCCATGAAAAGATCGAGAGATTTGCCCCCTTGGATAAAATCAGCCGTGTATCGGGTATAGTAAGCAGCATAAAGAACAAACAGTCCGCCGAACAGCATGATTTCCGTATAAAGGAACAGCCACATGCCCAATTTAACGCCCACCTTATCCGATGAAGCCGTGTCAACCATCATAGTGTGTTAAACCTGCCCATGTGCCGATTTTTTCTTTTTCACATCGGAAAAATCGTACGGATACGATTTTACTCGGGGGGGCTCGGAAAAATTATGCAGTGGCGGTGGAGAAGGAATCGTCCATTCCAGTGTGGTGCCTCCCCACGGGTCTGCCGGCGCACGTTCCCCTTTTAACAAGCCCTGCAGCAGGTTAATAAACATGAAAGCCATACCGGCAACCATGAGAAACGCACCGATTCCGGCAAAAAAATTTCCGGTCTCGAATTGGGGAAGATAATTATAATACCGCCGGGGCATTCCCTGGAGGCCCAAAATCAGCATCGGAATATAATGAAGGACAAAGCCCACGGTCAGAAGGATTGCGGAAATGTAAGCCTTTTTAAAATTGTACATTTGCCCGAATAACTTGGGCCACCAGAAGTGGAGCCCGCCGAAAAAAGCAAACGCCGTGCCTCCGAACATAACGAAATGAAAATGCGCAACCACAAAATGGGTATCGTGAACATGAATATTGGTTCCTGCAGCGCCGAGCAACAGCCCCGTCAATCCCCCCACGGAAAAAAGGTAGATAAAACACAATGCAAAAAACAAGGGCGGACTCATAACGATGGAGCCTTTATACAGAGTCGACACCCAGCTGAACACCTTGATCGCACTGGGGATGGCAACGGCAAAGGTGAGCAGGGAAAAAACAAAGACCGCCGTGTCGCTCATACCGCTGGTGAACATATGGTGCGCCCATACAAGAGAGCCCGCGATGGCAATTGCGAGGGATGAGGCGACAATGCCCTTATACCCAAAAATGGCCTTGCGAGAGAACACCGGCATGATTTCCGAAATTATCCCCATGGCCGGCAGGATCATGATATAAACGGCCGGGTGGGAATACATCCAGAACAGATGCTGATACAATATGGGATCCCCGCCCTTGTTCGGATCAAACAACCCCACGCCAAAAATTCTCTCAATAACGATAAGAAGCAGTGTAATGGAAAGAATGGGCGTTGCCAGGAGTTGAACCCACGACGTCGCGTAAATCGACCATGAAAAGAGCGGCATCTGCAGCCAGCCCATCAACCGCGTTCGCAGCCGATGAATGGTGGTGATAAAGTTAAGCCCCGTCAACATGGAAGACATGCCCAGGATAAACGCGGCCAGCACCGTAAATGTGACCCCGCTTTCTGTTTGCACACTAAACGGAACATAAAATGTCCATCCCGTATTCGGCGCTCCCCCGGTAAATAAAGAAATGACCGCAAAGATACCGCCAATGATATAGATGTACCAGGAAAAAAGATTTAACCTCGGGAAAAAGACATCATCCGCGCCGATCTGAATCGGAAGCAGAAAATTACCGAGAATGGCGGGTATTCCGGGAATGATAAACAAAAAAATCATGATCACGCCATGGAGGGTAAATACTGCATTGTAGGTTTCGGCGGACATAATGGTTTCTCCGACCGTCATCAATTCCACACGGATGAGAAGGCCCAATCCCACAGCGATACCGAACCAGAACAAAATAGCCATCAAGTACATGAGGCCGATGCGCTTATGGTCGGTGGTCAACAACCAGGCCCAGATTCCCTTCAGCTTTGGAGAAGACGGGGTCTCTAAATATGAGGGTGCATCTGTCATGGTGTTTTCCCTGGGTCATGGTTTCCGGTCACAGCTTTTATATCCTTATCCTTTGCGAAGCAGAAAAAACAAAAACACGGCCAGCACCAGAATGATTGTAACGGCAACAATCCGAAATGCTTTGAATACGTAGGTCTTTTTTTCCGAATCATAATCAAAGCAGTAGGTCAACACCCGCCGGATCGATAACTGGGGGGTCCCCTTGGAAGCTTCCGTCAACGCCATACCGATGTCGAAAGGTAAAAAGTATATGCCGTACAAATAGCGAATGACCTTACCGGCAGGTGACAGGACCACCAGAACGTTCGGGTGGACAAACATGTGAGGTCCTGTTTTTTTCAAACGGTATCCCAGCCCGTGCAGAAGCCCATGGATGGCTTTCCGGTCGCCGGTTAGAAATTTCCATTGATCTTCCGGAAAATCCTTTTCGATCAGTTTTAAATAGTTCTTTTTTGCTTCCCGCGCCAGTTCCGGTGTTTCCTGTTCATCGAAACTGATGGCCAGTACCTGATAGTTCTCCCCGGGGGTCAGCGGCACATCATTGATTGCGGAAGCCAGACTGGCGAGCATCATGCTGCAGGCCTGGGGGCAGTAAAAATAAACCGGCAGAATCAGTGTGGGTTTTTCAATAAAATCTTTCAGCCTCAGCTCACGGTCATCTTCATCCCGAAATGTAAGGTCGAGGTTGAGGATTTCACCCAGACGTTCTTCCACTCCCACCGGTTCTTCACCCCCGGCGCCATGGGTATCTTCAGCAGAAACCGCATGATGGGAGTGGGCCTCAGGCGTTGCAGGAGATTTCTGATGAAGAGGTTCAGTGGAACCTTTTCCCTGATCTCCCCAATTTGTAGCGGGCATGAAAAGAAGGATACCGGCAATGAAACAGGAAGCAAGGGTCTTCATCATCCTACCGGGCATGGTGATCACCATAATTATTTCACTGTTGAAAACTCGCCCGTACTCAAGTTGACCTTGAGCGCGGTCTTGAACTGGTGTTTTGCTCTGAAGCTGTCGCGTCCTGCGCCATAGGCCAACAGCACGGTATTATCCTTGTCTATCCATATGGGACGATCCTTGGGACCTTCTGAATTCAAAGGAATGGAAAATGTAATCTCAGTAACACCGTTCTCTTCTTTTCCGGCAATGTCCGAGATGTTCATTTGACCGCCCAATTTGGTGTCTTTTTCATGTTGGCGCTCGGTGGTTCCGTAATGATCGGTGACTTTGACGTTACCCTCTTTCACATACCCGATGATAAAATTAGCGTCCTTCATCCGTGTAGTCGGATTAAAACCGACCCCCACCCATCCGTCTGTTTTTGCGGCCAGTCGAATGTGAATGGTTTTACCCGCCAGTTTCCATTCGAACACAATATTTTCAACAGCAATTTTGTGATCGTAACCATTTGAAACGGCAAGGCACAAACCCGCACTCAAAATTACCCATAGAGAAAAGATACTCGTCCACAATTTGTTTTTCATTTTTTTCTCCCATCCTGTTATCCGTTAACGTTAAAAATGATATATTTCACCCATGGGATCTCATACGGCAAAGCATCCCATCCCGTTTCCATAGGCTTTGAAAAATATGAACCTTTTCCGTGTCAGCGCATCCGCTCTTGCTCAGCCTTATCCGTATTGAAGTTCTCCGCCGATGAATCCCAGACCCATGGCAATGGCAAAACAGATGACATAAAAGATCAATTTCTGTTTAATATCAACTTTCACATTTTTTCCATAAAAAAAGGAGATAACCAGCATAGCCGTCAACATCACTGCCAGGATGATTTTCGTCAAAATCAAACGATTCCATTCCGCTTCTAATCTATATTGCCAGTCCATGTAGCCCAGCATCATGGTGGGTAAAACGAAGATAAGCGCCAGTGTATAGCAATAATGCGCTGCTTTGGCCAAGTCAGCCTTTTTCATCACCACAGAGCCGACAGCAAATAAAAACCCGCCGATGATCATTCCCATTGGAATATGGGTCATGGCGGGATGCAGCGGATGGCTATAACCCAACTTGGCCAATGTCTGGTAAATGGATTCAATCATTTTTTAATTCCTCTCTCGAAAAATACCGGCTTCTCAATTAGTTAATAAACATTTCTATCAAAAAAATAATTGAACTTTCAATATAAACACTATTAAAAAAATTATCAAGTCGATCTTCGGATAGAGAGGTTGGCGGTTCCGGAAAATCCCATCATATGCCGTCACGGATTTTAGCCGTAGGTCAAGAGCAATCTCATATCCCGGTAATTGCTGTTCACAGGCGACGTTTTGGATATCGCAGTTGATGCCGTACGTGATCTATCAGGAGTTTTAATAAATTTTTTCATATACTTGATCCTTAAGTCGCCTTTTGATATAAAATACTGTTTACGTTAAATGCATGTAAATTAAAAACCAAATACCGTGAATCACATAGAGGATCGTGATTCGGCGGTCCGGCAAAAGCGGGTCGAGATGATGATACGGGATAAAAACATCTGGCATAAACAGGAACCAGAGCAAGGTCAGCCCAATACTCATGCGGATCGGGAAAAGACGGTTCCATTTGGCTTTCAGCAAATTCCCAAAAAGGAGAAAGTCATCCGGACGATCCGGCATTTCAACACGGTCGCCTCCAAATACGACCTCATGAACACGCTGCTGAGTTTCGGCATCCACTACCTGTGGAAAAGAACGGCCATTGAAATGATGCATCTAAAACCCGGTGACCGGGTCCTTGACGTTTGCGGCGGCACCGGCGATCTCGCCGTGTTGGCGGCCAGATCCGTCGATATTTCCGGGAAAATCATCATTTACGACATCAACCGTAAAATGATGCAGGTCGGACGTACCAAACGCAATCGCCCAGCCCAGAGAAACCGCATAGAGTTTATCCAGGGAGACGCGGAGTCGATTTCATTTACGGATGAAGCATTTGATGCGGCTATGGTCGGCTTCGGAATACGAAATTTGACCCATATGGATGTGGGATTCCAAGAAATGCACCGTATTCTTAAACCCGGTGGAAAAATGATGTGCCTGGAGTTTTCAAAACCAACCGCTCCACTGTTCCGATGGCTATATGATGTATATTCTTTTCATGTGATGCCCCTTCTCGGGCAGATTTTAGTGGGTTCCCGGCAGGCGTATACGCTGTTGCCCGAGAGCATACGAATGTTTCCGATGCCGGAAGCGTTGTCGGCCCTTTTGAGAGACATTGGTTTTCATAAGGTTGTCTATCGGAGACTGACCAACGGGATCGCCGTTGTCCATATAGCTGAAAAACGTTAGGGCGAACGGCACCTTCTGAGCCGGAGTAGGTTTTCTTTCTTCTGGAAACGAAAAAAGGAGAAGCCTCATGGCAGAAGCCAAATTTGAAAAAATTAAACCATCTGATAAACCGTTGTACGGTCCCCACAAACTGCTGCTGTGTGGGTTTTCAGCCGGTGCACAGCCCAAGTTCAACGCTGTCATTAAAATGGTCGGTCTCAGCAATGTTCCAAAAATCTGGGTATCCGAAAACCAGTCCCATACCGTGCTATCTGATCTTCTGAAACTTCCCGATGGTGAGGGTGAGGGAGAATCTTCACAACTTCCAAGGGCGATTATTGTTTCCGGTATTTTGGAAAAAGAACTGATCAGCCTGATGAAGGTGTGCAAAAAAACCGGCATGAAGAATACGCTGTGGGCAACCTTAACGCCAACGTCAGAAAACTGGACCATTCAGCAGCTTCTTGCCGAGCTTTTATCCGAGCGCAAGGCTATGCAAAGAAAGAAAAAAAAGACATAATGCTCTTTTGTACATGTTGTTTTTGTAACTCCAAAAAATTCTTGACAAAGTTGTATATGCGTTTATTTTTTTTTAGAGCTTGGAACCACGCTGTAATATGTACTATTTAAGATAATTCAGCAATCGGGGTGTTTTTTATATCTTCAGATGTCGGGAGGCAAAACGTGAAGATTGCCGTTCCTAAAGAGTACCATTTGGGAGAAACCCGGGTCCCTCTGATTCCCGGCGATGTGAAAGCGCTCGTAGAAAAAGGCGCAGAGGTGGAAATTGAATCGGGTATGGGTGAGCCGATTGGCTATCATGATGCTGAATATTCGGCGGCGGGAGCTAAGGTTACTCCTGAGCGCAAGACCCTTTTATCCTCAGCGGATATCATCCTTCGCATACGTAAATCGCCCCTCCAAGAGATTAAATGGCTCAGGCAAGGGGCCCTTCACATCAGCTATTTCGATCCCTTTAATGAAAAGGAGCTTCTGGAAGCGTTTGTCTCCCGGGGTATCAGTGCGGTCAGTATGGAGATGATACCCCGAACCACACGGGCGCAAAGTATGGATGTGTTGAGCTCTCAGGCGAGTCTGGCCGGATATGTGGCCGTTATTCTGGCTGCGGAACGTCTCCAAAAGATATTGCCCATGATGATGACCCCTTCGGGAACCATTGCACCGGCAAGAGTATTTGTCATCGGTGCGGGCGTGGCAGGCCTTCAGGCAATTGCCACGGCACGCCGACTCGGTGCACGGGTGGAGGCATTTGATACCAGACCCGTGGTTGAAGAAGAGGTGCAGTCCCTGGGCGCAAAATTTATTAAAATTGACCTGGGTGAAACCGATCAAACCGCTGATGGATATGCCAAGGCCCTCACGGATCAGCAGCTCGAAATTCAGCGCCAGGCCATGACCGAGCACTGTGCTGGCGCCGATATCGTCATTACTACGGCACAAGTCTTCGGTAAGAAGGCGCCCTTGATCATTACGAAACAGATGATTGCCGCCATGAAAAGGGGAAGCGTGGTGGTCGATCTTGCCGCTGAGGGGGGCGGTAATGTGGAGGACATTGTGCCCGGAGAGGAAACCATGATTCAGGGTGTCCGTATCATCGGGTTTGAAAATGTGCCCGGTCGTGTTGCCGTTCACGCAAGCCAGATGTATTCAAGAAATCTCGCCAATTTCATTCTGGAGTACTGGGATGATGAAGAAAAGCGCATGAAACTGCGCCTGGATGATGAAATTATAAATGGGTGTCTGGTAACTCATAAACATGAAATCTTCAGCCAGACAGTGAAAAAAATTATGAAGGAGGCAAACCATGGGTCATGAGGAATGCAGGGCGGCATGCCTGATCTGTATGGGTCTGGTATTAGTCCTCTCAATCTTTGTAGGATTTGAGGTTATTTCCAAGGTGCCGGCGCGGCTCCACACCCCGCTGATGTCCGGAAGCAATGCCATCTCGGGGATTACCCTTGTGGGCGCAATTATAGCCGCCGGGACAGCAGGGAGCATGTTGAGCATCATTCTGGGTACACTTGCGGTAGCATTCGCCACGGTCAATGTGGTGGGCGGATATATGGTCACCGACAGAATGTTGAAGATGTTTAAGCCAAAAACCGATAAGGAAAAGGCGTGCAAATAACACTTGTCATAAATTTAGTATATATCGCGTCGGCCATCATGTTTATTTACGGCCTGAAGCTGCTAACCTCTCCGGTCACGGCGCGAAAAGGCAACTTCATCTCTGCTGTGGGAATGTTTCTCGCCGTCGTCGTCACCCTTGTTAACGGGGGCATCATTGATTACAAGTGGATCGCCCTCGGCATTATTCTGGGCGGTCTCTTCGGCGGTTTTTTTGCCCGCCTCGTCCAGATGACCCAGATGCCCGAGATGGTCGCGCTTTTTAACGGCTTCGGCGGCATTGCGAGCCTCCTGGTCGGCTCGGCCACATATCATGAATTGGGATCTTACAACCTCTTTATTATGACGACCCTCTTTCTTGCCGTGCTGATCGGCGGCGTAACCTTTTCGGGAAGTATCATAGCCTGGGGCAAACTATCGGAAGTGATCACGGGAAAACCGGTCCTTTTTTTCGGCCAGACTTTTCTTAACGGATCGATTTTCGTGGTTGCCCTCATGGGGGGCGCTTTTCTTATTGCCAATCCCGCGGACGGGTATCTAATTTTAATCGGGATTATCATCCTTTCGCTGATCCTCGGCGTATTGGCAGTGATACCCATCGGCGGCGCGGATATGCCGGTGGTGATCTCCCTTTTAAACAGCTATTCGGGTATTGCGGCATGTGCGGCCGGTCTTGCCATTGAGAATAATATCCTCATCGTTTCCGGCGCCCTGGTGGGTGCCAGCGGTATTATTCTCACCAATGTGATGTGCAAAGCCATGAATCGATCCCTCTACAATGTCCTTTTTGGCGGTTTTGGTTCGGTGACCCGGAAATCCGAGGCCGGTTTTCAAGGGGAAGTTAAACCCATATCACCGGAAGACACCTACTATATTCTTGAGGCTGCCTGTTCCGCCGTTTTTGTTCCCGGATATGGAATGGCCGTTGCCAAGGCACAGCATGCAGTTCGTGAACTTGCAGATTTGCTTGAGGAAAACGGGGCTGAAGTCCGCTATGCGATCCATCCCGTTGCAGGCCGAATGCCGGGACACATGAATGTGCTCCTTGCCGAAGCCGATGTTCCCTATGATAAGCTCATCGAGATGGAGGAAATCAATCGTTCCATTGCCGGCATCGATGTTTGTTTCGTGGTCGGTGCAAACGATATCGTCAATCCTGCCGCACGGGAGGATACGAATAGCTCCATTTTCGGCATGCCCATTATTGAAGTGGACCGGTCAAAAACGGTAATCGTCCTGAAACGCTCCATGGCCCCCGGTTTTGCCGGTATAGATAACAGCCTTTTCTACAAGGAAAACACCCGTATGCTTTTCGGCGACGCTAAATCCAGTATCGAGGCGGTCATTTCCCAGTTCAAGGAGGTATGATGAGACCTTTGAAACAGGAAAATAAATACGAAAACTGGTCCCTTTTCCGATTTCGCTGTCAACTGAAATCCCGCCCCCATGGCTTTTGACAATACCGTGTACTACGGATAAGCCCAAACCCGTAACTTTTCCAACTTCTTTTATCGTAAAATAAGGGTCAAAAATTCGCCGTTTTTAACAACTCCCAATTTAGTTGAGAAGTTTTTAAAAACGTAATAAAGTAACTGTATATGAACTTATTTTTTTCAAGGAGGGTTTGCGATGAAAGCTTTTACATATGACGACATTCTCATGGTGCCGTCATACAACCACTGGGAATCACGAAAAGTAGTTGACATTTCAATGAGATGCAAAAAGGGTAAACTATCTCTTGAGCTACCAATAATGACCGCCAACATGGACACTATTACCGAGACGGATATGGCCAATTATATTGGAGCAAAGGGCGGCATAGGAGTTTTACATCGTTATATGTCTGTAGAAAATAATGTTCGCATGTTTAAAGATTGCAGGTGTCCGGTGTTTGTGTCTGTTGGCTGCGGGGCCGAAGACCTAAAACGGGCCGAAGCGTTGAGAGACGCCGGCGCGGGTCTATTTTGTATTGATGTGGCACATGCCCATGCTAAATATGTGGGACGGACCCTCAAAAATATTCGCATGATACTTGGTGATGAAGCCTGCATCATGGCCGGAAATGTGGCGACTTACGCCGGTGCCGATCACCTTGCTTCCTGCGGTGCGGATATCGTTAAAGTAGGTATCGGCGGGGGCTCCGTCTGCACCACAAGAATCAAGACCGGTTTCGGTGTGCCCAATCTTACGGCTATAAAAAACTGCTCACGGGTGGATCGCTCGATAGTGGCTGATGGTGGAATCCGGTATCCTGGAGATATTGTCAAAGCGCTGGCTTTCGGAGCAGATTTCGTCATGTTGGGGGGCATGCTGGCCGGAACCAGGCCGACCCCCGGTTCCGTGATTAGTAAAAAGAACAAAAATGGAAAAGAAGTAAAGGTGAAAACATATCGAGGAATGGCCAGCAGCGAAGTCCAAAAGGACTACCATGGGGGAATTTCGGAATGGAAAACCTCGGAAGGCGTATCTACTCAAGTCCCCTATCGGGAAGACGAAGATAAGATTATTAACGACATCATCGGCGGATTGCGCTCAGGGCTAACTTACGGCGGCGCTGCTACTATTTCTGAATTGCAGAGGAAATTGGATTACATCGAGATTACAACATCGGGTCGAACGGAAGGTTTTCCGCAAAGGCTTTTTTAACAAAATCCGGGCATCCATGGAAAGGGATCAGGTCTATTTTTGACCCTTATTATTACCTAAATCGAGCGATTTTTTACTCGATCTGCACCGATCTCTTGCGCATCAAGTATCCGCGAAAATCCTCGACATATCCACGGGTATGCCTGCGATTTTCGCGAACCTTTATGCATCAAGATCTCAGCACATCTCTTCGCAAAAAATCGCTCAACTTAGGTATTATTGTTTAGCCTGCTGTATGCTTTGATATTAAATAATTCACCAATGTTGTAAAGGTTTTCACTCCGGATGTGCGGAAATAAACCATTTTAATTGTAAAAAAAATCCTTTCCTTCAACTTCCTTCAGGACAAGCTCACCCATCATTCCATTACTCCATTATTTTTACCCCGTGAAACTTTTTTCTATTTCACCGGGGCCATTATTCCCTTTTGCAGGTTCAGCCTTTACAATTTCTGTGTAATCTGATATGCATATTATTAACTAAGTTGAGCGATTGTCGAGGTTGCCGCGGATACAAGGAAGATCCCGTTCCGCTATAGTCAACTATGCGGGACGGTATCTGACGAAGTAGATGCGGTAAGATCGGCAATCCCACAGGGTTTCAAATTTTAAAAATATAAATCAATTTAATTCATTAAAAATAAAAGATATTTGATCCCCTTTTAAAATTTGAAACGCTCATCTTAGGTATTACTTTTTTCAACTATAGAAGTTGTCAAAACTACGCTCTGTTTCGTTTCTGAGGTAAAGCTGGCGCTCAATTAATGGTTAGACAAGAAAACCAATACTAACAGATGTTTTATCGCATAGGGAATTTAGTAATCCGCTCCCCCTTCAGCATCAGAAAACCCAAAATGGGAGAAGGCTGCTTGGTTTTGAAATCCCGTTCCTTTCCCCCCGCTCACCCCTCAACAAAAGCAGCGCTTACCATTCTACATCGATTAGAGATCAAAAGAGAACCCCGAATCCTGGA
>Ga0315548_1002253_pt1 | contig 15142 bp, 15 predicted proteins | sample SalMarSW160110MG_2_FD_202540 | JGI IMG/M metagenome (GOLD analysis project Ga0315548, IMG submission 202540) | Salt marsh sediment microbial communities from the Plum Island Ecosystem LTER, Massachusetts, United States - Salt Marsh Sediment SW1601-110 ...
AGTTTTGCATGGCATGATATCCGGCCAGCCCCTCTGTAAGCGTATGGCAGGGAGTTCTTGTTAGCAGCTCGACAAAGCCATCCATTCCCTCCGCGTCGATGAGACCTTTCAGGAAGGTGAGGTCAAACTCGCCTCCCTCCACCAGAGATTCCACGATCTCCTCCTTTCTCAGGCCCCCGTGGATTCCCCTCATGATCGTCCTCAGATTCATCACATCCCATCTTCTCAAGAGGTATTCCCGTACCGGCCACGCGCCCTTGGGCATGATATCTGCGATCTCCTTGGCCAACGAGGAGAACTCCTCCAGGATAGCCCTCTCCAGCTCCTTTGCCTCATGCGTTGCCCCCTCTGATAGATAGGGAAAATAGTCCGTTCCCTCCAGCAGCGAGGCTACCTCTGCCGGGGAGGTGCAACCCCATAGGTCATCCCATCTCATCGGAGATATGAACTTCCCCTCCTTTGCCATGACCTTCGCGTTTATGTAAAGGTATGAGAGGACATCCTTGATCACAGCTCATCCCCGAATAGCAGCTTGGCAACATCGACCCGTATGCTTTCTCTTAAGCGGTCCAGTTTTGCCTCGAGCGTGTTGTCAACCTCAAGCTGTCTTTCCAGATCCCTTACGATTACGCCGCCGAGGCATGGAATCGCCGTATTCGCAAGGGAGAGCGAGATATCCTTTCCCGTCTTCTTCTTCACAAAGCCAGAAAGCTCTCCCATCAGCTTCTCGTCGAATCTGCCGCTGTCCCGTTTGTTCAGGGCTAGTTCCACTTTTTCTCCTGCAACGATCTCACAGGCAGAGGCAACGAGGCCGAATAAAATATCCTTATACACGAGGTTATCCTGCCTCCCCTTTTCGGCCAATTCCTCTAGAAACTTAGTGGCCGCCTCAAATGAGGCGACTATCGCCTCTTCCTGAGCATCCATCTTCCTTCGTCTCACCTCGAGCTTCTTCTCGGCAATTATCCTCTGGCCCTCGAGGGCGGCAGCCCTCTCTCCCTGGGACAGTATCTTTTGCGCCTCCGTCTCTGCCTTTTGCTGGGAGGCCGTCTTGATGCTCTCGGCCTTTGCATGGGCCTCTTGAAGCACCCCTGATACCTCCCTGTCCACATTTGCCTTGATGTGGGATATTATCTTGTCAACGCCTTTATCCGACATGTCTCCCCTCGTCTCGAAACAACGGGCATTATCGGCAAGTCCTGAGATCTGCCTCACATGACCTTTGTTCCCACAAAGATCAATATGGCGATCAGCAGCCCGAAAATAGCAAAGGTCTCAGCCATGACAGCGAGCACAACCGCCTGACCGAAGGTCTCGGCCCTCTTCGCTACAGCGCCCATGCCACTCGCGGCAATAGCGCCCTGGGCAATAGCCGTAAAACTACTCAACCCGATTACAATCCCTCCCCCGAGGGCCGCGTATCCCATCCCCAGGGGAATCTCCTTTGCTGCACCGCCGAGCACGCCAACACCGATAAGGATCAATACGGCCCCCAGGAACCCGTAGATTCCCTGGGTCTGTGGGAGGGCCTGGAGTACCAGCACGGGTCCGAACTTCTTTGGATCCTCTGATATCACCCCGGCCCCTGCAACGCCAGCTAAACCAACTCCAACCCCAGCGCTAATAGCAGCCACCCCCATAGAAATTGCTGCCCCTATAATGGCGAGCACGACCCCCATAGACAGTTCCATAATATATACCTCCTTGTTATGTAATCTTCGCTACCTCATAGTTCCTTGTAAGGGGTGTAAACTCAGCCCCCCCGCTCTGATAAAATTTTGTGAAGAACTCCACATAGTGCAATCGGAGCCCGTGGACAAAGGCCCCCATGGCGTTAATAACGAAGTTGAACAAATGACCGACAAAAAACACAACAATGGCGAGCAGAACCCCGATTGTTCCCAGCGCATAGAGCATGGCGGCGAGCACGTTGACGGTCATGGCAATTCCCGTAGTACATAATCCCAAGGCCATAAGCCTCGCATAGGAAAGGATGTCGCCCATGAACCCCGTTACCTGGAACATGGCCATTGCCTTGTGCCCCATCAAGAGCGAAACGAGCGAGAGCACCATGAAGGCCAGGCCTGCCACCTTGTAGCCAGAAAGGTAGAGCACAATGGCCGGCTGTGCGAATAAAAACCAGAGGTTGCCGGTAAACGCTTTCCACAGTTGTCGCCTCTTGAGGTTATCCACCACGTTGATCACCACTCCCGTGTTCACGTGAACTAGGCCGACGCCAAGAGCTATGACGAGAAAGGCCGTTACCTGGAGCATGGGATCGAATACCTGCATCGCCTCAAGCATGGATAGCCTTAGCCCAAAACTCCCAAACCATCCTCCCGAGAGTGCCCCGATGACAATCGTGGCAGCACCGGCCGAGAAAAGGATGACCCCCCCATCTCGTATCCCCTGATTATATCTTCCTCCTCCTCGTATCAGAAGGAGGCCCAGAACAAGGGCAATTACCCCATACAGGGCATCGGTGAGCATGATTGAGAAAAATAACAGGAAGCCGGGAACGAGAAATAGGGTTGGATCAACCCCGTTATAGGCAGGCAGTCCATAGAGACGTGTCAAGAGCTCAAAGCTCCTGAAGACCCTCGGGTTTTTTAGCAGAACCGGCACATTATCGCCCTCCTCCGGATCGGATGCCTCTACCACACACGCCCCATGAGTGACCTCCCGGATATCCCTCTCCGCTTGCAGGAAACGGTTTTCCGGAATCCAGCCTGCAATAACCACCACGTGCTCCATGGAGGCGAATTTGTTCTGGCTCTCTTCCCTCTGTCTCTCGGCCGACAGGAACTCCCGGTACTTCTGAAGCTCATCCCTCCATTTACGCGCGACACCCACGATAACGCCCTCATGCCTGACTTTTTCCTCTGTTAAGGCCTCCAATCGATGGTCAACGGACGCCATCGCCTCCCGTGGCCTTCCGCGCTGGCCCTCCAGCTCAACCCTCTCCCAATTCAAGCGCCTGAGGCTTGCCAGCGCAAGAGCTTGCTGTTCCTTGAGGCAGATTACGAGCGTTATCCATCTGTTGCTGGGCAGCTCCGATGTCCCGAGGTAGAAATCTCCACCGGTCACCTCCTCCAACCGCCCTCTTATGGTGTCAATCTCCTCTTTTTCTGCTATTCCCAGCAAAACGGACAGAAATTCGGACTCTCCGATATCCTCGAGATCTGCCTCCAAAGGCAGAACGAGCTCCAATAAGCCCTGTACCCGTTTCAATTCAACGATCTCTTCCTCGATTCTCTCCAGCTCCTTCACCGTTCCTTTGGTCTCTCGTTCGATCTTCTCAATGCTGACGTCAACCGTCTCAATAAGTTCGCTGCCGTACATCTCCCTGCTCTCAAGCCTTTTAGGGGGCGAGGGGGCGAAAACCTCCTTGATAAAGCTCTCTTTCGGCTCTGGATCATATCGTTCGAAAAGATCTAAGAGCCGATTCACTGCGATATTCTGAGCGGCTATCTTTCGTATAGTAGCGGATACGGGGTGAGGTCTGAGCAGATCTCCTAAGACAGGGCCTGAAAGTTGTTCGGAATAATCGGTGAGATGGACCGTGCCGAGCTCCTGTAGTCTCTTGACGGCTTCATATCGGTAGTCCTCTAAGGCGAGGATCTGTATCTTCTTCATCCTTACTGGTCTCAGCATGCTGTCAGCCTAATAGTGCTTGCAATATGAATTCCCTTGCCTTTCCCAAATTCTGCCGGGCCTCTTCTCTGATCCTCTCGATCTCCTTGTTCCATTGCTCGGCAATATTCCGGCACTCCTCCCGCGCATCCCTCTCAGCATCCTCCCTCATCTTCTCAGCTTGATCTTTGGCTTTGCCTATCCTTTCCACCATGAGCTTTTCGGCCTGGGCCTTGGCATTCTTAACCACATTATCGGCCTCGATTTTGGCATTCTCCGAGCTCTTTCGAGCCTCCTTCTCCGCATTCTTTATCATTTGCAGGGACTCTACTATCATTATAAACCTCCCTTGCAGGCATGGTCTTTCTTGGGGAATACTACTTTAAGATGGAGAGGCTTTCAACCTTTTGAGGAGGCAGGGTGGTCTTGTGTTGTATCTCTTTATCTATGGCCCGCATCGTGCAATTTCCCTCAAAGATAACCCCTTCCTTAATGACTAGTTTTGGGGTTCGGATATTGCCGAAGAGCTTACCAGGAACATTGATCTCTATCTTGTTTACCGCAACGATATCGCCGTGAACCTCTCCACTCAGTATCATGTCGCCGACATGGACCTTCGACTTGATAACCGCGCTCTCGCCAACGATCAGGGTCCCACTGGAAAAAATTTCACCCGAGAACTTTCCGTCTATCCTCACAGCCCCGGTGAATGAAAATTTTCCCTCGAATTCGGTATCCTTCCCTAAAAAGGCGTTTATCTCATCCTTGGCTTTCTTCATGTGCTCCTTCTCCGCGTTGTCGATTTTCCAGCGGCTCCATACCATAGTCTTGGTATCGATTGCAAGTTATTTTTTCCAGGCTTCCAATCAACGGAAACCGCCTGCCGAGCAGGGAAAGGTGATCGTTTGGGGGCCGCGGCCTATCATTTCTGAAACATAAACCTCCTCATGCTCACGTTCATTGCCAGGCCCATGGCGGCCAATGCGGAAACTACCGATGATCCCCCATAGCTAAACAGCGCCAACGGTATTCCTACTACGGGAAGCAAGCCCGTCACCATGCACACGTTGATCACAAGGGGCCAAAAGATCAATGCGACCACACCTACTACCACAAGGGTGCCAAATCTATCCTTGCTGTTCCTGCCTATATTAAGACACCACAGTATCAGGAACAGGTAGAGGGTCAACAGCGCTGCCGAGCCCATGAAGCCCCATTCCTCCGCCAAAACGGAGAACAAAAAGTCGGTATGTTGCTGAGGCAGAAAATTGAGGCTCGTCTGAGTCCCCTTGAGATATCCCTTCCCCCAGAATAGGCCTGATCCAATGGCAATCTTGGACTGCGTAACATGATAAGCTGAGCCGAGGGGGTCCGTCTCTGGTCTTAGAAATGCGATAATACGCTTTTTCTGGTAACCCTGAAGGCTCATCCAGAAAAAGGGGGCTGCGATACAGGCGATGGAAACGAAGATGAGCATTGATCTCCGGTTTACATGGACAAACAGGATGATAGAGAAAGAGACCATGAGTATCATCAGGGCGGTCCCCAGGTCTGGCTGAGAAATGATCATCACAAACGGTATGGCGATCATAACCAGGGGTTTCCATAGATCCCTCATCCTGTAATCGCCCGTCTTCTCTGAGGCGGAAAAATATTTCGCGAGCACCAGGATAATGGAAACCTTTACCGTCTCCGAGGGCTGCACCGAGAAGAACCCCAGGTCTAACCACCGTTGGGAGCCATGCGTTACCCTGCCTATGTGGAGAACGGCAAGGAGAAGGAGCAGGCAGAGAAGAAACAGCGGATACGCAAGCCTATCGAGCAGGTGATAGTCAAAGGTAGTCACGGCCAGCAGGACCAGGAAGCCGATCCCGAACCAACAAATCTGTTTCACATAGATCCCGCTTCCCCCTATCGATCTGATCGAGTGCGTGGCGCTATAGAGATTAACGACGCTCAACAGCCCAATCATCATCAAGATGGCCAAGAGGATCCAGTCGAAATTATCCAGCAATCGTCGATCAAACATAGAGCCTTATCTCTCCCTCTATGCCGCTACTCCTTGGCAATACTCCATGACCACTCATCGAGAAACGCGCTATATCGGCACTGGAGCATTGTGCGGCACGCTCATTCATCCGATCTCCATTGTTCCAGACACCGGAAGCCCTTAGGTTCTTGGGCTGAAATATCCCTCGAGTATCATCTTGGCGATAGGGGCTGCCCTGGCTCCTCCCGTGCCGCTGTGTTCTATGATTATGCTCAGGGCGATCACCGGCCTCTCAACTGGTGCGACCGCCACGAACCACGAGTGGTCTCGGAATTGATAGGGAATCTCCTTTTTCTCTATGGTCTCTTCCTCGTCGGGCATACTTATTACCTGGGCTGTACCCGTCTTGCCGGCAACCGATACGATATCGGTTCTCGCCCCTCTCCCCGTTCCCGCTGACTCGTTGACCACCCCGAACAAGGCCTTTTTGACCAATTCCATGTTCTCCTGCCTAATGCTCCAGCGTTTTTCAACATCAGGCTGAACCCTAAAAACCGCGTTCCCATGCCCCTTGCTTACCAACTTTGTTATCTGTGGCCTAAAGAGGATTCCCCCGTTAAAAAGGGCCGAGATAAATCTCGTCATCTGGATAGGCGTTACAAGGGTAAAGCTCTGCCCAACGGAAACGGACAGCGTTTCCCCTTCCTGCCACGGAATACGCCAGTGCTTGAGCTTCCATTCGCTGTCTGGGATGAGCCCCGGTTTCTCATCTCCCAAGTGAAGGCCTGTTCTCGAGCCAAAGCCGAGCATCCTGGCATATCTCGCTATGGTATCTATGCCTACTCTTTGGCCCATCTTATAGAAGTACACATCACACGACTCGACTAAGGCCCTGTGCAGATCCACGGCACCGTGGCCTCTCTTTTTCCAATCACGATAAATCCTTCCTTGAAAATAGTGCCTTCCTGTGCAGATTATTTTCTCTTGGGGATCAATTATTCCCTCCTCCAGCCCTGCCAGAGCAACCGCTATCTTGAATAGCGAGCCCGGCGGATACTGCCCCGTAGTAGCCCTGTTTTGTAACGGAAAATGAAGGCTGGAAACGAGGTTCTCCCACCCTTTCCTGTCCATGCCCATTGCGAAGTCATTCGGATCAAATGCGGGGCTGCTGGCCATTGCCAATATTTCCCCGCTCATGGGATTCATGGCGACGATCGCGCCTGCCTTATCCTCAAGGGCCTTTTCAGCCAATGTCTGAAGGCCTTTATCGATGGTTAAATAAACATCCAGGCCCGGCTCGGCATCCCTCTGGTAGAGCACCCGCAACCTTCTGCCATAAGCATCTACCTCGACCTGCTGTCCTCCCCTGACGCCATTCAACTGTTTTTGCCACCTCCGCTCGATGCCGAACTTGCCCACAAAATCTCCGAGCCTGTTCTGCGCGTACCCCTCGCTGTTCAGCTGCTTTACCTCGATTTCCCCCAGATAGCCGATGAGATGGGAAGCAAAGGATCCATAGAGGTAGTGCCTCGTCGGCTTCGCTTCTATCACCATGCCGGGCATGCTGAACATATTCGTCTCCACCCTGGCCAATTCATCTCTGGTGAGGCCCTTTTTTATGGAGATGGGGTTAAAGGGATTGAGCTTCTGGGCCCTTTTTATCCTCTTTCTTGCCAAGCCCTCATCTATCTCGACCAACTCTTGCAGCCCGGCCAGCAGGCCATCCAGATCCCCTATATCCTCGGGAACTGCCCCCAATATGAAAAAGGGTCGATTATCGACCAATAGCTCGCCGTTCCTATCGTAGATCAATCCGCGAAAGGGCAACACATCACGCAGGTCGATCCTGTTGTTCTCCGATTGTGTCCTGAATTCTGATCCATGAATAATCTGCAAAAACCACAATCGCACGAATAACACGCCGAAAATAACGAGGACAAAGAAGGTGAGCCTCGTGAGTCGCCTTTGAAATATATCGCTTTCTACGGGGTCAAAGCCCGAACGCCCTACCATGAGTATTCCCCGAGATCGTTATAAGGGTGCCAGATGCCCTCCCGCCCCCTGCTAAATCCATGAGGTAGAACAAGGGCGGAGCAAGGAGGCTCGTTATCAAAGCGGATAAGAATACGGAGATGAAGGAGGTTGACGGTATAAGATTTCCGGTCGTGAAGAGCCTCAGCACGACCAGAACAAAAGCCCACTTGGTCAAAAGGTACATGGCGACGAATAACGCTGATGTCTTGATGTTGGTGAAATCCAAGAACTGGCGACAATGGTTCAATCCCAAGGTGATCGTGCAATAGGTAAGGGCAAACAGTCCAAGCTGGGCTGGGGTGAGAATGTCGGTCAAAGTCCCCATGCAAAAAGCGAGAACCCCCGCTCTCAACTCCTGGTCCTTGCCGAGCAGATAGATGAGAACGATGGGGATGAGATCGATATCAAGCCATTCAATACCCAAGAGGTGGCTGATACTTCCCCGCAGGAGAACAAAAATGGCGCTCAGTGCGCAGAGGATGGGAAACGAGAAGCTTATGCCCGCTCTCCAGCGCCGTATGAGTCCCCCGATACCCATCTCTATGCCTTACCGCAATGCGCCATCCTCACCTTGGGCTCTTCCCTTTCGTAGGGCAATGAAGTCCTTTGTCATGATTATGAGGACCTCCTCTAGCTTATTGAAATTCACAGCGGAAATAACCCTCACGTCCTTGAACAGCTCATAAGGGGAGTCGTCAACGCTTTCTACCCTGCCCAGACAGAGGCCCTTTGGGAATATTCCTCCCAACCCCGAGGTCACAATAGCATCGCCCTGCTTTATCTCACATGTCTTTATCACATAATCGAAATAGCACTCGTCCGATCCGCTCCCTTTTACCATGCCTCTCCCCCGTGAGCTCTGGACTAATCCGTCAATAGCGGAGTTTTGATCCGTAACCAACAAGACCTGAGAATAGTGGGGTGAAACCGAAACCACCCTTCCCACAACACCTTCGGAATTTACTACTGCCATATTTATCGAAACGCCTTCACGGGAGCCCTTGTCGATGATAATGGATTTAAACATCCCGCTGGAATCCCATCCTGTCACCATTGCTGGCAGGAGCAGGTTGTCAGGCTTGTCTTGAATATTGAGGAGGTCTTGCAGGCGCTTGTTGGTTAGCAGCGCCTCTTGATACCCGCTGTTCTCGAACTCGAGCAGCTCGATCCGGGCCTTGAGCCGAAGGTTCTCCTGGCGGGCCCCTGCCAAGAAGAAATAGTTTTTCCAGCTATCCTTTAGGAAGCGAACTGTGCCGATGAAACACTTCTGGATGGGAGCGGTTATCTCAATGGCAAGCTTTTCTGCTGGATTCCACTCTTGCCCCTTGCCGATGCTCAGGGACAGCAAGATCACCGATAGCGCCACAAAGATATAGGCAACCCATTTCGTCTTATGCTCTAGAAAGATGGCCAATTGCCGCTAGCCTGAACCCTTTGATTACTTAACGAGAATCTCCTTCAATAGGGATAGATTATCCAAGGCCTTTCCCGCCCCCATGACCACCGTGGTGAGGGGATCATCTGTGATCGTGATTGGCAGCCTGGTTTCCTCTCTCAGCAGGGCGTCGAGGTTTTTCAGCAGGGCACCACCGCCGGTCAGGACAATTCCCTTATCAACCACGTCGGCGGATAACTCAGGCGGTGTCTGCTCCAAGGCAATTCTTACCGTTTCAACAATAGTCTCCACCTGCTCTGCTATGGCCTTTCTCACCTCCTCTGAGTCTATGGTGAGTATCTTCGGGATGCCGGTGACAAGATCCCTTCCCTTGACCTCAATAAATTCCGGCTCGTCCATTGGATAGGCACTTCCTACGGTAATCTTGATGAGCTCAGCGGTCTGCAACCCTATTAAAAGATTATACTTTCTCTTAATATGCTGGAGGATGGCTTCATCCATCTTGTCGCCTCCAACCCGTACCGAACGTGAATATACGGTTCCGGCCAAGGAGATTACGGCCACCTCTGTGGTTCCTCCCCCTATGTCGACTACAATGTTGCTCGTGGGTTCGGTGATTGGTAAACCAGCCCCTATCGCCGCTGCCATGGGCTCCTCTATTAAATACACCTCCCTGGCCCCGGCAGACTCTGCCGACTCTCGCACAGCCCTCTTCTCCACCTGAGTAACCCCTGAGGGCACGGATATGATAATGCGAGGGCGCACCAGCGACTTTCTGTTGTGGACCCTTCTGATGAAATACCGCAACATCGTCTCGGCAATATCGAAATCGGCGATGACCCCGTCCTTCATGGGCCTCGTTGCCAGAATATCCCCGGGTGTTCGGCCAAGCATTACCTTCGCCTCTTTTCCTACCGCCAAAATCTTGTTTCCGCCCCGTTGGTCCTTTTTTATCGCGACCACCGAGGGTTCGTTCAGCACTATCCCCTTGCCTTTCACGTATACCAATGTGTTAGCAGTACCCAGGTCAATGGCGAGGTCGTTTGAGAACCAACCAATCAGAGGATCTAGCAACATCGACGTCTCCTTTCAATCCAATACCTTGACTACCTTAAATAATTTTAAGAGATATATCAATAAAAATAGCGCCTACCCCAATGAAGCTCCCCGCAGTCCCGCTGAAAACGGTACAGGGCATTCTGGCGAAGGCGAATAAAGACGCTGTTGTGGGCTCGGCATAGGGCTCAATCCATGGCCCTCTTTTGTCTTGACAACTCAGAATAGCTATGCTTATTAAACGAAGGACTTCCGACAGGAGGAAAGCATACTTCTATGAAACGAACATTTCAACCAAGTAATATAAAGCGGTCTCGTGTCCATGGTTTTCGTGCGAGAATGAGCACCAAGGGTGGAAGAAGGGTTCTTGCAAGAAGGAGGGCCAAAGGCAGGAAAAGGCTTGCTGTGTAGCCCGCCATATGGTGCGGTCTTTCAATGCGTTATTGTTATTGCCCGCTCTCCATACGGTGTGGCCACAAGATGAAATCATCATCGCTTACGAAAAAGGAGCGGATCCTCAAGAGGACCGATTTCATCGGCATCAAGCTTCGCGGCAAGAGGATTCATACAGCAAATTTCACCATTATCGCACGACGAAACGGCAGAGATATCACGAGATTAGGCATAACGGTCAGCAAGAGGGTTGGAAATTCCGCAAAGAGAAACCTCGTGAAACGATTGATTAGGGAGTTCTTCCGGCTTCACAAGCACGAGATGCCGAGGGGATACGATGTCCTCATTATCCCTGTACGTGAGATCGAAACGCCCAGTTTCTCCAAGGTGCGTGAGGAGTTGCGCAAGGCATTAGCACAAAATGGCGAATTTTTTTCCTAAACCGAGCACATATATCGTAGCATTAATCAGGTGTTATCAAATAGCAATATCGCCTTTTTTACCAACCTCGTGTCGGTTTACACCCACATGTTCCACCTATGCCTCTCTTGCCATTAAGAGATACGGGATCGTTAAAGGAGGGTTCCTCGCAGCAAAAAGGATCCTTAAATGCCACCCTTTTCATCCGGGAGGCTATGATCCCCTCGGCTGAGCCCTGCGAGAGCTGTATACGGGTAACGCCCCCGCGCTGAAAGAGTAGAGATCGAGGGTGCAGGGCATAGAATGCGCTAAGGGATCGGCAATTCCCACAGGGAAGACAAAACGCTCCTTTTCCGCTGCATTTCGCGTATATGGTGGATTTTTTAATCGCTCGCGGGGCAACATACGTTGCGCATCGCTGGACACGTGATTATGATGTGCTTTGATTAACAATGGATCTTCTTGATGGATAAAAAAACATTATTGGCCTTGGGCCTATCGTTTGTCGTGTTTCTCGTCTGGTCTCTTCTGTTTGGCCCAAAACCAGCGGATAAACCGGCCGAGAAACCCCCAACCTCGCAACAAGAGCAGGAGCAGCAGGTCTTACCAGAGAGAACGAACCCCCTGGGCCCCCAAAAAGAGCTGATGCTGGAGGCAGGAGCAGAAGCAACGGATATTAAGGTCGAAACGGAACTCTATTCCGCTCTGTTTTCCGGCTCCGGCCCAATGATCAAGGGATTCAAGTTAAAGAATTACCGATCCACCGCTGAAAAAGGATCGCCCTTAAAGGAGCTCATTCACGTGAACGATGAAGACGGCCATGGATTCAACCTCGGTTTCTCCGGGAAAAACATACCGAATGTTAACTGGTCCGCGTATACCGTAAACCAAAAAGATATCATGCTCGCAAAAGGCGATCAATCTAAGGAGTTGGCCTATGAATGGAGGTCACCTCAAGGCGTAGACGTACAAACAAGGTTCCTCTTTTATGCCGATAGGTATGACATCGGCCTCGCTATCACCGTCAATAATGGTTCCGAGTATATCATCGATGATGCCCTTTCGCTCCAGCTCGCACATCTTCCCCGGGAGTCTAAGAAAGCTTACGGCGCATTCGAGGGCATGGCCCTCTTGCTCGATGACAAGCTCAAGGAAATCAAGGTGGGCAAGGTAAAGGAAAAGCAGTTTGATGGCCGGATCCCATGGGTAGCTTACGAGGAACCGTACTTCATGGCCGCTCTCGCCAACGAGAACGATACCATGCTCACCGCAAAGGGGACCACCCTTCCCGATGGAGAAATCAGGGTATCATACATAACCCCCTCCCTCAACGTGAAGCCCTTCGAAAGGGTCACCAAGCATTTCACCCTCTACCTGGGGCCGAGGGATCTCTATGTGCTGAAAGGGCTGGGAAAGAAACTCGAAAAGGCGATCAACTTCGGGTGGTTCGATATAATCGCCAAGCCCCTGTTGGTAACGCTCCGCTTTTTTAATACCTATGTCTCGAATTACGGTGTTTCGATTATTATTCTCACCATCCTCGTCAAGATACTGTTCTGGCCTCTCACCCATAAAAGCTATCAATCCATGAAGGAAATGAGGAAACTCCAGCCCATGATGGCCAAGATACGTGAAAAGTACAAAAATAATAAGCAGGAAATGCAAAAACAACTCATGAGTCTCTACAAGACTTACAAGATCAATCCCATGGGGGGGTGCCTGCCCATGGTGGTGCAGATACCTGTCTTCTTCGCCTTTTACCGAATACTGCCCAGCTCAATAGAGTTGCGACACGCCCCTTTTGTGCTGTGGATCAATGATCTTTCCGCGCCCGAAAGACTTCTGTCTTTTCCCTTTAAAATACCCTTTATGGCTCCCCCTTACGGCATCCCAGTGCTTACCCTCTTGATGGGCGCATCCATGTTTCTGCAACAAAAAATGACACCCACTCCCGGTGATCCCACTCAGGCCAAGATGATGATGTTTCTTCCGGTTGTCTTTACCTTTTTATTCATAAATTTTCCATCCGGTCTGGTGCTCTACTGGTTGGTAAACAATTTGCTATCGATTGCGCAACAATACAGGATCAACAGGTAAGTGGGCTAATATCAGGAGGAGACTTTATGTCAGCCATCGAGATAAAAGGAAAAACAACGCAAGAGGCGATAGAAAAGGCCTGCGAACATTTTCACATGAGCCAGGAGGAACTCGATATAGAGGTCTTGAAAATCAGATCTATTGGTATTTTCGGGATTACGGGAAACAGGAAGGCTAAGATCCGGGCCACACCTAAAATTGATCCGAGCATACAGCTCGCCCGAGAAGTCTTAACCAAGATAATCTCGCTTATCTCTCCAAACACCGCGGTCTCCGCGGAAAAAAGGGGTGATGATATACTGGTAACCCTTGAGGGAAATAACCCTGGAATACTTATCGGATCTCAGGGCAAGACCCTTGAGGCCCTGGAGTTTATCGCCAATAAGGCGGTAAATAGGGTTTCAGAGAAAAAGACACGGGTAATCGTGGATACCGAGAATTACCGTGGACGAAGGGAAGAATCGCTTCAGAGACTCGCTGTAGAGATGGGAGAGAAGGCCAAGAAGACGGGAAAGCCGGTTATGACGAATCCGATGAATCCTCACGAGAGAAGAATCGTCCACCTCGCCCTCAAAGGGGATCGCGGTGTTCAAACGAAAAGTAAAGGGGATGGCTTTTATAAAAAAATCCTGATTCTTCCATATAAAGAGAAGGCTGATGAAAAACAGGATGAGTAAGCCCGGATTGCCTTTTTGGAATGGATTATAAGAATGAAACTATTGCTGCCATAGCCACACCAGTGGGCGTAGGCGGCATAGGCATAATAAAGATTAGCGGAAAGCTCGCGGAAGGCATTGCACAAAGGGTCTTCCAGCCAAAGCGCCCCATTAAATCGCTCGACAATTTCCGACTCTACCTGGGTCATATCATCGACCCGGACGCAGGAGTTCTTATCGACGAGGTTTTGCTATCGATCATGCGCGGCCCTCTCTCCTACACACGAGAGGATGTGGTTGAGATCAATTCCCACAGCGGCTACGCGGTCCTTTCCAGGATACTCCAGATAATCCTCCAATCCGGTGCTCGGCTCGCCCAACCAGGGGAATTCACCCTTCGGGCCTTCCTTAACGGGAGAATTGATTTAACACAAGCCGAGGCCGTTGTTGACCTTATCAACGCCAAAAGTGAAGCCTCACTGCATTTAGCCGCACATCAGCTTGCCGGTAGTTTGCTGACGAGGATCGAGGAGATCAGAAGGGGGCTCATAGAAATACTCGTCGACATAGAGGCCTGCATCGATTTTCCCGATGAGCAACCCACAAGGATAGACCGTCAACGCATGGGAGATCGTATCTATGCAGGCATCCTCAAACCCATTAAAGCGCTTATATCCGCTTATCCCCAACGGAAGATATGGCACGAGGGATTAGGGCTCGCGATAGTCGGCCGGGTAAATGTCGGTAAATCGAGTGTCTTCAACAGGCTGATCCAGAAGAAGCGGGCACTCGTTACTCCCATACCTGGAACAACTCGGGACATCGTCGAATGCGGGACAAGCATTAAAGGAATCCCGGTACGGTTAATGGATACGGCTGGCATGAGGAAGGCAAGGGGAATGATTGAGAAAAAGGGGCTCTGCTTAACGGAGTCCTGCCTTGCCTCTTCGGATATTATCCTTCTGGTAATCGACAGGAGCAGGCCCCTCAACAGATACGACCTCGATCCTTTAACCAGGGCGACGGAAAGAAATATTATCGTCGTTATCAATAAGATCGATCTACCCCAAAAGGTGAGCGAGAAAAGGCTTGAAAGCGCATTTAAAGGCCTCCAGAGGGTCCATGTATCAGCCCTTACAGGAGAAGGCTTCAGTAATCTCATGAACGCCATCCATAAGTTTATCATGAATAAAGCTTCCGTTGTTCCCTCAGCTCCTATTGTTCCCAACCTTCGACAGGCTCTCGCGCTCCAGCAAGTTAGTGATTACCTGGAAAAGGCGGCAAGGAACGTAACGAATGGCCTTCCTTTAGAGATAGTCGCTTCGGATCTTACATGGGCAAAAGGCTCGATAGATGAGATAACGGGATATAAAATCAATGAAGAGGTTATCGACGGTATCTTCACCAAGTTTTGTTTAGGGAAATAATTGATCGCGATTGTGCGTGTCTAATCTAATAAATTAATTG
>Ga0315548_1002254_pt1 | contig 15141 bp, 11 predicted proteins | sample SalMarSW160110MG_2_FD_202540 | JGI IMG/M metagenome (GOLD analysis project Ga0315548, IMG submission 202540) | Salt marsh sediment microbial communities from the Plum Island Ecosystem LTER, Massachusetts, United States - Salt Marsh Sediment SW1601-110 ...
TTTGAAGCTTTTTAACATAATAAATTGGATTTATGGTAGCAAAAGGAATCCGAGGGAGGCGATAATAAGGATGTCGGACTACCTCTATATTGTCATATATCTCCCTTTCAGGCAAATCTGGCTGGTGTTGTGAACATAAAATCGTTGGTTCATGTCCCATTTTTAGTAGGGCTTTTGAAGCATAATAAAGATAATTCTGAATGCCACCGGTAGATGGATAGAAGAACAAGCTTTGCAGTTGGATTTTCACCTGTCATATCCTCACAATGCTTTTGATTCTGTTTTTAATACTCATAGGTAAAACGCGACTCAGTAGTTTCTCTAATTGATTTTCAGATACATAGATCAAGGCAATGTTTATGTGCTTTATCGCAAAATAGAAAATCACACTTCTTACAGGTTTGAGGGCTGAAATCAAAACAGAGCGCCTACTTTCCCTGTAAGAATAGCTTCCGCTAGCGACATAATTCGTCACGATGTTGGCAGGCTTATATGAAAAACTCCTTTCCACTTTTCTTGATAAAAACTCAAATAGATGTGCATTCCATCCCATGACGGGCACCTTATCTTCCCAGACTTCAGTTTTTTTATCACTTTTGTTGCGATATCCTACGAAGTTAGGAAAACCCCCATTAGGAAGTTGCTTTCCTAGAATCGCATTCAGTGTATCCTGATAGTCAAATTTATCCCCCGTCAATCTTTCCGCATTATCCAAAGCTTTTAGAATTATTCCGCCACCGCTAATGAATTGTGGGAATTTAAGCAATTCTCCATTTATGACCGCATGATAAAATAGTTTTGTTTCCGGGTCTACCAAATTCAGCAAATGATTGGCTGCGCCTCTCATCATTTCTAAGTATCTCTGGTCGTTGGTTAAATAATACAAATCATCAATGCCACGCATCGCCAGAGCTGTATAGATGGAAATCAAGACTCTGGGCTGGACTTGAGAATAATTAATCCCGCCACTTTCCAAATCGCTGGATTTCACCTGTTCTGTCAGCAGCCACGCCCCTACCCTTATAGCATAATCTTGATAGCCTTTTTGCCCACTTAAGGTTGCCAATTTAGTAAGACTTTCAACGGCTACACTATTCATATTGGCAACAAATCTAGTGACATTGGGAGTATAGTAGTCTATCTCACTAAACCTAAATGCTCCGAATTCCTCATCCCACAGCTTGCCGATAATATATCTATCAATGTTCTCTTTTGCGGTTGATAAATACTTCTGGGCTTTTCCATCATCGCCCTCTTTAAGGATAGCCTTCGCCAAGTCTAACAAAGCGCAATTCGCTAGCGAATTGTGAACCAGAGAACTAAATCTATCGTCTTCAAATCCGGCATAGACATACCTGCCAGTTTTATCAAGCCTTTGGCACTGTAAATCGGCAGCTTGGATTGCCTCGTGCAACCAATCCTCATCGTCCGTTTTTTGGTACAGATTCAAGTAGCCATGAATTATCGGTCCCTGCGACCAGGGGGTATCATGTATCTTAAACATGCGCTTCAGGTTGTAGCGGTGAACCACGTAGCCATTATAAGCACCCTCTTTTGTCTTCCATGTCTGAAGCCAGGAAATTTGTTTGGACAAGGCTTCATGTATTGATACCTCTTCCATGATACGCGCCTTCACCATTCCCCAATCTTTACACTCTCACCTTGGTTTCTTAGAGATTCCATAATAGCCTCAACAACGACCAAATTTTTGAGTGCCTCTTTGGCATCAACCTCTGGCTTTCTGTTTCCCTTTATGCATTCCCCGAACTCCTTGATTTCTTCCTCCAGCGTATCAACAGACCTTGTCTCTATCCTCCTCCTTTTTCTATTTTTCTCTAAGTGAAGGGTTGTGCCCCCCACAATTAGATTACCTTTTGTTCCATACACCTTCATAGTGAACGAAGGTTCGGCGACCCAACTTGTGCCCAAATAGGCAAGCATCCCGGCTTTGAGAGAGAGGATTGATAAAATCGCGTCCGGCACCTCCCCCAGGTAATCCTCTTTTGAGAAAGCCTTAACCTCCGCAATTTCACCAAATAGATAGTGTAGCGTGTCAACGTGATGGATACCAAGTTGCAATAGCGGCCCACCGGGGCAGGTATCTCTGCTCAAGCGCCACCTTGTTTCCCTTCCTTCTGCAACATACTGTGAGTTATTAGCTTCAACCATTATCACTTCGCCAATTTCTCCATCGTCTATCAGCTTTTTCATAGTGCGAAATTCACGTCTTCTGCGGACATTGTGCCCCACGGCTACGATTACATTATTCTCCTCTGCGGCTTGACAAATCCTTTTCGCTTCCTCAACCGTATTGGCAAGTGGCTTTTCCACAAAAACATGTTTTCCCTGTTCTATCGCCCTGATGCATTGCTCACAATGCCAATGATTTGGAGTTACAATGACGACAGATTGCAGACCATCAACAGCCAGTAACTCCTCCAACGAATTCGCGTCCAGGCATCCAACAGATGAACAAACGGATTGCAGGAGTTCTTTATTCGTATCAAAACAAACTCGCAAATCAAGAATGTCGCTTTTTTGTAGGATATCTACGTATCGGCTGCCCCAGCCACCAACACCTACTAGCCCTACCGGTATCTCACCTCTTCGTGGCCGATATTTTAGACGTTTTGTGCAACTTCTCAAAAATTCATAAGGATCCATAATAACTCATAAACGGTCTCTCCTTTTCAGAAGTAATCTCTCCGCTTCTCTAATAGCTAGATACATAAGCCTGCTCCAAAATTTCTGGTAAATATATCGTCCTTTTTTAAGCATCAGTTCTGGATTTTGTTCATAAAATCCGACGTCGCGCCGTGCTTTCATGAGTTCACAAAAGTAGAGTTTAGAAGACAGCTTTGTGGTAAGAGTTTTCTTATGATGTTGTACATTCCAAGTGGGAGTGTTGTAACCTCGCTCCTTCAAATAGTCAATGAATAGTTGACATCTCTCCTTCTTCGCATTATTCATAAATGGCAGTGTAGTATTTCTCCAGGCTATTTCCTCGCTCAGCTCCTCTATGTGGAGCTTACCAGCTTGCGTCATCCGCTGCAATAACTCTTCCCCTTTGGTTGTCCTCGAAATGATAATATCCTCTCGTTGCCATCCACCGATATCCCCGAGTGATAAGTCAGAATACACAGCGGACCAATCTGCACACAAATGACATCGCAATAAAGAGTAAAATGTGACATCGATACTGTGTTCTTCTATGAACGGAATTCCTCTTGTGCTTCCATCGCGCAATTCTACTGTAAAATCTCCAGGTATCCCACCATTTCGCCAGCCAACAATGTTCTTTACCTTCTCTTTGTCTAATCCCATATGCCTAAGGAGACCGTTTATGCAGTTCGGTGCGTAAGCATAGCCACAAAAAAAGCCAATTCTAAAGACTATCTTGTTTCTTAGGCTTCTAATGCTGTCCTCAGCTCGCTTTAGTGCGGCTAATTCGCACGGTAGCCCGACTATCGCAAATTTTTCATTTGAATTTATGATCTCTCTCAATAGAATACCAAGGGACACTTGAACGTACTTTGACTGTCTGGCTCCAATGATTTCATCAATGTGATTGGTGAGCTTGGGATAAGCCAAGCCCATGTTTAGGTCTCCTGTGTTTCGCACCACACTGACCCTATCCACATCGCCATTTTCAATCAGGTATTTCAATATTTCTGTTGCAACTCCCCCAGCAGACGCCGATTCTCTTAGGTCACTATCCAGAGTGAAGCCAGAATATAAGTTCCTATAGTATCCCATATCCCTATGAAATATCTGGTTCTGCTCGCATTTATGGTAAACCTCATACCCAAGGCCGGGACATACAGACGTGCATAATCCACACTCCGTACAGGCTTCCAAGTCGAAGGTATCTGGATGGTATGAGTATGGGTCTTGTGTTTGGATGGCGTCTACGGGACAAACTCCCACGCACACGCCGCAGCCACTGCAAAGACCTTGCTCTATCACCTCACCACATAATCTCTCGATATCCTTCACTTGAACAGCCTCACGTAGAGGAAATAAAGATATCTAAATCCTGGCAAGGCAGCCGGAAACACGTATAGGCAACGGCCGACCCTCTCCATCAGCCACGGAAAAGTGGCCAGAGCTCTCCTGACCCCTGATTTCCGCAGCAGAAATATCAGGCGAAACTGGACTACTGCTAGCAGCTTCTCCTTCCTGTTCCCCGAAAACGAGACATCAAACTCGGGCACCAGTTCACCACGGTTTTTCAAATGCTCGATGACATAGTAAGGCTTCTTCTTCTTGGCGGTTACTATGCCTCCGATGACGCCAGACAGGGCCTCGCGTTCATCGAGTCTGCGGCAGGTTATGCATCCAGCTTTCACAGCGGACTCCAGTAGGCTAACCCCGTTGTTAGTTCGGCATATGATAACGTTCTCATTCTCCCCAGCCGCATGAACATCACCCAGCGCTACGTCCGCAAGCTCATTGTTGCCATCAGGACACAAGAAACACCTCTTAAGAGAAAAAAAGGGGACGCAGAAGTTTAGCCATTCGTACAGGTACTTCCTGCGTGTTTCTCCTGTCACGCTGTTTCTGAAAGTGAAATATCCCGGATATTCTCCCTCTCTCCAACCAACCAACTCCCAGTCTTCGGTGTCGCCTCTCCGTATTCCTAGACTTCTCTTGACTTGCTCGACGGCATCCAATGTCTGAATATACCCGCAGAATAGCCCGAGCCTATATTTGATCTTGTTCCGTAGCTTCACAATGTGTTGTTCTGCCAAAAACTGACCCGCAAGCTGGCAGGGCGTTCCGACCAAAGCGTACGTGTGGTCTGACGCCGCCATCTCCCTCAGCACCAAGTTGAGTGGAACTGGACAATATTTGGACTGCTGTGAGTTCTCTATTTCTCTCAAATCGTCCGTCACCTTAACAACAGGTTTACCATCCTCTAGTTGGACCACAACAACTCTATCAACCCTCTTAGTCATGACGAGGAACCTCAGCAGTTCTGTTGCAACTCCACCTGAAGCACCATCTCTCCTCGTCTTGTCATTATTCGAATATCCATGAGCGAAATATTCATAAAATCCTTGCTCATTGCTAAACTTTGAGCCCTTATCTGGGTTCTTCTCTACAATCTCTCTTATGTTGTATCCCTTTCCTGGACAGACCCTATGACACAAACCGCAATCAGTACATAGCTTTTCGTCCCAAACAGGTGCATAATTATTTCCCAATGGAATAGATAATGCATTTGACGAGCAGACTCCAACGCAGGTTCCACAGCCGCAGCAAAGCTGCCTGCTTATTACGTTTATCTCAAGCCAGCTGAAGCTTTTATCAGTTCTGGGGGTATTCTTCACTTCCTTCACCTTAATTGTCTCAGAATGAAATCTACATCTCTTAGCGAGTATCGGCCAAAATACAGGAAAAACGCCAGGCAGCCTAGAAAGGAAGCAACAGAGATAATTATACTACCGGAACTTACAGTGAAATATAAGATTGCAGCTAAGGCAATCGTGGGAATACTAATTATGTATTGTCTTGGTATTTTAATCCCCATATTTAGAACCCTAGTAACAATAAGGATTAAACCAATCTGTGCCAGGATAACACTTGCACCTCTACTGATTGCTAATCCTAGAACTCCTAGCCTACCAATAAGAAAAAACATCAATGCAATCTGCAAAGCTATTTGAGCAAGGGAATTCAGGAGGTAAATACCTGCTCTGCCCTTAGCGATTACTAAAGAAGAATTTATTCCTCCCATTGATGCCATTCCCAAAAATATTGCTAACATTACCAACACTAAGTGGTTTCCTACATACGCCACCCCGAATAACCCCAATATTTCCTTCGAAAAGAATATACAGCAAAGCGAGGCTACAACGGTGAGCAAGGTATTGTATTTAACTACCTCTTGATAGCCTTTGTGAATTAGCTCTGTGTCATTTGAGGCTATGAGGTTTGAAAAGGTTGGCAATAATACGTTTCCTATTAACATAGGGATAAACCTTATTAATAAGGCAGTCTGTAAGGCAGCATAATATAAGCCAAGTTCACCCACGTTAAAATAATGAACCACGAATAACTGGTCCACTTTGTCATAAACAAAATAAACGATGCTGGAAGCATGAACGAACAAGGAGAATCCCCAGAATCCAGTCGGCAAATAAGGCTCCAGCTTAGTTGGACTGGGGTTTCCCTTGCCCGCAATTCTCATTTTCTTCCGTGTCAGGAGCCAGGAGAGCAACGCCATTACTATATAGAGGGCTAAAGAGAACCCCCAGATAATTGCTGATGCGTGTTCAGAGAAGAAAGTCCTGGCAAAAAAGAATAACACCAGGAAAACTACAAAATTCCCATAGACTATTGCCTGCCTCAGTATCACTGAGGTCTTGATTTCCATTAGTGCATTTAAGGTGTAGACGAAGACAAAAAAAAGGGTAACGACAGGCACTAAAATAATAAGCAGATAACTTAAATCGCCTTCAGGCAAATTCTCACCAAGCAATAGCTCCAGGATTTGCGGGAAGAAAAATATGATTGCTATAGCTGCCACGGCTATTGCTACGGTCACTAAGAGATAGCCTTTTAGAAAGGGTGCTCTTCTATCCCGGTCTATCTGAGGAAGGAATCTGACGATCACATTGTTGCCGCCGAATAAGATAAAGGAGGTTACAAAAATGATAAAAATATTCAATAAGCTGTAAGTCCCAAGCACTTCAGGTGATAATCGCCCCAATATGATGTTGGTCACATAACTTATTGGCAGGGCTATTACAGAGAGGATAATCGTCCACTTGGCACCTGTGATTGCTCTTTGGACTACTTCATAGGGATTCATTCACTATAAGCCTGGTGATTCTTTAGCTGATTTTGCCACCTCTGAAAAGATTCTGCTGATTCCGTCCTTTTAAAGCCCCTTCACCCACTATATATATTCTCCTCCTGTGAGTGGCAAGCACGAAATTATACTCCTTGCTTTCAGCAGGGAAGTCTTTCTCACTCTCCCAACCTGACTATATTATCGCCTTTTAGCCCCCTGGTAACACCCTTGGCATCAAATACCAGTTTTGCACGGGCAACAACTTCACTCATATCATAACAGCTGTGGTCAGCAGCTATGACGACACAGTCCATCGAGGCCAGACATTCCTTACTGAGTTCCACCGATTCCATGTCGCCTGCGAGCATATGAATCTGAGGTATGTAGGGGTCATTGTAGCTCACCTCAGCTCCCTTTTTGCGAAGAAGCTGAATTATTTTCAATGCGGGAGACTCTCTGGTATCTTCAACGTCTTTCTTGTAAGCTACGCCAAGGACAAGTATCTTGGCTCCATTCAAGCTTTTACCGCTGGTGCTTAAGAGTTCGAGAATGCGAGAAACGACGTGATAAGGCATGTGCTCATTGATTTCAGCGGCGAGCTCGATGAACCTGGTATGGAAATCAAGTTCCCGGGCTTTGTTTGCCAGGTAATAGGGGTCGAGCGGGATGCAGTGCCCGCCGATGCCAGGGCCAGGATAAAAGGGCATATAGCCAAAAGGCTTGGTAGAAGCGGCGTCAATAACTTCCCAGACACTTAAACCCATCCTCTCACAAAGACGGGCAAGCTCATTGACCAGGGCGATGTTCACACTGCGGAAGACGTTCTCAAAAACCTTGGTCATCTCAGCCACTTCGGGACATGAAACCGGAAGTACCGTGCCGGCAATCTGGGAATAGAGAAGTTGAGCCAGTTGAGTGGACTGGGGGTCTATACCGCCGACAATTTTGGGAGTGTTTCTAACGTTATGGTCTTTGCTGCCCGGGTCAACGCGCTCCGGCGAATAAGCCAAATAGAAGTCAATGCCGCATCGAAGCCCCGATGACTCTAAGCTGGGCAATACCACCTGTTTGGTAGTGCCGGGGTAGGTGGTGCTTTCTAAAACCACAAGTTGTCCGGGCCGGAGATGTTCTGATATCGCCTGGGATTCGTGAATCACATAAGAAAGGTCCGGGTCCTTCGTCGCGGTCAGCGGAGTGGGAACACAGATGCAGATGGCATCTACCTCCCCAAGGCGGCTCTGGTCTGTGGTTGCCTCCAAGAGTTTCCCTGTCACTACCGAGGAGAGGCTGTCACTGGAAACATCGGCGATATAGGACTTGCCCCGGTTGACCGAATCCACGTTTTTTTGCCGGATGTCAAATCCCAGCACCTTGAAGCCTGCTATGGCAAAAGCGACAGCCAATGGAAGCCCTACATAGCCAATCCCAACGATACCTATTGTAGCCGACTTGTCTCTGATTTTTTCTTCCAGTCGTAACAAGGTAATCCCTCTTTCATATTCCGCAGCTTCAAGTTTAGCATAATCCACCAGTTTGTAACATCTGAATTCCAAATAAAATGGAGCCAACTCTATTCTTCTCTGCGCCCCGTCATTGCGAGATTAAGGAAGTCAGCCGAAGCAATTCAGTGAAGGGATCTGTGTTGTGCTTTACTAGAATTCTCCTCTTAGTTGCCTCCGCAGGCACCGACAACTGAAACGATTTTCACCTTAGCAACGTCCAATCCCTTTGTAGACGAAGCCGAGCCTCCTGGCTTTGTCAAGCTCAACGATTTGCTTACCGTACCCAATAGCTTTAGTTATAATCTGGCCGCTGAATTTTCTGTTTTACGCTCAGTGATAATATCCGACTGTGAATTTTGTGTCTATAACTCCTTTTTTCAACCTGACTTTCTCTCAGTTCATCAGGGCGGTAGCGTTACCGCTTTGCCTGTCTTTGCTGAAGTTAGTGCAGCTTCAGCCATTGCCACCGCCCGCACGCCAACCAAGCCATCAGCCAGGGGTTTTTGCCTGGAATTTACACAGGATATGAACTGCTGCAGCTCCTCCTTTAGCGGCTCGATATAAGGGATTGACACGAGACGCTCTCCCTTATTTTCAATAGAAGTTGGAGCTCTGTTTTCAGTAATAACCCTGGTATCGAACAAGCATAGTTCCTGAGGCTTTAGATAATCTACTCGAGCACTCATCTTGCTTCCAACCACGAGCAGGTCTCGTCTCTTGCCATGCCCCGGTACCAGCCAACTCTCGAAGGCATATCCCTTAACATCGCCAAAATCCACAGCAAGCATAGCTGTTTCCTCTATATCCTTACTATAGACCTCGCTTGCCACCGCTGTTACGCTCCTAGGATACTCAGCCGCCATAAGATAACAAAACATGTCCAGCTCGTGAATTCCCAGCGCATATATCACACCCATATCTTTACGGGGAAGCACAAAAGTCTCTCGATTACTTATAATGGTTTGAACCTCCCCTAGTTCTCCCTCGTTTATTCTACGCTTTAACTCTTGCACCGCCGGGTGATACCTGAATATATGGCCCACCATGAGGATACGAGTATTTTGATTGGCAATTTTCACCAGCTCCTCCGCCTCACCGACATCCATAGTCATTGGTTTTTCCACCAGCACATCTTTAGCAGCTTCCATGCACTCTTTCGCAATTTTGTAATGCGTCCTTGAAGGAGTAGCAATACTGACTGCCTGAATTTCAGGACCGTCCAATAGACGGTGGTATTCGAGTATATCTTCTATCCCCAAAGCATTACTTACTTCGGAAACGCGAGCCTGGTTTACGTCGCATATTTGTACTGTATCCACCACTCCTTCCAGACATAGCTCCTTATATACCCGAGCATGGTTCTCACCCCAGTGTCCTACTCCTATTACCGCTACTCCCGGCATCCAATATCCTCCATGAAATTTCGTACCTCCGAAGCTACGTAATCAACTCGCTCATCGCTTAGCTGCGGATGCATAGGAAGAGATAATACCTCATCCACATATTTTTCTGTAACCGGCAGGTGGACATCCGACATCAGGCAAGGTTGTCGGTGCACAGGCACTGGGTAGTGGATTCCGGTCTCAATACCTGTCTCTTTGAGATAGGAAGCCAGGTTATCTCGCTGCTTGACCCTGATAACATACATATGATACACATGCTTTGCCCATTCCCGCTCCACAGGGATAATAACTCCAGAGTCGCGTAGCAGCACATCATATTGAGCAGCGATTGCACGCCTTCTTTCATTCCACTCTGTAAGATGCTTAAGCTGTTCCCTGCCAATGGCAGCGTGGACCTCACTCAGCCTGCAGTTGAGTCCAAGAAGGTCATGGACATACTTCTGTGTTCGACCGTGGTTCCTCAGCATTCCCACTTTTTGGGCGATTTTCTCGTCATCAGTAGTAATCATGCCGCCATCGCCCAGCACCGTCATATTCTTAGAAGGAAAGAAGCTGAAGCAGGCAATATCACTCAGAGAGCCTGTTTTCTTTCCTTTATATGTAGCACCATGAGCCTGGCAGGCATCTTCAATGACATATACCTTATGCGCCCTGGCTAGCTCATTAATGGGGTCCATATCACAAGGATGCCCGTACAGATGAACAGGGATAATGGCTTTGGTCCTGGGAGTAATCTTTCTTTGCACTTCGGCGGGAGCGATGGTATAAGTCTCGGGATCGATATCAGCATATACAAGGGTTGCCCCCAGGAATCTCGCGGGAGAAGCAGTAGCGATAAAGGTATGAGAAGGGACAATCACCTCGTCTCCCTCACCTATACCTAAAGCCATTAGCGAGAGCAGAATAGCGCTGGTCCCGGAGCTTACTCCGACTGCATATTTAGTACTACATAAATCAGCAAATGCTTCTTCAAAGCTCTTAAGATTTTGCCCGTTAATGTATCGCCCACTGTTTAAAACATTGAAGACGACCTTTTGTATTTGGTCGTCCATATACATCTTGCTCAGGCCTACATTCATCTTTATTTCTCCTACCTATATGGTTTGTCTATTAACCCGTAAGGGCATGTAATTTCCCGCACATCTTTGATTCTCTTTGCCGGGATGCCCACGACGAGTGCATTTTGACTTAATAACAATACCTGGTGATTGCTGCAGTAGTTTTAACCTACTCACTTATTATCTCTTCTGGCTTTACATCCCGCACGAAGCGTGCTGGCGCACCCATAACCACTGTCTTAGGTGCCACATCCTTGGTAACAACCGCATTTGAGCCGACTATAGCATTCTCGCCAATCTCGACCTCAGGCAGTATGCAGCTACCCTGGCCGATGGTAGCGAACTTCCTTATGATCGGCCCTCTCGGTTGGTAGCCCTCTTTTTGGCGTCCCATTAATTTGTCGTTGGCGGTACTCACCAGCATACCGATAAACACCTTATCTTCGACGACCATGTTACCAGTGAGGTGTGTGTTGTCCATTACTCTGACGTGGTTACCTATTTTGGTGTTATAGTTTATGGTTACTCCCTGGGCGATAACACAAAAGGAACCAATTCGGCACTGCTCGCGTATACAGGCCGTATCGCACACCATACTGTTATCTCCTATTTCAACATCCGCGTAGATAACGGCATTAGCTCCTATGACACAGTTGTTGCCAATCTTGACAGGGGGCAGGGAATCCCATGTTATACCTAGCTTAGTTGCTCCTGTAGATAGTGGTGGTCGCCCAATGACTGCGCCAGGGAAAATAGTCACCTTGTCCCCAAGCACTACATTGGGGAAAAGGACTGCCCCCCGGTACACTTTGCAGTTTCTACCGCGCTTCATAACAACCCCCGTACAAGCTTTCTGCCTTCTTCTGCTTACTTCCAACATAGTTCATCATTGTCACCTCACCAACAGATGCCTTGATAATCACAGATCATTCCGGCTCCTTTCGGATCTAAAACTCTTCTGCCATCAAAAACCACTTTCCCATGATATAAGCTTTCGTCTCTGAATTCATCCCATTCAGTAAGAATAAGGACACAATCGCAATCGCTGACCGCCTCCTTAGCATCACGGCAATATTTTACTTTCTCTGGAAGCACGCACTTAGCGTTAGGCATAGCTAGCGGGTCGTAAGCTTTTACCGAAGCCCCCTTTTCTATCAGTAGTCTTATCACTTCTAAGGCAGGAGCATTCCTGATGTCATCCGTATTGGGCTTGAACGCTAAGCCGAGGACGCAAATTGTCTTGCCTTCCAAATTTCCGAGTTTTTCCTCGACCATCTGGAGCATATTCAGGATTTGATTTTTGTTTACCTCTAATACGGACTCTAGAAGCCGGGGCTGGTAACCCAAATGCCTGCTGGAATGTACCAGCGCTTTAACATCCTTGGGCAGACAAGAGCCGCCGAATCCTATACCTGCGCTCAGGAAATGCTCACCTATTCTGTAATCTACGCCTACCCCTTTAACTACATCATAAACATCTATCCCGAGCCTTCGACATATATTGCCTATGTCGTTGATAAAGGAAATCTTAGTAGCTAAAAAGGCATTGGATGTAAACTTAATCATCTCGGCAGTGGTTATACCCATTCGTATAACGGGTGCAGATATACCTTCATATAACTCTTCGACCATATCTCCCGCTTTCCTCTCCACTTCTCCGATAATAATTCGGTCAGGATTAAAAAAACATTGCAATGCCTTGCCCTCCTGCAGGAATTCCGGGTTTACAGCGACATCGAAATCCACGTGTGCCTTCTTTCGGGAATGTTGCTCGAGAGCAGGAATGATTATTTTCCTCGTCGTCCCCGGAACAACGGTGCTTCTTACCACCACGGTATGGCGCTCGCTCTTGGCACCCAGCATTCTACCAATATCTCCGGCTGATTCCGTGATGTAACTCAAATTCATGCTCCCATCTGGATTAGAGGGAGTGCCGACGCATATCAAGGTGATATCGGTAGCCAGAATTTCTTCGTAGTCACCAGTGGCCCTGAGACGGTTGGAATCGACACAGTTTGAGAGCATATCATCGAGCCCTTCTTCAAAAATAGGCGATTTCTTCCGGTTGATCATACTGACCTTAGCCTCATCTGTATCGACAACGATAACATGATGTCCTTTACTCGCAAGCGCAGCAGCGGTAACTAAGCCTACATAGCCAGCACCAATAACCGAAATCCTCATCTAGAACCCCTTGCTTGTTATTATTTCTCTCGAACCCGAAAGAATGCTCGCTATATCTTGACACACCTCGGTAAAGATATAGGCATCGACCTTATCGTATTTTACCAAATAAGCAATAAAGTGACCTAACTCATCGAGCTCGGGATGTTCATGGTGGTAGCGAGATAACATGGCAAACAATCTCGGCGGAAAAAGATAGCACGCGATGCCGACAAGGCTAGTTTTAGGGAAAGCTGGTTTTTCCTCGCATCCAACTATCCTGCCTTTATCTACCTCGACAACTCCGAATTGACCGGCTCTATCTCTATCCCCGATGTCGTGAACAGCCACCAGGGCGTTTTTACCATTATAGGCAGAAATAAACCGCGATAAATCAAACTCAAAATAATTATCACTAGCTAAAATTAAGAGGTCTTCGTTGATATTGCCTTGCTCAACCCAGAATGTCAACGACCCCAAAGCTCCTTTCTTTTGCTTCTCAGTCCACACATCCTCAACGCCGATTTCTATCTTCCTATCAATGCCCTCTCGCCAGCGACGGAAATCCATCTCAAATTTCCTATTAGTGGCAACGAAGATATCGATATTATGGGGGATTCTTTCTACAATGTGGGTTAACAGCGGCTTACCCTCGTACTCTATCAAAGCCTTGGCCTTGTCACGCGTCAATGGATAAAGTCGGGTGCCAAACCCGCTTGTCAATATCAGACATTTCACGACTATTTACTTTATTAGATGTGTCCCCATCTTAATAGGACGTCCTTATATTAACATAAACCCAAAACTACTGCTTATATTCTTAAACTCTGCATCTTGTCTTACTTAATAGACGAGGAGAGAAGGTTCCATAATAATGAGGCCGGTAGCCCGCATTCGAAGTCCAGAGCCGGCAACATTAGCTAGGATTATTAACTTGTACCGGCGCTTCAGCAGTTCCTCAACTAGATGAGGCCCACAAATCCCGCTCCACCGGTAATGATTGCCGTGTTTCTACTCAGGACCCACCTGAGCCAAGATACTTAAAAATTTTCACTGGTTGTTCGGTCTCGGACTGATAGACGAGCTCATAGCTGTTCAATTCTTCGAGAGGCACGGGGCTAACAAAGGGGCTGGTGCCTACTATTCTATAATTTCCAGACGTCTGGTTCCCGACATAGGCCTCGGCTTCCTCATAAGTAGTAAAAGACCAGCCATTGGTGATCAGCTTATAGCTCACTCCCCCCGGACTCACTTCCTCTGTGTAGGTAATAACCAGCGATTCCGTGGGAACCACAGCCTTGCCATCAAAGTTATAGAGCCTGGCAACAGTGGATTGGTAGTAAGCGGGGTAGTATAAAACTCCTGATGATAGATTGCCCTCTTGCGTTTGCTGGTAATAAACTTCGTAAAACTCATCCATGCTCCCACCAGCCCACTCCACCATGGCATAGAACTTTGAAGTCGGCATTGCATAGTCAATCATCACATATTTCGAACCCCACCTGTCCGCCATTTTGTTGACTGAGCTTTCATCCTGGGCGGTGAAGAACCTGCCAGCTTCGCGAGCCCCACGCTGCATTGGATTGGAATTGGGTATGCGATGGGCAATCTGCATTATAAAGTAGCCATAGTCCCACCAGGACATCACGCCGTAGGCGGTCTCGGGATATTCAAAGTCATCCCGTGGCGGGTATAGCTCGTAATAGAAATCGGGGTCACCAAAAGGTTCGGGACTGTTATCCTTTAGCCACAGAAGCGAGCTATACCACCCCTCATTCATAATAGCATTCGGCATGCTGGCGAGTGTTTTGGCCTGGCGAATATTTGGTAAAAAGACCAGGAAAAAGATGACTATTCCGACAACGATGACCCTTACCCAGGCGCCTCTGGGCTGCATAAATGTTTTTGGCTTCGCTTTTTCCCTGGTTTTCTTCTCCCTCTTCTTGAATTTCTTAACTGCTCCCACTACTTCTTTAGACTTAGTCAGTAATTTGCGTAAGCCAGCAATGTCCAGCATTTTCCAGGAGAAATACCCTGTGAGCAAGGCAGCATTTACAGCATAGTAGTAACCGAAGCGGCGCTGCCCCAAGACTGCTATTAACATTATTATGCTCCATACCAGAAACAAGTCCTTATCGGCACTTTTTTCTTTAATGACGAGATAAATAAGCATGGCAAAGGAAATAAATGAGATGAAGAAGGAGGTGGTAAAGTTG
>Ga0315548_1002262_pt1 | contig 15123 bp, 12 predicted proteins | sample SalMarSW160110MG_2_FD_202540 | JGI IMG/M metagenome (GOLD analysis project Ga0315548, IMG submission 202540) | Salt marsh sediment microbial communities from the Plum Island Ecosystem LTER, Massachusetts, United States - Salt Marsh Sediment SW1601-110 ...
TAACATGGTCTAAAGTAAGGTCCTTGGTTTGCCGGCCACAATACTGGCAGGTGTGTTGGTCACGACTAAATACCTCGAGCCTGCTCAATTTTCTCTGATGGCGAGGACGCTTAACCATATAGACGAGACGGATTACTGAAGGTATCTGAAATACCTGGGTAACAGAGTGAAGCTCACCTCTGCTATTTTCCAGCACTTCAGCTTTGCCGCGAAAGATTAGCACTACAGCCCGACGCGTGCGACATAAGTTAAGGGGCTCATAACTCTGATTAAGCACTAAAACAGGAGAATCTATCATAGCTACAACCTGGTTAGCAGCGATTGAGCTATTTTAGCAAGCCTTTCTGGCCAGTGCAACAGTCCGAATTAACCACGTCTGCACTTTCTAGTGTGGATGATTTGGGACTTGAGTTACAATCAAAAAGTGTGCAAATAGTTAGCGGCAGCGGGTACCCTTTCTGCTCTCACTCCCAGACTTCATCTTCGGCAAAGTCTTCCTCCAGCCCTAATTCGTCGGCCTCGTCCTCCATATAATTCAAGGGGCCTTCATGGCCAAAGGATTCTTTTCGGCCCAGGAAGGGGCGAGAAAAGAGCCTCCTTATCTCGGCGCCGCATTCGGGGCATCTTTTCAGCGGTTCATCATTTATCCCCTGCCTGACCTCGAACTTGTCCTTACACAGCTTGCAGTGAGCACCGTTTTTTGATTTGTATTCATAAATTGGCATCGCACCCTCCTCCTTTGATAAAGCAGTTTTTCTTTCGTAACTCCCCTAGCCCCTCTTATCTTAAGAGGGGGATTTTTGAACTCTCATTATTTCCCGCAGCAATGCTTGTATTTCTTGCCTGAGCCGCACGGGCAGGGGTCATTACGCCCAACTTTTTTGCCCACCATAACCGCCTCCTTCTTTTTGGGAGCTTCTTTGGCAATACCGACGTGGTAAATGCTATGGGCAACGTCATGCTGAATGCCAGCTAAGAGGGCTTCAAAAGAGGCATGACCTTCCCTCTTATACACTATCAGCGGCTGTTCCTGGCCGACAGCCCGCAGACCTATCCCCTGACGCAAATGTTCCATGTCAGTAAGGTGGTCCATCCATAATCGGTCAATAACTCGCAACATTACCAGTCGCTCTGCTATTCGCATGTTATCAGGGCCTAGTTCCTGCTCTCGCTGGTTGTAAAGCTCGATGGCATAATCAGTCAACTTTTCTGCGATTTGCTTGTCACTGAGTTCAGAAAGCCCGTCGCTTCTGAACTGCGGAGGCAAGGGGAAGATGGTGGATACATCCTCAAGTAAGCCGGATAAATTAGATTGCTCCTCTTCCTGCTCGTAGCTAGTGCTGCTGAGACGCCTGGCTACCAGGCTTTGGATTTCATCCTGGACCATAGATATTATATTTGCCTTAAGGTCGGCGCCACTTAGGATTTTTCTCCTTTCGGCGTAAATCACCTCGCGGTGCTTGTTGATGACATCGTCATATTCCACAAGGTGTTTACGAATATTGAAATGATAGCCTTCGGTCTGGACCTGGGAATTGGTCATAGCCTTAGTGGCAAAGGAATGCTCAATGGGGCTATTTTCATCCATACCGGCCCACTGCATAATTCCCTTAACACGTTCACCGCCAAAGCGGCGAAGAATTTCATCTTCTAAGGAAGCATAGAAACGAGAGCTACCCGGGTCTCCCTGCCTTCCTGCCCTTCCCCGGAGCTGATTATCAATGCGTCTGGCTTCGTGGTGCTCAGTACCTACAATGTGAAGTCCGTCAAGCTCAACCACTTTATTATGCTCTTCCTGCCATTCTGCTTCACCACGCTCCTCAGGAGTGCCACCAAGGATAATATCCACACCTCGCCCGGCCATGTTTGTGGCTACAGTTACCGCCTCGAGACGCCCGGCTTGAGCGATTATAGCTGCCTCCTTTTCATGATGCTTGGCATTTAACACTTGATGGGGTATGCCATTTCTCTTCAGGAGGTCGGATAAATACTCTGATTTCTCGATTGAGGTTGTGCCGATAAGAACAGGCCTTCTCTGGTCGTGTAATTGCTTGATTTCCCTGGCTACGGCGGCAAACTTGGTTTTCTCGTCTTTGTAAATCTGGTCAGGGTATTCGATGCGAATCAAGGGCTTGTTTGTAGTGATAACCACCACTTCTAAGTTATAAATCTTATGGAACTCCTCGGCTTCAGTGATGGCGGTACCGGTCATGCCCGCCAGCTTTTGATACATGCGGAAATAGTTCTGGAAGGTGATGGTAGCTAATGTAACTGATTCTCGCTGAATCTTTACCTTCTCTTTGGCCTCGATGGCTTGATGCAATCCCTCAGAATACCTCCTGCCGAACATCAATCTGCCAGTGAATTCATCCACGATGATGACCTGTCCATCCTTAACCACATAGTCCTTGTCCTTCTTGAACAAGACACGAGCCTTAAGGGCACTCTCCAGATATTGAGTGAGGAAGTAATTAGAGGGGTCATAGAGGTCTGGCGCTTTGAGTAAGCCTTCCCGCTTCAGCATCTTCTCCATCTTGGTCATGCCAATCTCGGTAAGGTTGGTAGTACGCGTACGCTCGTCAATGGTATAGTCTTCATCTTTGTTAAGGCGGGAAACTAGCTGGGCGAAGGTGTAATACCTCTTGGTTGCTTCCTCGGCAGCACCGCTAATAATGAGCGGTGTACGGGCTTCGTCGATAAGGATGTTATCAACCTCATCGACTATGGCATAGTTCAAGGGATGCTGCACGCATTGAGACAAATCCAAGACCATATTATCTCTGAGGTAATCAAAGCCAAACTCGTTATTGGTGCCATAGGTTATATCTGCCTCATAAGCCTGGCGGCGGGTGACAGGGCGGAGAAAATTCCACTTCTGGTCTTCCGACTCGTAGCTGGGGTCATAGATATAGGAAGGGGCAGTTTGGCCGACTGTTTGCTGGGCATTAATGCTGGCCACGCTTATACCGAGGGCGTGGTAAATAGGACCCATCCAGTGGCAGTCCCGCTTGGCAAGATAATCATTGACGGTAATCAGATGGCTGCCTTGTCCGGTGAGGGCATTGAGGTAGAGGGGCAAGGTAGCTACCAGGGTTTTCCCTTCACCAGTTTTCATCTCGGCTATCTTCCCCTGGTGAAGGACGATTCCCCCCATCAACTGGACATCAAAATGCCGCTGTCTTATGGTTCGCTTGGCCGCTTCTCTAACAGCAGCGTAAGCCTCGGGTAAAATCTCATCCAGGTTTTCACCATCGGCTAGCCGAGCCTTAAACTCATCGGTTTTCGCTCGGAGTTCAGCTTCGCTGAGCTTTTCAAACTCAGGCTCCAACGAGTTTATTTGAGACACCAGAGGCTGAAGGCGTCTCAAATCTTTCTCGTTGGAATCAATCAGATTGCTAAGCCACTTAAACATTTTCGGCTATCAGCCCTCAGTTTTCAGCTAACTGCTGACTACTCCATTATCACTCAAACATCGCTCCCACTGATAAGCCGGTGTGAATGCGATGAATGGCTTCGCCAATAAGCGAAGCTATAGGCAAGACGGTGATCTTGTCCAGTTTCTTGTCGCTATTAACAGGTATGGTATCGGTAACGATTATCTCTTTCACCGGGCTGGCGGCTATCTTCTGGATAGCGGGACCAGAGAAAACGGGGTGAGTGCAGCAAGCATAAACCTCGGTAACGCCATGTTCTAAAAGAGCATCCACCACCCCGACCAGAGACCCGGCGGTATCAATCTCATCATCAACCGTCAGGGCACGCATTCCCTCAACCTCGCCAATTATGTTGAGGGTTTCAGTAGCATCGACATTTCCCAGGCGCCTCTTTTCAATGATAGCCAGGGGGGCTCCAAGTTTGGCAGCCATATCACGGGCTACCTTGGAAATACCAATATCAGTAGCCACCACTACCAGGTTATCCAGAGCCTTTTCCTTGAAATACTGAGCCAAGATGGGCCGAGTGGTGAGCTCATCCACAGGTATGGTGAAGAATCCTTGAATTTGAGGGGCGTGGAGGTCTACGGTGAGCAATCTATTAGCTCCAGCGGTAGTAATCAGGTCGGCAATCAAGCGAGCAGTGATAGGGACCCTGGGTTGGTCTTTTTTATCAGTGCGGCTATAGCCATAATAGGGAACGACAGCGGTAATTCGCCCCGCTGAAGCTCGCCTGAAGGCATCGAGCATGATAAGTAACTCGACCAGGCTTTTGTTGACTGGAGAACAAATAGGCTGGATGATAAAAACGTCCCGTTCCCGGACATTCTCAAGGATGCGCACAAAAATGTTTTCATTGCTAAACTCAAAGACCTCAACCTCCCCCACAGGTATGCCCAAGTAATCACACACAGATCTTGCTAAGGCAGGATGAGCGGTGCCGCTGAACACTTTTAATTCGTCCATCATCACCTCTTAGCTATTTGAATACTAACTTGATTATAACATGAAATTATCCTCGTTTCCTGGCATGTTTTTCTTTCGCCCTACGGTTCATCGCTTTGCTTCAGATTTTCGCCACAAGGTTGTATAGTGCGGACTTCGGAATACCGGAGGTATGAGGAGATACTACAGAGATTCCTTACCCTCTTCCCCACTCGATTTTGCTTCTCTCAAGTGGAAGTAGATAAGAATCTTGGCTGTGATGCTGAACGGACCCACAATCAAGCCAGAGAGAAAGCCTCCTATTACCGGTGTCTGGCTGATAATTGCTGACATTGCCCCAAAGATTAGGAAGATTGCGAAAAGCCTCCACCAATTCCCTTTTACTAGTTTCCAGCTTGTTTTCAGGCCAAAATTATTTTCAAGGACGCATGCCGGTGCATAAAGGTATATCCTTATCGCAACGTAAAGCCCGATTATAAATATAAAGCCCATTGCCAGTCGAAGAACGATGGTGGAAGGTTCCACGCCCTGAGCTAGTGGAGACATTCCTGTAAATATGTTAGGAATGGCCGCTACCATCAAGCTAGCAACCATTAAGACGGAAACCGCTAAGCCTGACATGGTTGGAACCAAGAGCTTGGGGACTTTTCCAAGTCCGCTATACAGGGCTTCTTTTAACCCCATTTTACTTCCTTTCTCAAGTTCCGTTATTTTAAGGATAGCCCCAGCCGATGCCCATACCCTGAAAAAGAAGCCGACGATAAAATAAAGGATCGAAAGAAGGATATAATGCATTGGAGGAGGCTCTGTAGTCCCCCACATGATGAAACCCATTACGTAATAATAATTGAGATAACTAGCAATTATGCTTGCAGTCGGAAACATCGCGGGCAGAATAAAAAGTACTATGAGGGTGGGGTCCTTTTTGAGAAGGTTGAAAGACCTTTTTATCGTATTGATTATTTTCAACTTGGGCATTGTCCAGACCTTCAATCTTAATTACCTTAGCACAGTCAAAATTTTTTGACGATAGCCAAAAACACAAAGCCAAACACGTTCCCTTTGAAATAGTTTCAGCCGATGTGTATGTCCAGTTTCAGCTTCCTTGCCAAAAGCGAGTAGAGAAATTAAGCGAGGAAGAGATGTCTTATGCCAGCCCAGGAATGGGAAACTGTTGGCACATCTCTCTTACTTCCTGGCGGACTTGTTCTTGTGCCCGCTTATCCCCCGAAGGAGAAAGCACTCTGGTAATGAGAGAAGCAATGCGCTTCATCTCCTCCGTGCCGAAACCTCTCGTGGTCACCGCCGGGGTGCCCAGCCTGATACCGCTTGTAATCATTGGTGGCTTGGGGTCAAAAGGAATGGCATTTCTATTTACTGAGATGCCCGCTGCCCCTAAGGCTTCCTCAGCATCCTTGCCGCTTATCCCCTGATGGGAAAGGTCAATGAGGAGAATGTGGTTATCTGTGCCCCCGGAAACAATACGCATCCCATATCTCTGGAGTTCGGAAGCCAAAGCGCGGGCATTCTCCAGCACTGACTTCTGGTAATCAACAAACTCGGGTTGCATAGCTTCAAAGAAGCACACGGCTTTGGCAGCGATGATATGCATGGAAGGGCCACCCTGTATTCCGGGGAAAACTGCGGCATCAATAGCTGAAACCAGCTCTTTATCACATAGAATAAAGCCACCCCGGGGTCCCCGCAAGGTCTTTTGCGTGGTGGAAGTTGTAACTTGAGCATGGGGCACAGGGGAGGGATGAAGTCCAGCGGCTATTATCCCCGCTATGTGAGCCATGTCAACCAATAACTTGGCACCCACCTTGTCAGCTATATAGCGAAGCCTCTCAAAATCAATAATACGCGAGTAACTACTCGCCCCAGCTATTATTAACTTAGGTTTATGCTCCAGAGCTGACCTTTCAATTTCATCGTAGTTGAGCATCTCGGTTTCAGGGTCGACTCCGTAGGGGACGAAGTTATACCATTTCCCGGAGAAATTGACCTCAGAGCCATGGGTGAGATGCCCGCCGTGGCTGAAACCCATCGCCATAACAGTGTCTCCGTGTTCTAATAGAATTGAGTAGGCTGCCATGTTGGCTTGACTGCCACTATGAGCTTGGACATTGGCATGCTCGGCTTTAAAGAGCTTTTTGGCCCTTGCGATAGCCAAATTTTCAATTTCGTCTATGTAGACACAACCGCCATAGTAGCGGTGCCCGGGGTATCCTTCAGCATATTTGTCAGTTAGCACCGAGCTTTGAGCCTCAAGCACTGCTCGGCTGGCATGGTTTTCAGAGGCAATGAGATTTATGGTGCTTGCTTGTCTCTCTGCCTCCAGACTGAGGATTTGAGCTGCTTTGCTATCACGCTGCGCTAAGGAAGATGTTTTTGCGGTTTTCACATTTGTGCTATCATAGTACTTAATATTTCATTCTCGGTCAATAAAAAAACCATCAAACTGGGTTCCCGCAGCATCATTGACAGAACATGTTCATAGTGATAAATTAATTTATTTAGCAATTGAAAGGGAAGAGTGCTAAATGGCTTTAAGGGAAAGAAGAGGAACCGTTCTCAGGGTGATAATTGAAGATTATATCACTAGAGCAGTACCAGTAGCTTCAAATGCTATCGTGGAAAAGTATGGCTTGAAGGTGAGCCCGGCTACCATCCGCAATGATACAGCATACTTAGAACGAGAAGGATATGTTATTCACCCTCACCATTCAGCCGGAAGCGTACCTACTGATAAGGCTTACCGCTACTATGTGGAAATGATAGGTGAAGAGATTGAACTTCCTCGTGTTGAACAGTATCTAATTCATCAGATATCCCAGGAAGCAAAAGAAGAGCTAGAACAATGGTTAAAAACGGTGGCAGCGCTTTTAGCGCGCCTTGTTCACAATCTGGTAGTAATAACCACTCCCAAAGCGGTTCGCTGCCGCTTTAAGCATCTCGATTTAGTAGCCTTGCAGGATTTCATGGCTTTGCTGATCGTGGTTTTGTATGAAGCAGAAGTTAGACGGCAGGTCTTATCTTTCAGTAGAAAGGTTAGCCAGGATGAGCTAACGAAGCTAGCTAATAAGCTTACTTCTATTTATGCCGGGATGAACAGCAGCGAGATCTTGGTTAGCAAAGAGGGACTTTCTTTTGAAGAAAGGCAGCTGTCTGAATCTTTAGCAGAAATTATGGCTGCTGAAGACAAGCTAGAATATGGTGAGCCTTATCTTGAAGGACTGCGTTTGCTGTTGAGTCAACCAGAGTTTACCAACAGCCCTAGAATACTTGGAATTTTAGAAGTGCTGGAAGGGGAGGATTGGCTGAGAAATATATTCTGCCAGGAATCTAGCAAGGGAGGGGTAAAGGTAGTCATTGGTGAAGAAAACCCAGAACCAGCATTACAGGACTTGAGCTTAATAGCTAGCCAGTATGGGTTACTTGATAAGGCCAGTGGCATTGTGGGAGTGATTGGCCCCAAACGGATGGACTACGCCAAGGCTATCTCTTCGCTCAACTGCCTCTCAGCATTGCTGAGCAACTCAGTGGCTGAATATATCTAAGGAGGTCTAACGTTGACTGAGGATGACGACGTAGTTGAAGCAGGAATTGAGCAAGCCGAGGATATAGAAACGTTACAGCAAGCTCTAGCTGAGGAGAAGGAAAAGGCAGAAAAATATTTAGCCAATTGGCAAAGATGCCAGGCGGATTTTGTTAATTATAAACAACGTGCTGAGCAAGAAAAAGGAGAGATTATTGAGTTTGCCAATAGCACGCTTATCTGTAACCTGCTGCCTATCATTGATGACCTGGAGAGAGCTTTCGCCTCCGTTCCTGCTGATCTTGATGAATCAAATTGGACTGAAGGTATCAAGCTCATTTATAATAAGCTTAAGGGAACCCTAGAGGCACAGGGACTAACTGAGATTAAAGCTAAGGGAGAACCTTTTGATCCTCGCTTGCACGAAGCTGTAATGCAGCAAGAGGGGGAGGAAGGGATGGTTATTGAGGAAACACAGAAAGGCTATAAATTTAGAGAAAAGGTAATTCGTCCTAGCCTGGTGATAGTTGGTAAGGGCGAAGGAAAGGAAGAACGGAGCAAACAACTCAGAAGGAGGACTAGAAATGGGTAGAGCTATAGGAATTGATTTAGGTACTACATTAAGCGTAGCAGCGGTGATGGAGGGAGGCGACCCTAAGATCATACCCAGTGCCGAAGGCGGCAATCTTGTTCCTTCAATGGTAGCCATAGGTAAGAGTGGGGAAAGATTGGTAGGAGAGTTAGCCAAGCGCCAGGGAATAGTCAATCCCGAGAATACGATATTCAGCATAAAGCGCCTTATCGGGCGTAAATTTAAGGACTCCACTGTTCAGGACGATATAAAGCGCCTACCATATAAGATTACCGAAGCCTCCAATGGCGATTGTCGAGTGGTAATGGGGGGCAAGGAGTATAGCCCGGCAGAGATATCAGCCATGATACTGCAAAAGTTGAAGGCTGATGCTGAGGCTTATCTTGGAGAAAAGGTCACTGACGCCGTAGTCACCGTGCCAGCCTATTTCAACGATAGCCAGCGAAATGCCACTAAAGATGCCGGCACCATAGCCGGGCTTAACGTCTTGCGCATTATTAACGAACCTACAGCATCATCACTGGCTTATGGAATGGACAAGAAACAAGACCAAACTATTGCTGTTTATGACCTTGGTGGTGGGACTTTCGATATTTCTATCCTTGATATAGGGGAGGGTACCTTCCAGGTTAAGTCAACCAATGGTGATACCCACCTCGGTGGCGATGACATCGACCAGAGGATTATGGACTGGGTATGTGATGAATTCAAAAAAGAACAAGGCATCGACTTGAGGCAAGACAAGATGGCATTACAGAGGTTGAAAGACACCGCTGAAAAGGCTAAGAAAGAACTATCTACAGTAGCTCAAACAGAGATCAGCCTGCCCTTTATTACTGCCGATGCCAGCGGTCCCAAGCATCTCAGCATGACATTATCTAGAGCCAAGCTGGAACAATTAGCTGCCGATCTTATAGAAAAGAGTATCGGGCCTTGCCGCCAGGCCCTGAGCGATGCCGGGCTTACGGCGAGCCAAATCAATAATGTAATTCTTGTCGGTGGTCAGACAAGGATGCCCAAAGTTCAGGATACCCTAAAGAAATTCTTTGCCCGGGAGCCTGTCAAGGGAGTCAATCCCGATGAGGCGGTAGCTTTAGGTGCTGCCATCCAGGCTGGGGTGCTCAAGGGTGAAGTCGGAGAGGTTCTTCTTCTCGATGTCACTCCACTCACTTTAGGGATAGAAACGCTGGGAGGAGTAGCGACACCGCTTATACCCCGCAATACCACTATACCAACTTCGAAGAGCCAGATTTTCAGCACCGCTAGTGACAATCAACCAAGCGTCGAAATACACGTTCTTCAAGGAGAGCGCCCTATGGCTGCTGATAACCGAACATTGGGGCGCTTCATGCTCGATGGCATCCTACCGGCACCACGAGGTGTGCCCCAGATCGAGGTGACTTTCGATATAGATGCAAATGGCATCCTTAATGTTAGCGCTCGTGATAAGGGCACGGGGAAGGAACAAAAAATTACTATTACCGCCTCTAGTGGATTGAGCAAAGAGGAAGTGGAAAAGATGAAACGAGAGGCTGAACAATATGCTGCTGAGGATGTCAAACGTAAAGAGGAAATAGAGGTACGCAATTCTGCTGACAGCCTAGCTTACACCGCAGAGAAAACTCTCCGTGACCACGGAGATAAGATACCCGCCGATGTAAAACAGGAAATAGATGCTAAGATAGCCAATGTGAAGTCGGCTCTTCAAGGGCAGGACGTAAACGCCATTCGTAATGCTATGCAGGAGCTATCGCAGGTTATGCAGAAGGTCGGAGCATCGGTTTACCAGCAACCAGGGCAGCCCCCACCCGGTGGAGAGGAACCCGGTGGAGAAGAACCCGGTGGAGGAGGAGAAGAAGGCACGGTGGAAGGTGAGTTCCGCGAGGTCTAAGCAATAAATATAAACACCTAATTCCTGGAAATTAGGAACACGAAATCGCATTTCTCCCAAGGAGCATGTTGGTAACGTTTCAGCTAGAACAATTCGTCATAATTGCCGACAGAATTTGGCAAAAGGCACGAGAAGAAAAACGGTTGATTCATAATCCCTCTGATGAGGAACTGAGAAGGCTTGTGGAAAAACAGCCGGGGGTTAGGAAAACAATATATGGAAACTTTGTCGCCCAAAGTGAGCCTACTTCCAGGTCAGCCGTGTTCACCAAAAATAGTGTTGACCACCCCTTTGGCGAGGATGAATTAAGGCTATTAGCTCAGTGTGAAAAGGCTTTAGGCAAGGAAAGATTGATTTCCGTAGACGGAATTGTGGGCAATGAAAATAGCAACACCACGGTCAGGTTAATTGTTCCTGAGCGGTTTGCCCATGTCTCCTACGGAGGCAAGAACCTTTTTATACCCCCAAAGGGGGAAGTCAACAAGCCAACTTACCATATTTTATTCTTCGCTGACGAGGCTTTCGAAACTAACCAGTCAAAGCCGCTCCCCGAGAAAGATATCACTATTAGATTGGCTATGCTGGATGACGGAAGGTTTGTCAAGATAATTAAGAATAGTAACTACATAGGTGAATATAAGAAGGGGGTTTTCGCCGCCGAGGATTGGGTAACTAAGACAAGAAGGGGGGGCATCTTCTTACATACTGGCTGTAGAGAGGATTGTCTTCAATCGGTGTGGGGGGATTATCGGATGGCGAGGACGTTACTTGTGGCATTAAGTGCCAACGGGAAGACAACTACGACCTGTAGAATCCTGGCCAGAAAAGGTAAGGAGAAATCCTGGCTCATTCAGGACGACGGGGGGACTCTCATGCCTGATGGTTCCTTTCATGGCTTTGAAGCCGGGGGAATATTTGTAAAAACAGAAGGCGTTAACCCTAGGGAGCAAATCGAAATATTTTATGGACTGTTAAAACCGCAAACTGTTTGCGAGAATGTTTACGTAACCGAAGACGGAGATTTTGACTTTTACAATTTCGAAAGAACATCCAATGGCAGAGCAGTGATATTAAGAAGAGATTTTATGCATGCCAGTCCCTATATCGATGTGGATAGGATTGACAATCTGATTCTTATCACCAGGGAGCCACTGGTTCCGGCAATATCAAAGCTAAACCGAGAGCAAACAGCAGCCTTGATGGTGCTGGGACAGGCAATGGAATCCTCGGCTGGTGACCCAACTCAGGCAGGGAAAATTAGAAGCGAGTTTTTCTATGACCCCTTTGTCGCCGGAGACCTGGCTGAGCATGCTAATATATTTTACGAGATAATAAAAGGTATTCCTCACCTAAATTACTATTTGATAAATACTGGAGGCATAGGCGAAGGGGAACATTACAAAGATATAAGATTAGAATTTACTATGGCAATACTTGATTCTCTACTAAGGGGAGGCTTGGAAGACTGGGTAGATTCCCCCACGGGCTTTAAGGTGCCTAGGGCGATAAGATATGTAGATGATATTTACTTGCATCCTGAGAAACTTTACTCCAGAACTGAATTTGAAGAAAAGCAGAGGGAACTTAACAAAATTAGATACGAATCTGTGAAAGAACTCGGAGACTCCTTACATCCTGATATAAGGAAGGTTTTTAGCAAGCCCAACGTCGCATAGTAGGTCTGCAAGTCTCATACAGTTCGTGTGGAATTTTGGTCAAGGATAGCTGTAAATTATAGGGAGGGTAAGAAGTGATAGAGTTTGTTGAACTTTATGAAAAATTAAAGAGGGAGAAAGCAGAGCTGTTGGAAAAGATAGGACAGTTTAGAGCTCTTGGTCAACCGTCTGCAGAGAGAAAGGAAGGCAGTCCGTTCGGCAAAAGGGAAGAAGGAGCCGATGAAGCCTCTGAACTGGAGAAAAGACTGGCCCTGGAAGAAAGGCTGAGGGAGTCTCTTAATGAGGTTGAACATGCATTACAAAAATATGAAGCCGGCACTTATGGATTGTGCGATTCCTGTGGGCAACCTATAGAGCAAGCTCGCCTTGAAGCCATACCTCAAGCAAGCTTATGCCTGAGCTGTAAGGCTCAGCAGGCAAAGGAAACAAAAAGGGCAAGATAAAGGGCGCTCGACTGTGTTGTGACCCGACAAAATCGGCGACTTTGGTGTGGACAAAGATAATTCGAGACTGTCTTTGCGTGACAGCATTAAGAAAGCAATATTATGTTTAATCGTCATTGCTTTGATAAGCACTTCAGATCAATTGAGCAAGCTATGGGTCAGAGCTCACTTAGAACTTGGGGAATCGCTCCCCATAACTGACCGCTTAAGTTTGATCCATATTGGAAATACGGGCTCTGCCTTTGGTTTACTTGCCAATCAAACCTTTCTTCTTATCATTATTAGCATAACTAGTTTGCTCTTTATCTTGCTGTTTCTTCGTTACTTATCCCTAGCTACTACCCTGAGCGTGGTATCTATCGGTTTGATTTTGGGCGGTGCTGTAGGCAATTTGATAGACCGTCTCCGTTTTGGTTGCGTCACTGACTTCATTTACTTCCGTTTGTGGGGCAACTTCCATTGGCCTGCCTTTAACATCGCTGACGCGGCTATAACGGTGGGTGTCTTTGTTCTCATTTATTCCTTTTATAGGTCGGGGGTATTTAGAAAAGCATATGAACGCAACCACAGACCCCAAGAATAAGACGTTGCAATTCAACTCACCTGTTCTTGGCATGCGCCTTGACAGGTATTTAACCCAGGTCCTTCCACAATTCTCGCGCGCTTATTTACAGAAATTAATTGGGCAAGGTTATATTCTGGTCAACGGGCAAAGGGCAAAGGCGAACCAGAGATTAAGCAAGGGCGATAGGATAACGGTCGAGCTTCCTCCCCTACCTGTCCATCCTTTAGCTGAACCAATTCCTTTAACTATAATTTATGAGGACGAGGGCATATTGGTCATAGATAAACCTGCTGGATTGACAGTTCACCCTGCCCCGGGGCATCCCAGCCACACTTTAGTCAATGCTGTCCTAGCTCATTGCCCGGGGCTGGCCATGAGCAACGAACTGATGCGCCCAGGCATAGTTCACAGACTAGATAAAGATACATCGGGACTCATAGTCATTGCCAAAAACGACTTTGCCCGGGAATATTTAGCCGCTCAGTTCAAAAGCCGCACTGTGACCAAAGGATATCTTGTCCTTATTAGAGGAAGGCTATCCCCCGAACAAGGGATAATTGAAGCACCCATTGGGCGAGACCCTCATAATAGACGGAAAATGGCAATAGTAGAAGCAGGAAAAGAGGCTAGCACCCAATATCAAGTCCGAAAATACCTGGATAGCTACACTTTAGTCGAAGTCACCCCCCTAACGGGGCGCACACATCAAATCAGAGTACACCTGTCAGCCATCGGCTGTCCTGTCGTCGGTGACCCCATTTATGGAATAAAAGCGGCTTATCTTAGCAGGCAATTTATTCATGCCTATCGCCTTGGCTTTCATCTACCATCAACTAAGCAATACCAGGAATTCACCTCGCCCTTACCTATGGACTTGGAGCAATCTTTGGAGTACTTAGCCCGAAACGTCTAAAAGGTTTGTGGAAACATGATAGAAAATCCTGTAATTGCCATAGCTTATTTATGCCGCTTCTCTACCGTGTAGGTACAGGTCATAATTGCCCTCTCGAAGCACAGGTTCGAATCACTGGTCATATGAACGAAGACAGAGGCTTGATTTTTAGCTTGTCTCACAGCATAATTAAGTGGGCCGAAATGAGGTCAGCAAGAAAAAGAGACTTGAAATTCAGTTTGGAGCGGAGAGCAGTATGAACAGGCCCTTTGATCAAAGCCAAATATCTGGCCCAGTTAGCTATCAGATAACCGTTACGGCAGAAGAGGCGAGGCTGGGAACTAAAAAGATATTATCGAGGAAGGATACAAGGCTAGAGGTGAGCATTCCAGCGGGGGCGAGGGCAGGCAGTACGATAAAGCTAGCCAATGTCCTCCAGGTAACCGACGGCCGTCCTGGAGATATCCTAATTGAAATTAAAGTCAAAGAAGAAGAAATGGCGGCGGGAATTATTGAAATTAACGATGGAAACTTTGAAGATGAGGTTCTGAAATGTAGCTCGCCTGTCATGGTGGATTTTTGGGGATTCGGATGCGCGCCATGCGACATTATTGCCCTCATCACAGAGAGACTGGCCCGAGAGTATGCAGGTCGGCTCAAATTCTGCAAACTAAACGTAGATCTGAACCCACAGACGGCTTCAAGGTACCAAATCATGAGCGTCCCACAGATATTGTACTTCAAATGTGGCAAAGTAATTGAACAAAGCGTTGGCGCCGTTCCTGAGTCTGTGCTCCGTTCAAAATCGGAGTCGGTGTTAGGACAGCAATAAGCTCACAAATTAAGAGGCCTTTCCATGGGAAAACGCCGGGATTAAAGGATGATACGAGGGCGCTTGTGCTGTTGCTTGGCGACTGCTGCGTGCTTTGTCACTTAATTCATCACCCTCACCCTCACCCTCACCCTCACCCTAGTCTCTTCCTGTCAAGGGAGAGGAAATTCAGACTCTTAGTGGTGAGAGAACAAACCGTACATCACTACTGCCGTGAACGCGCGTAGTTTCTTGCGGTAGGCAATCTTATTTGCTATGATTGCGCCAGGGCCAGGCAACTTCAGTGCTTGACTCCAAACTGAGACGGAGTTCCCA
>Ga0315548_1002264_pt1 | contig 15117 bp, 36 predicted proteins | sample SalMarSW160110MG_2_FD_202540 | JGI IMG/M metagenome (GOLD analysis project Ga0315548, IMG submission 202540) | Salt marsh sediment microbial communities from the Plum Island Ecosystem LTER, Massachusetts, United States - Salt Marsh Sediment SW1601-110 ...
ACTTCATTCAACGGTACAAGCTAAACCGATTCATGATACAATACCTATAATTGAGACTGTGACGGAAATTAAAGAAGTTAAAGTAACAGAACCAATCAAGTATATTCCCAAGATATATAAGCAAGCTTTAACTGTTTGTATAATTTTTGTCATTGGTTTTATTGCATGGTTGAGCTGGAAGGTTTTTGGAATATTTAAAAAATAAAATATAGCAGCTTTTATCATAGGTTTTAGTTTTAAGATTAGGCCGGAGGTACGTGTGCCTCTGGCTTTTTTATTTATAATTAATATAAATAACGCTTATAATGTAACTTTTATCACAAAATGTTTTTTTATTCCAAATATTAAGTTTACATTTGATCTACAAATTAATTAAAATTAATTATGGAAGAATACACAACAATCAGGTTGATGATCCCAAAGGAGTTTGACTACAAGCTTAATCTCCGGCTTGCAGAACAGAAGCGATTAGGTATTAAGAGAACTAAGGCTGAAGAGATAATCAAACTTGCTCAGATCGGTTTACTGAAAGAAAGTCTTGAAACAATGCTTAATGAATTTGGAGGATAGTATAAACTAAAAACTGCAAAGTGATGAAACGCAAACGCAAACACATTTTAGAAAAAGGAATAGAAGTTTGGTATGGTGAAGGAATACAAAGAACATTTTGTAAAGTTTTCAATATGCGTAATGCATTAAAAAAGTGTAAGGAACTTGCGGAATGGGGTTATACTGGGATTGTTGTTGACGTAATTTATAGAACACATGACGGGGAATTATATGAAGACAAATCAGAATGGTATCAATTTAAGGATAATAAACTTATAAGAATATAATTAAAACTGCAAAGTGATGAAAACAAAAACCGACAAAGAATTAATCGAAACCTTTAAATTGATCAGGTCTATTTGTGAAGACGGGGGACCTTCTGATTCTAAAAAAATTGACGATATACATAAAATCGTCGATACAATAATTTACAATGAAACTGGAAAATAACACTTTGCAGTCGGCGGGGAGATAACTTCAAACCGTTCGACTGCTTATATTTTAAACTTAAAGAAATGAAAACAAATGGTAATGATCCGGCAAATCCAACAATCGGTTGGGAATTAACAGTACATGGAGATCCGGTTGTTATTACAGATCAATATGGATTAACCAAGCGTGAATATTTCGCTGCAATGGTTATGCAAGGACTAATGGCAAATCCCAATATGGATAATAAAGATAATTTAGAAGAATTAGCTGTATTAACAGCTGATTTTTTAATTGAAGAACTCAATAAAGATGAATAAGCGAGAAGCAAAAATAGAAGCTTTACAAATTGCCACGGTTGTAATTTATGAATTAATAGCAAGCGATTGTACTGATTCAGAACTGGTAAAAAATGAATTATATGAAATATCTATTCAATTAAATAGACGTACAGACAGATTAAAAGCTAAACGATGATTGAAACATTAATCATAATGATGCCTCTGAATGAGAATTACGATTCCAGGGATGTTATTCTTGAATGTCCTAAATGTTTCAGTCGGGATGTGTTTATTTATAAGAAGAAAAAGGTTTGTTGTCGGCTTTGCTGGCATAAGGATTGGATTGAAAATTTTGAAAGATGATAAATTATGGAAGCTTTTTTTATTGATGGAGATTTTAAAACAGAAATGGGAGATTGTGAATTTCATTGTTCACCAACTTGTCATCCAGGTCAAATTGATCCTGATAAATGGCATTATGGATGTACTCATAAAGCATGGCCTCAAAATAAATATGGTGATTTTGTTCCTTTTGTTGATTGCGAAGGTCATAAAGATAAATGTGAATTAAAAGGAACAAGATTCGCAAGCAGATACAGACAAGGTAAAAGTCTGAGCCTAAAATATGCTGAAGAGAAAGTCGAAAGACTTAAAAAAGAAATAGCAATTATAGATGAACTTAATCCTCATTAATTATGAAATACATAATTGTTTTTGAAGTCGAATCAGGAATCGAAACTGATGATATTGAAGATGGTATCCGGCTTGCTAAGGCTGAAGCTGATGGTATGAGTCGGGTCCTCTGGGCTAATACCAATTATAAAAAGTTCAAAGTCAAGGATGTCCGTGTTGATTACGAATTTAAAAAGCGAATTAAACAATTGAAGCTTTCTGCTAAAGATATGTTGGAAGCTCTTAAAAACTCTGAATAATGGAAACAATAACAAATGAAATTGTAAAAATCAATGCATCCGATTACGGATTAGATTCTACTAAAGCTCAGGAAATTGAAGCAATGTTTCTCCCCATGCTCAATAAAATGAAAAAACTTGAAAAGGATTATAATGAAATCATTAAACTCCCGATAAATCCTGAAACCTGTCAGAAAGCGAAAGAATTAAGACTGCAATATGTAAGGATAAGAACCGGAACGGCAGAAATTCATAAAGAATTAAAAGCATTTTACCTTAATGGCGGTCGTTTTGTTGACGGTTGGAAAAATGCTCAATTATTTGCTTCTCAGGAAATTGAGGAAACTCTGAAAAAAATTGAGAATCATTTTGAGATACTGGAAGCAGAACGAAAAGCTAAAATCAAAGCAGAAAGGATTGCAATGATTCAACCTTATGTTGAAGATGTTAATACTTTCATGTTGGGTGAAATGACTGAAAATGCTTTTAAAATTCTTTTTGCCGGAGCTAAATCTCAATATGAAGCCCGTATTGCTGCTGAAAAAAAAGCTGAAGAAGAAAGGCAGGCAGCTATTAAAGCAGAACAAGAGAGACAGGAAAAAATCAGGCTTGAAAATATCCGTTTGCAAAAAGAAGCAAAGGCAAAAGAAAAACAATATGCTGCTGAAAGAGAAAAGGCTCGTCTTGAGCAGGAACGAATCGAAAAAGAAAGAGCTATTGAAAGAGAAAGATTTGAAAAAGAAAAAGCAGAATTATTAGCAAAAGAAACTGCGAGATTAAAGGTTATTGAGGACGAAAAAAGGGCCAAAGCTCAAACTGAAAGAAAAGCAAAACTCGCACCTGATAAAGAAAAGCTTCTAAATTTCATGCAATCCATAAATGATTTACCGAGGCCTGAAATTAAATCTATTGAAGCTGCATCAATAATGGCTGATGCCAATACAATGCTTATACAGGCTGCTAATTACATACAGGATAACGCAAATAAATTATGACAACTGAAACTATTGAAAAAATATCTTCCCAGGTGCAGATTTATACACCGGAAGAAGTTGCAATTATTAAAAAAATAGTTGCTAAGAATTTTACTGATACAGAATTAGCTTATTTTCTGAATGTTGCAAAAATCTATAAGCTCAATCCTTTCACAAAACAAATCTGGGCTTATAAAGACACAAAAGGCAATATAATAGTTTTTGCCGGCAGAGATGGATTTCTGGCAAAAGCACAGCGGGATCCACGTTGGAATGGTATTGCTTCAGATGTAGTCAGGGAAGGTGAGAAATTTTCAATGAATGTAGCCGAAGGAAAAATTTCACATGAAAAGAATGTGATAAGCAAAGAAAAGATTATCGGTGCTTATGCTATTTGCAAACCAAAAGGTTGCGAGATTGCTACTATCGAATGGGCAGATTTTGAAACTTATGATAGGAAATATAATGTCTGGAAGGCTGATCCGGTGGCAATGATTAAAAAAGTTGCTGAATCTCATTGCCTGGCTAAGGCTTATGGCATCTCCGGTTTGGCTATCGAAGAAGATTTTGAAATCAAAAATGAGACAGCTATCACAAGAGATCATGAAGAAAAACCTGCTTTCAGTAGAGTTGGTTATACCGAAGAACTTATCCGCACTTGTACAGGTGATGAAGATTATAAACAAATCATGGAGGATAAGCTAAAGGATTCGGAACTTACCAATATTGAACTGGATAATATTATTACTGAATTACAAATGAACCAACCTAAAAAATATTGACATGAGTAGAATATCAGGAAAAATAAATCTTTTAAATCTTTATGCTCAGCGTAAGATGATGAAAGGAAAATCAGGTGAAATGGAATGTTTGATTCTTCCAATAAAAATGAACAAATTATTTATTGGCGATAAAGGTATTTATTTGGATTTAATAGGTTTTGAAATTGAAAAACCAGCTGAAGGTTCAAAAGATACTCATCTGCTTAAACAGTCTTTCAGTAAAGAAGAACGTGAGAAAATGACTGATAATGAATTAAGGGATTTGCCAATACTCGGTAATCTGCGTGTATGGGATGCTCAAAATGATGCAGAAACTAAAAGCAGTATGGATGTTCAGGATGAAATAAGTGATTTACCCTTTTGATGAAATCAATTACGGATACATTATACCCTGGTCAACAACTAATCTCTGATATTAAGGTTCAGATTGATCGATATGAGAAAATCTACAAGACCTCATCTATTGATGTATTACTTAATGCTGCTGATTGGTTTGCAATTCAAGCTACGAGACTTACGGAAGAACTTGCAGAACTTAAAGATAATTACAATAAGGCTTATTTTATCCGTAAACTGAAAGTAGCTCAAAAGGAACAGGAATTGATAAATAAGGATAATTTATCGGCAGCCAAAGCAGCAAGTCAATCAATAGTTGCAACTGCTGAATTTTTGGATAGTGAATTGGAATATCAAAGTGCTGCATATCATTTTGAAATATTTCTTAAACAAATCAATATTCTCATAAGCTCTATTCAACAAAGGATTAGTTTTTTAAAGATTGAAAAATCTAATATGGAGAGATCACAGTTATAATCATTTCAAAAATAAATTAGAACAATGAAATTAGTTATTAAACCTGAATTTGATGAGAAGCTTAAAAAGCTTCGAGTTAAAACAAGATTTCTCAATAATCTTAAAAAGAAACGTGCAAATCCTGAGATGATTTTACAGCGTCTTAATACTTATGAAATTTTTAATGAATTTATCAGTGAGGCATTTTATTGGGAAGATACACCTGAAGGTTATGATTACTGGGACGAAATATCATTAAAATAATAAAATCATGAAATACAAATGTCCTTACTGTGGGGAAATATTAAATGAAGAGGAAGCCGAATCGGTAGCTGATTGTGGCTGTCCTTCATGTGGTAGATTTTTTGATGTAGACGATTATGTTATTGATTACAAAATAGATGCCGATTACAGGGATATAATCAAAAAGCACAATGATTTGGTAAATGACAATGGAGAATGACTAAGCATTGCAGGATATACATGAAGCATTTCGACTATGGCGAACAGGATATTATTTTATGTGAGGCTTGCAGACGTAAAGCCGTAGATATTCACCATATTAATGGCAGGGGAAAAGATAAGGATGTCATCGAAAACCTGATGGCTCTTTGTCGTAGATGCCACGACATGGCTAATACAGAGAAATTGAGCAAGAGCGAACTTCAATATATCCATAATTATTTCTTAATAGGTACACGCAAACAGTTTATGAAATGATAGAAAATTACGAATTACATATTGAAGCACCTCCGAAACGAAATTATATCAATGGACAATTCATTAAAGGATATAAACCATTCAATAAAGGTTTACCGCAGAAAGAATGGATGGATGGCAGAAAGCGAAGGAGAGTTCTTAAATACCTTGAAATAGGCAGACAACTTGGCAATGCTAAATATATGCACAAATTTAATAGTAAACAAGTAGTATCCATTGATAATAATGGAAAATTAAAAGCTTTTAAAAATTCACGATATGCGGAAGAATACTATAAGGCTAAAAAGATAAAAATTAACAGGCGCAATATCAGTGCTGTTTGCCATCAAAAAATGACTAAAAATAATAAGAATGGTAAATATTATCCTCGATATAAAGCTGGCGGTTTTCGTTGGTTTTTTGCTGATGATATTGAAAAATATAAATATCTGGTTATATGAACAAGGATAGAGAATTGCACAGATTGCGTTTTGAAAATTTGAAGTTGCGCCTGGAAATTGAACAGCTTGTTTTCCGGCCGTTCAGCCAGGCTTCTGAAATAATCAGGGCCAAATACAGGAAGAATAAAACTATCAGATGGGCAATTGAAAAAGCCATTGCAGAGGCAAATAAAAATGATGTCTGGATAACGCAGAACCAGGCTTGCAAAATCATAAGTCGTAGAAAATTGGAAAAAGCAATGAAGGAAAATCGTGTGCGCTGGAAGAAAACAGGCAATGAGCGTTACAGTCGTGTTCTGGTAGTTAAAAAAGATATTGAAAAATTATCGAAGGTAATCCTTATATGAAAATTAAATAATCTTATAAATGTTTGTCAATTCAAAATATAATTGTATATTTGCAGTCTAATAATACGCAGCAATGAAAAATTTAACTTTTAGTACTAATTGCCCCGCTGGGGGAGAATACCATGAGGTTCGCTGCGTTCCTTATGGTTTCTTTTTTTCTGGCGGGGCTTAATTTTTGAGATGGGCGAATTAGCAAAGATAGAAAGCTTTAGAAAGGATTTGGCACTTGCTGAAACAATAGAAGAAATTAAATTACTTGGTGATGCTGCTGATGTTTATCAGAATCTGATGAAAAAACGTGGAATTGTAAAAAATAAAGTTGATGAGATAGGTGAATTTATTATTGATATTGAGATTAAGGAAGCTGAATGGCTCAATGAAAAACATCCGCATGGGGCTGATCGGAAAAGTGATAATATCAAGGTACAGGGAACGAACCTTGATTCCAAAATGCCGGTAACAAAACATGAATCCGCAAGAGTAAGAAAATTGAAAAAGACAAAAGAAGAAAATCCCGATTTATTTAAAACTATAAATAATCAAATCAAAAATAGTGATGAGATTCTGAATGCAAAATCTTTATATAAAGAAATCCGGAGACAGGAAAATATTGAGAACAGACAAAAAGTTAAAGAGAAATATGATTCAAATATTGAATTTAAAGGAAAAATAAAATATAGAATAATTTATGCTGATCCACCCTGGCTTTATAATCAAGGGAAGGATTTATCAGATAAATATGGGGATGTTAAAAAACATTATCCACCCATGGAATTAGATGATATATGTAAATTGCCTATCAAAGAATTGTGTCAAAAAGATTGTGTTTTATTTCTTTGGGCGACTGCTCCAAAATTACCTGAAGCATTAAGTGTTATGGATGCATGGGGATTTCAATATAAAACCAATATTGTATGGGATAAGGTTAAACATAATTTCGGGTTTTATTTTTCTGTTAGACATGAACTGCTTTTAATCGGAGGGATGGGAAGCAGTACTCCAGATATTAAAGAACTCCATGATTCAGTAATATCTATTGAAAGAAGTAATAAACACAGCGAAAAACCATCCTATTTCAGAGAATTGATTGATAAATTATATGTAGATGGGAATAGAATTGAATTATTTGCACGTGAGAAAATAGAAAATTGGGACAACTGGGGTAATGAATTATGACATTTGATGATTTTAAAAAGAAAGAAGAAGAGAGTCGTACTACAATGAATTTGTTTTATGAATTTAAGGGATGGAAATTTAATAGATCATATGAAAATAAAGTATATGATTTAAAAATTAATGAATTTAAAGTTGATGAGAAATTTAGATACGCAGCTTATAATGATTTTCTTATTGAGATTGTACAAGATGTTCTAACTTTAAATAAGGGATGGTTTTATAAAGATGAAATAGATAGAATATTTTATATAATTAATGATGCTGAATTATATGCAATTAAATGGCATGATTTTAAAAAATGGTTTAGTAATAATTGGCAGATAATTAAATTAACTCCTGTTATTTCAAAACAGGGTTGGGGTTTAACTTTCAATATAGCTATTCAATGGATTGAAATACCTAATAACTTATATACAAAATTTGACTTATTATCATGAAAGATCCCGCAGTACTTTTTTATTTTCAAGACTTTCTGGTAGGTACAGAGTTTATGACTGATGATGAAACCGGTAAGTACATAAGAATACTTTGCCATCAGGCCGATAAGGGAGCTTTAACTGAATCGCAATTAAAAAGGATATGCAATGGGAATATACCAGAAATTATTATGGAGAAATTGTCGCAAAATGGAGACGGGAAATATTACCAAAAACGCATGCAAGTTGAAAGAGAGAAACGGATTAATTATAGCGAAAGCAGGAGAATAAACAGGAGTAAAAAGAATATTAAGATATGTAAAACATATGATAAACGTATGGAAAATGAAAATGAAAATATAAATAAAGATATAATTAAAAGTAAAAAAGGGGATTATAAGGGGGAAAAAGAAATGTTTGATATTTTTCGTAAAGAGTATCCCGGGACAAAAAGAGGTTCAGATATTGAATTTACAAATTTCATTAAGAAGCATGCAGATTGGAAGGAAGTTTTGCAGATACTATCACAGCGGTTGCAATATCAAAAAGAAGCTCGCCAGTTAAGAAAGGAGAATAAGCTATTTGTACCGGAATGGAAACATCTGCAAACATGGATTAATCAAAGGTGTTGGGAAGATATTATAAATACTGAGGAATAATGGAAGATGAAGAAGAAATCAGAATAGAAATGTTTAAGACATTTTGTAGATTACATCCTATTGAAGCTTATGATTTGGATTCGATGATGTTTTGTGAATTTATGAGAGAAGAAGGTTATAATTTAACGAATAAGGAAATTGAAAATTTAATTAATGAATCAAGGTAAATGGAGGATGAAGAATTATACCAAGTAAAAAAGTCTCATATAACGAAGATTGAGGACAATAGTACTTACCAGGCTTATTCTAATAACCAGGTTAAAGATGTGCCAGTTGAGGATATGAGTTTGTTATTAAAGCTTTTTCTTGACAAGGCAGCAGTAAATATGGGTAAAGAGAGTTATGATGCACCTAAAGCTACGAAGGAGTCAATACTTGAATTTCTTTATCGTGATTTTGGTACTTTACAGGTAATGTATATCGGTTCAGCTATTATCCGGGGATCGCTGGGCAAATACGGAGCTGGCCGGTTGGTTCCAAGTACAGTTTATCGCTGGTTTAATGAAGTAAGTCTGGAATATGAGCGTAACAAGCGACATGAAAAACTGGCTAAGCAAGAATATAATTCTCCATTTGATTTGAATAAATATCCTTTAGGATCCGCAATTATCAAAATATGGGAATGGCGTGATAGTAAACAATTCACTGATGAAGAATTAGATAAAATTCCTTTAAAAATATTGGCTGAAAAGATTGGCAAAGGTATAAATGTAACACCTGAAATGTTTGAATTATGAAAAGAGAACAGATAATTGAGATACTTGAGAAATATGATATAGATGAATATCATTGGAAACTGGAAATTGCAGATGAAATTCTTGCCTTGCCATTGGATGTGCCAAATAATGAAGAAAGGGAGGAAAAAATTGATGAAAAATATTTCACAATAGATTATCCGCATGATTATAAGGAGGGTTTTAACGATGGTTTTGAATGGCTTAAATCAGAAATAATTAAACGAAATAAATAAAATGAAAGAATATCCTGATAGTGAAGATTTGGAAAAGATTGAAAAATGGGATACAATACATGATCCTTTTGGATTAGTGAAATTTATGGAGTCTATCTGCTGGCGTGATGCTATTAGAATTAAAGGTAAAAAAGTGTGGCGAGTAGAATTTCATACATGGGGATGGTCAGGAAATGAAGATATTATTAATGCCCTGAGGAGAAATTTAATGTTTTTTACGATTTATTGGCAGAGATCAATAAGGGGTGGTCATTATTATTTTAAAGTTTATAAACTAAAATAAGCAAAATGATACTAAGATTATTAATTTTTGGAATCGTCCTTGCGATTATAATATTTGTAATTGCGAGACATCTCGGCAGAGTTTTATTATATGCCGATTACGAAAAGGAATACAGGGAGCTTGTTGAGCAATTGGATAAGCCAATAACAGCCAAACGAGCTAAATGGATCAGAGATAAATTCCAGGCGTTGTATTGTTATCGTTACAGGGACAATGAACGATTGGATGTATTGTACCGGGAGTTTATCCGCAAGTACAGGGATATGGCGTTAGTGGCATGAAAAAGTTAAAATTATGGAAACTATGGTATCACCGAATATTTTTAAAACACGTAATAACTGGAATGTAATTTCGATGAGATGCAAAAAGAAACATAATGTAAATGAATCTTTCATACGAATAGTTGCGAATGAAATTGAAAGAGAAACAGGTATTAATGCTTTTAATAATACGGAATACCGAGGTAGAAATTATGTTATAACAAGACAATTGGTTTCAGTTATGCTATGGCGATATAGTGGAATGACTGAGAAAGAAATAGGTGAAATTTTCGATAAAGATCACGCCACGGTTAATCATGCCAAAAAAACTATTCAAAATCTTTATGAAACAGATATGCATTTTAGAGAACAATTTAATAGAATAGAAATTCAAGTAAAAAAATATAAAAGATGAAAACAGAAAAAAGGAAAATTGAGAATGTTCTTTCTGATCCTGAAAATACAAGGAGAATGAGTCCTTATGCGAAATTTCATTTTAAGTATTTAGGATATAATTTTAAAAATATTCTTACTGGTAGAATCTATACAAAAGGGGAATTTTGGGATTGTTTTAAGGAAAAAGCATTAGCTAATTCAAAAAAAGAAGGAAAAGGTATTTCAACCACTCCTGATGGATTTGAACTTGTCAAATATAAATCTATTAATTTTGATAAATGGTAGGATCTTATTGATTCTAAAAGGAATAGATGATAATAACAGGTGTGAGAACTGGCCTGTGGCAGAGATTATTTTGAGATTAAGTGTACTGGTAAGCTGCGTGAGGCCAGCGGCACCTGAAAAATGATAATATTTACAAAAAATAGATAATCATGGAAACACCATATTGCAAAAATGAAAAAGATTTATAAAAGCAATGATATTTCTTTTAATTTGGCGATGAAAGCTGAATTTGAGCAAAGAATAACTGATGTTCCAATGTGTCAGCATCATGGATGTCAAAATTCAGCAATCCAATGTACGATTCCATCGGTTTATGATAAAAATCATCCTGAATGGGAAAATGAATTACATGAATATTATTGTTCTGAACATGCAGCAGAACATGGATATTGTTGTTGTTGTGGAACATTTATCGCGGGTTGGATAGAAAATGATGATGTCTGTGAAAATTGCAGAGATGAAATAGATAATAACGAAAGAGAAGAAGATGAATATTTTGATGATAATTATTAATAATCATGGAACTATACAAAAAAGTTGAGATTAAATCTGAAATAAAATAAAATGAAAAATATTATGTATATTTGTAAGTGGATAACTGGGGGTAATTGCCCAGTGAAAAGGAAACCCGAACTCCCTGCCACTTACATTTTGTTCGGGGTTAATAAATAAACGGGTAAGATGAAAGAAATTAAATTAACATACGGAGAAATCGCATTAGTGGATGATGAAGATTATGAATATTTAAATCAATGGAAATGGCATACAGATCATGATGGATATGCAATAAGAGGAGGATGGTTAAATGGTAAAAAATATAATTATCGTATGCATAGAGTTATATTGGGATTAACAGATTCCAAGATTCAAACAGATCATAGAGATCATAATTTATTAAATAATCAAAAATCCAACATTAGGGCATGTACTCATTCCGAAAATCAAAGAAATAAAATTCCCAAAGGCAGATCGAAATATCTTGGTGTTATGTATCAAAAAAGACATTTTAAAACAACAAGTGGAAGAATTTTTGATTATGAAGAAATTATAGCAAGAATAAGAATTAATGGTAAATATAAAAGGATTGGCCGATTTAATACTGAAGAAGAAGCTGCATTGGCATATAATAAATATGCTGAAAAATATTTTGAGGAATTTGCAAATTTAAATAAGATAAGCAAAGAACTAATCACTAATAAATAAAGTCATGGAAAGAAGACAATTGATTGATTTAATTAATAAATATGCTGGTTATGCTCAAAGTCAATTAATAAGAGAAAAACTTGCTGATGCCATTCTTGCTGAATTAAGTGAACATAAGGAAAAAGAATTTTGTACTTGTATAAATAAACCTGATGTTTATATTGAATCCCTTGAACCTCCAATTGCAAGATGTAGTCAGTGTGGTAAAATATATAAAAACTCAAAAGAATAATCACTAATAAATAAGATAATGGATATAAGAGATAAGATAATAGTGAAGCAGCGGGAAATTATAGAGCTTTACACCAAGTATTTTTCTAACTTTAGAATCCCTAATTTTTGGGAAAAAGAATTTGATGGAAAGTTACATGAAATTGCCTCACTTGGGGAGGAACTGCAAGAGCAGAAGTCAACGAAAAGACAAGGGGTTTTTCATGTTATTACAGAGGGTAACAATAACAAAATCTATTTTAATGGTAAATTAATTGAGCCAGATTTTAAATGTGGAGTGCCATTAACAATGGAGGATTATAAGAAATTGGATGAAATCCAGGAAAAATATTATGAGGCGTTAGAGCAAAAGCTTCCAGAGATTACGGATGAAGAGATTGAGAAATGGGCTTGTGAAAATACTCCTTCTGGTCCAGAAGCAGATTCTGTAATTGCCTATAAAATTATTGGTGCTAAGGCCATGCGTGATAATGAAATTAGATAATGAACAATGAGCAATAGAGCACAATTTGCAGAATTTGGTTTTAAATGTCCAGTTAGGGGATGTCCAAAGAAAAATAACAGGAGATTTACTTTGGGAGGTTTGTGTAAGCATTTAATGATCATGCATCCCGGTTATTTAGAGAAGAAATTAAATATTAAGGAGGAACGTAAAAAATAGGCAGTCGTGGGTTCCAGGAGTAATGGTTCCAGGAGGCAGGGTTCGACTCCCTGCACTGCTACAATAAATTTAGAAATAAACAATGAAAAAGCATAAATGGGAAAAAGGTGGTAAGGGTTGGTATAAATGTTTGAATTGCGGATTGATTAAAGAAAAACATTTTGGATTACCTTGGTTATATTATAATGGATCTTGTGAATACATTAAAGCACCACCTTGTGTTAATTCTACTAAAGATAATGAACAAAAAGACTAATCATTAATAAATAAAGTCATGGATATAAGAGATAAGATAATAGTGAAGCAGCGGGAAATTATAGAGCTTTACACCAAGTATTTATCTGACTTTACAAAGCATTTTGGAATCCCTAATTTTTGGGAAAAAGAATTTGATGGAAAGTTACATGAAATTGCCTCACTTGAGAAGGAACAACAAGAGCAGAAGCTTCAGACAGCAGAGGAAATATTAAATCAATATCCGACTTTCTATTATGATACTAAATCGAAAGCGGATGTTTTAGTTTATATTAAAGCAGATATTTTACGAGCTATGGAGGAATATGCTTCTCAGTTTCAGAAGCCCGCAGAGATTACGGATGAAGAGATTGAGAAATGGGCAGAAAGAAAATCTACATCTGAATTTCAAGATATTTTCAATACAAATAAAAGATTACAAATTGATTTTGTAAAAAAAGAACATTTAATTAAAGGTGCTAAAGCCATGCGTGATAATGAGATTGGATAATGAATAATGAATATTAACTTAAAATTATAAAAATGGCAGTAACGATTTTGGAAGCATTGGAAAATGCAAATATCAATCTTGAAAATTGTGAAAAAAGTAAAGTGCTTATGCCAGTGCTTTTATCAATTGCTAAAGAACAGCTCAATAATGCTGTAATCTTACTTGAGAAAGGTTATGATTTAAGTGAAAAAGTCGAACCATTTCTTGAGAAATATGGAAGTGTCGAAGCGGTACCAGAAAAAGATAATGAACAATGAATATTAATTTAAAATAGAAATCATGTACAAAAACACTGACCCCTTTCAACCATGGAATAATCCAATATATAAGGACAATCCATTTACACCTCATAATGATATAATGAGAAAAGATGACCCTTTTACCCCATGGAATAGTCCCTTTGGTAGGGTAGAAGATTTATCCTGTAGCGAGCGATCAAAATATGGATGGAAATATAGATGTAGAGATGAAGAAGATTACTAAGAAGGAACTGCAAGAGCAGAAGCCTCAAAAGACAGCAGAGGAAGTACTTAGAAATTATACTACTTATTTGGATAGGTTTGGCATTAAAAATATTCAGGTAAGATATGTATTAGAAGCTATGGAAGAATATGCTTCTCAGTTTCAGCAACCGATAACGAATGAGATGATTGAAGAAGAATTGGGGAGGTATATTGATAAATGTCCACAATATTTAAGTAAACGAACTCAATATCAAATGAGATTCGCAATAAAGTATTTTATCAAATGGGCATTATCCCTGAAAGCACAGCAGCCAGGGATTACGGATGAAGAGATTGAAAAATGGGCGGAAAAATGGGAGTTAAATGATAAAGTATTTGAAGATACAATAATGCCTTTTATTTTTGAATACAAAACAGGATTAATACATGGCGCTAAGGCCATGCGTGATAATGAGATAAAAGATAATAAACAAAAAGAATAATCATGAAAAAATTAATCATTTGCATATTATTAACTATAATTCCTTCCCTTTGCATTGCGCCTGTTATTTCAGCAAGTGAAGCAGAGCAATCCAGAAAAGAGTTATTTATAGAGTTTCTACGACAACGATATAACAGAGAGCTTGATCGTTTTGCTCGTGATCTGGGTTATAAGGAATCCAGTAATAATTGGAAAACAATGAACAGTATCAACTGTATGGGAGAGTATCAATTTGCTTATCCGACATTAAAACGGTTAGGTTATTCGCATATCACTCCAAAGAGCTTTTTAAGGAATCCCGGGATATTCCCTCCTGAGATGCAATTAGAAGCCCTCAGACAGCTAATAAAGCTTAATTCAATATATCTGTCATCAATGAATAAATACATCGGGAAAACGATTAAAAACGTGCTTATAACACGTTCAGGATTGGTAGCAGGAGCTCATTTAGGAGGAATAGGTGGAGTAAGGCGGTTTTTGGAGACTGACGGAGCGGTGAATCGCCAGGATATGAATGGGACAAGCATTTCAGATTACATAAAAGAATTTGCATTTTATAAAATTTAAGCTATGAAACGGATATTAAATTGGGCAATATTAATTCTGGGATTACCATTATGGATTGTCTTAGGTGGTTTACTGACATTAATTATTTTAATTGT
>Ga0315548_1002271_pt1 | contig 15099 bp, 16 predicted proteins | sample SalMarSW160110MG_2_FD_202540 | JGI IMG/M metagenome (GOLD analysis project Ga0315548, IMG submission 202540) | Salt marsh sediment microbial communities from the Plum Island Ecosystem LTER, Massachusetts, United States - Salt Marsh Sediment SW1601-110 ...
ATTATGTTTGCCCGAATTGCGGCGCACGAACTGTTTCTACATTCTATAAGGCAGAAAACGTTCCAATTCATACATGCGTGATGTTATCAAGCCGCCAAGAAGCGTTGCGTTTTCCTAAAAGTAAAATTGATTTGGGCTTTTGTAAAAAATGCGGTTTCATATCAAATGTCGCTTTCGATTCTTCGGCAGTAAACTATTCTTCTCTCTATGAAGACCAACAATCTTTCTCTTCAACATTCAATGTCTTCGCTGAGGGCTTGGCAAAGCGCCTCATCGAGAAATATAATCTGGTTGACAAGAAAATTTTGGAGATCGGCTGTGGAAAGGGCGATTTCCTAGCGTTGCTATGCAAACTAGGCCATAACTATGGTGTAGGAATTGATCCCGCCTACATAAAAGACCGCGTTCGCAGTCAGGCTTCAGACCGTTTGACTTTCATACGAGACTATTACTCCGAGCAGTATGCTAACTATCACGGAGACCTGATATGTTGCCGTCATACTCTCGAGCATATTCCCAACACAGCTGAATTTCTCAGTAGTGTGCGGCGTGCGATCGGTAACCGTTTGGATACCATCGTCTTCTTCGAGGTACCCGATGTCACGCGAGTATTACGTGAACTAGCATTCTGGGATATCTACTATGAGCATTGCTCCTATTTCAGTCAGGGGTCACTCGCGCGGCTATTTCGTTCTTGTCAATTTGAAATAATTGATCTTTCCAAAGATTTTGACGATCAATATATCCTAATTGAGGCCAAACCGGTAAACCGAAAAGCAGAAAAACTGCACGAAATGGAAGAAAGCGTAGAAGAAATGGCGAAGGATGTAAAGTATTTCGCCACGCATTATCGTGAAAAGTTGGATCAGTGGAAAAGGCGCTTGAATGAACTTTACGCAGATGGAAGACGGGTTGTTGTGTGGGGTTCGGGCTCCAAATGTGTATCTTTCATGTCGACGCTTGGGGTCAAAGATGAAGTCGCATATGTTGTTGATATTAACCCGTTCCGTCATGGTAAATATCTTCCGGGTGTCGGCAAAAAAGTGATGTCGCCTGAAATCCTAACGAAGTACAAGCCCGATGTCGTAATTGTAATGAATCAAATCTACTACGATGAAATTCGGCAAATGCTCAATGATATGGGCCTAACTCCAGAGGTAATGTCGCTTTGAGTGGAATGCCAGCAAAACACGCGAATAAAATCTCTGAAAATCCCTGTCCTATTTGTGGTTCTAAACAGTTGCAAGTTTTTTTCGAGATGTCAGATGTCCCAATCCATTGCAACATTCTTTGGCCGAGACGAGATGCTGCCCAGAATTGTCCAAGAGGCAATATCAAGCTGGCTTTCTGTCCTGTTTGCAGCTTTATTACTAATCTGAAATTTGAACAGGATAGACTTGAGTACACGGAGGCATATGAAAACCCTCTGCATTTCTCACCTCATTTTCGAGTTTATGCCCAATCGCTTGCAGAGCATTTGATTGAACGTTACAATCTGCATAACAAAGACATCATCGAGATAGGATGCGGGGATGGATATTTCCTGAAGTTACTCTGCGAATTGGGAAACAACCGTGGAGTAGGCTTTGATCCTGCCTACAGTGAAAAAGAAAAGCATTGTGAGAGAAGAAATCAAGTCAAGTTTATTCAGGACATCTATTCGGAGCGCTACGCTGACTATCAAGCTGATCTCATTGTTTGTAGGCAAACACTAGAACACATCCAAAATCCAAAAGGCTTTCTAAAGGAGTTGCGACAGGCAATTGGTAATCGGCTAAACAGTTATACGTTCTTTGAAGTACCAAACGCGTTAAATATCTTTCAAAAACTCTCTGTATGGGATATCATCTACGAGCATTGTTCATATTTCACTCCCGTCTCTCTGTCCTTCATCTTCTCATCCAGTGGGTTTCAGATTTGCGACCTTACCGAGGAGTTTAGAGACCAGTTCCTTTGTATCGATGCTCGGCCGAACGACCAAGGTAATCCAGATTCTGATTATGAATATTCGAGTAAGGCCAAACAGATTGCTAGTTACATAACATCGTTTGCTACCAATTACCAAAACAAGATTGAAATGTATAGACGCAAACTGGAAAATGTAGGAAGCCGTGGGCAGCGTGCAGTTGTATGGGGTGCAGGTTCAAAGGGAGTCACCTTTTTGAATACGTTGAAGAATTTACAGATCGAGTATGTGGTGGACATTAATCCACGCAAACAAGGTATGTACATTCCGGGAACTGGGCAGAGAATTGTGCCTCCGGAGTTTCTGCGGGACTATCAACCTGATGTTATTATTGTAATGAATCCCATATACAAGAGTGAGATTCGACAAGTTGCAAAAAATCTTGATTTAACTAACAGATTCGTGTATGCATAAGATGCAGATTTGCTGGCTTAAAAAATAGTTACTGCGGTAGGTCACATTACTGGTTTGACTCCTGTTATGCATAAAATCTAAGGTTGATGTCAAAAAACTCTAGAATTTCTCAAAAGATTTTCTAGTTTTAGTTTTCATATATATTTAAATGCTGAAGTTCTTTAAGATGTATTTATGTCAATTAAAACGTCAATCAAAATAGTCAGTGTAGCATTATGCTTACTGATGCTGCTGGTTCCTTTAGTAAGCGCTGACGAAACAACAGAATCTTTCACAGTGTTTACCGACAAAAGCGAATACTTAACTGGGGAAGCAGTAAACATCTACGTCAAAGCCGAAACTATAGATCCCAACCAAACCATCACTGTCCAAGACGTGATCATTTACGATCCCAACAATACATCCATTGCAGAGTGGCATGACCTTAACATAGTGCTAGACGATACAACAACGATAAAATACGTGGGAACCGTTATCGCAACTTCCGAAGGAAAATACACAGTGTCTGCAAAAGCAACAGGATGCCCATGGTTTCTATGGGCAATATTTTGGTTCTTCTGTCGTTGTCACTGGAATCATAATGTCATTCCCGAATACCCGTTTGGAACAATAGCAGCCATGGCAGCTTTCTTCGGAGCCACAGCACTATACGTTTACAGAAAGAAAAACCGAGTGAAGAAGTGAAAGTTCCTCATATTTTTTGATAAACCGATTTAGTGTTTTTCCTTTCCAGTTTTTCTACTTGACAGTGAAAGATTGGAAAGCCTTCGGAATGAAATAAGTCTGTGAGTGCTAGGCACTAAACCAGTGAATCTAGAGATGCAAAGAGACGGGTGAAATGGTTAACGTGTTTCGAAAGACATTCGCAGACTTGAATAAACACTCTTTTCTTGTTCTCTCAGCTATTATGATTCCGCTAATGATTCTGATCGTATACTGGCAGGATCTTTCTATCTTAGTCAACGAAGCGTTGTACAATGAAGCGGTAACGCATATCGTCCTTGTTCCAGTTCTGGTCTCCTACATTGTGTACAGAAAAAGAGATGTAATCAAAGCTACTTTTGCATTAGAGAAGCTTCGGCAGCGTTCAAGGGATTCATTCTTAATCGAAGTTATCGGCTTGAGTTTATGCCTTTCTGCTTTTCTCATATATTGGTATGGTTCTTATACTTTTTCTACGCTGGAATATCACCTTTTTTCTCTTCCCTTATTTGTTACGGGTATAGTACTCGTTCTCTTCAATTTTAAAACGCTCACTGTACTCATTTTTCCAATTCTATTTCTCTTTTTTCTCATACCGCTCCCGTCAGAAATAACCTACACGGCAGGAGCTTTAATAGGCAACTTCAACACACAAGCATCCTTTCTCTTGCTTAAAACGTTTGGTTTACCTGCAGTTCTGCAATCCACGTATGGGTCTCCAACAATTACAGTCAATACTCCTTCTGGCACACCAATGCTGTTTGCAGTAGATTTACCATGCTCAGGAATCTATTCTCTAATAGCGTTTATGATGTTCGCCACTTTTCTAGCCTACATTATTCAGGGTTCACTCGTCAAAAAGGCTGGTTTGTTTCTTCTTGGTTTCGTAGTGTTACAAATACTAAACATCCTTAGAATATCTACGATTGTCGCGATTGGTCATTGGCTTGGCGAAGAAATCGCTATGACAATATTCCATACGGTAGCAGGTTGGGTTCTCATTTTCGGCGGAATTTTTCTGCTTTTGCTGATTGGCGAAAAGTTTTTACACATTCAAATCTTTAAAGGCTCAAACGAAACACCATCATGTTTCAACTGTGACACCAGCCTCCAAAAACAGGAACCCTTCTGTTCACACTGTGGAAAATTCCTCGAAAACCTGACCGCCCGCACAAAAATTTCAGGAAGATTTTTGGTTAAAATCATTGCTCTGCTGGTCGGTATATTTCTAGTCACTGCAAGTATACAAGCGCCAGTATTCGCTTTCGCCCAAGGATTAACGTTTACAGACCCAAACTTGAAAGAGAGTACTGAAGTTTTCCCAGAATTTACCGGTTACCAATTCAAATTTCTCTATCGCGATGTTGACTACGAAAAACTATCTAACCAAGATGCTTCACTCCTTTATGCATATATACCTCTAAACACTTCCACACCAATGGTCTATGCTGACATTGGAGTTGCAAATTCGATAACAAATCTTCACAACTGGGAAGTATGCTATGTTACATGGCAAACAGCCCACGGACGTTCACCTTTGGTATCGGTACTCGATTCTAGAGACGTTCAAATCGTGGAAAACCCCCCTATTATCGCCCGCTACTTCGTCTTCGAAAGCCCCAACAACTACACCCAAGTCACTCTCTACTGGTACGAAAAAGCGTTGTTCAACACCGGCCTTACTATTGAACAAAAATTCGTTAGAATAAGCCTGATAATTCTAGCAGCAAACTCAACCACATACCCTATACTTGAGGAAAAACTATTACAATTTGCGCAGTCAATTTCAACATATTGGGAACCATTAAAAAGCCGGTCTCTTTTTTCTTTAAGCATTCCTCTTCAACAGGTGTTACTTGCTTCATCAATAGTGTTCATAATTATCACCATAACTGCTCAATACACGCGGAAATGGAGAAATAAAAGGGCTAACCTAAAGATTTTTGAAAAATTTGTTCCGTCAGATGAAAAGCTGTTGTACCAGACTATAAAAAACTTAAATGAAGGAACCGGAGCAACAACTAATGAAATTGCTCACGCTCTTGAACAAGCCACCGGCAAATGCCCCGAAACAGACGAGTTAAATCACATGTTAAAGCATCTGCAAGAAAATGGACTTGTGGAAATAGATATTGTAAACCTAAATGAAAAATCACACCTTGTTTGGAAGCCCTAATATTAGAGATTAGAGATTATACTGTGTTTGGTGATGACTTAGATGTTGGATCAAAAACGTTGGAGACTCGGTACTGCCAAAGCAATTAGACTTTTGCAGCTTCTTTTCTTGTCTATAGCGCTGTGGTTTATTTATTGGTCACACATTTATGAGATGACCTATTGGAACAAAACATTGCTAGAAACCTTTCAATCGAACTTTCCAAACGTTTTGGTTTACTCAATTTTAATAATTGCTGTAATCTCTCTTGAATTCCAATCGAAAAGACGCCGTCGCATTTCAATGGCCCCTTCTTCTGTTAAGACTCTAGAAACGTTACAAAAAGAAAACGAGCAATTAAAATACGAACTGCAGAGGTCCAAAAAATTACCTTCTAACAAAATCGGAATTGCCCTACTTATCATTGGAGCCCTGCTACTCTTCGCTTCCGTCATCACCTCCTCAACGATTCTTGCTTTTATAGGATTAGGTCTAACATTCTGGGGAGCCCTCTTCCTTTTCGCTAGGCCAACCAAATTCGTAAGAAGCCAAATTTTAGATGCCACCGCCATCTCATCCTACATCACACTCGATAGAATAATGGATGATCTAAACTACAAGGGAAAACCCATATACATACCTCCATATCCGAAGGAAACATATCTCCCAGAACACCTGAGAGGACTGAAGGAAATGGTCGTTTTCATTTCAGCCAAAGATTACACAAAAATTCCCGCCATTGAAGAAATGGCAAAAAAGCAATTTCTAGTCAAAAACCCTAAAGGAATATGCATTACACCTCCAGGTTCTGCACTCGTAAGCCTTTTTGAAAAAGAATTAAGATCTGACTTCACAAAGATCGACCTTGACGGTCTCTACAACAGTCTACCAACGGTCATCATGAATAATTTGGAGTTAGCTAGCAACTTTGAGATAGAAACTGAAAAAGAACTTATTCACGTCAAAATCACTGATTCAGTCTACAAAGACCTCTACTCCAAAGAACAGAAGCTAAAAAGCGTTCACTCTATTGGATGCCCATTAACAAGCGCAGTCGCATGTGCCCTAGCCATAATAACTGGAAAACTTGTAACCATAACCAAGAGTAACATTTCCCCAGATTTAAAAACCGTTGAAGTGTGGTATCAAACCGTAGAAGGTTAGACTGATGCAGTTTCCTCTTTCCATGTCCGACATTAGCCTTTGGATAGCAGTCATGGCAATAATTTTACTCGTAACCTCAGAACTCATATACTCGCACTCGGAAAACTTCGGAGACTTCGCAATAGACAAAACACGTCTGCGACTAGCGGCTCTTATCTTCGGCGCATCATTCATGGTCACAGTTCTGCTACGAGTAATCGCGCCCTCCTAATTTAAAATCACAGTTAAAAGACGAAAGAACGGTTCCTCCCACCTGCATCCCCTTTTTGACATCATCAAAATGTTCAAGACGATACTTAAAGCAGCTATTAATGCAATAAAAAAAACATTGAAAACAGCCTCGTTATTTTTGGGCACCGTCAAATACTGGACGGGCTAGTCTAACTGCACTTAAATTATAGAAGATTCGTCCAAATTTTCCAGAACAAAAAACCATAACTCCTTATATACATGAAAATTCACTATCGATAAATGTTTAAGGTGCTTGCGGGTAGTGAGAATATGAAAAGCAGAGCTGTTGTTCTTTCGGTCGTTGGAATATTTGCCATTTTATTGGTGTTGAATAGCGGACTCGTTTTTGCAGCCGAGTTGAAGGGAGATACCGGAGGCAGCCTTAATGCCCTAAATTCGGGTTACGCCATCACTAGATGGCCATGGGATAGCGGTGACGTTTTTCCAGGAGAGAGTGCAACAGTAAGGGCCTGCACAACCGAGCCTCCTCACCCCGAAGCTACACAAGTAGTGTTTAGGTGGAATCAACCAGATGGTACTCACTATGATGTGGGACCCAAACCCCTCACCTTCAGCGGTGACACTTGGGGCGGACTTGATATATGGGATGCATATGACACTCAGACCATAGATATGATGGGAGATTGGGGTGTCCAAGCACTCTTCCTCAACGGAACTGGTCACCTACAGGGTCCAAACCCCTATGAAATCGTGGCAATAAGGGCGATATCCTACCACGCTATTCCTGAAGTACCTTTCGGCACAATCGTTGCCACGGTTGCTATGATAGGGGCCCTAGGTATCTTCATCATCGTGAAAAGAAAAGCACCTGTCCCACGAATTCATTGAACTTCCTTTTTCTCAAATTCGTTTTAGTGCATCGTGCTTAGCGAGCTTTCGATTTCCTGTTCCTCGAACTGAGCATGAAACAAAGCATTAACTAGATTGGTAAGAAACTCAGAAAGGCAATAAACTACACATGTTTTTCCGATGGTTTGGCGATGGCAAATGAAGTAGTATATTCTAGTAATGGCTGTAACTAATTAACCAAAAAATTAAGAGGGGAAGGGAGGGGAGTTCTACGCATGGAACTCTTTCTGTTTAGCTGGTTCCAACTATGGTAATGTCGAAGCTGAAGGTTGTTATTCCTGTAATGTCTGGTGATACCGTTAGGGTGAACGTAATTTGGACTACTGCATCTGGATCGATGGGGTTTGAATCGTAGTTCCAGCTGAGAACAAGGTAATTTGAGGTGGCTAAGCTCTCGGGGTCCCAATTCGAGGCGTACATAGATAGTGTCGTTGCCGCGCTGCCTTCGTTTTTGATGTAACAAATCACGTTTTGGCTTCCTCCGGGCTCAAGCGTTCCCCATGACATAGAAGTTCGCGGAGTGGTACATCCGAAATCCGAATAAACACCGATTCCGTAAGTAGTTTGTATCTGTATTGATCCGGTGCTGGATAATGTTTTGCCTGTTTGAGTTGCAGGGAATGCTTGGCTTACTAGAGATAGACCCAATGTGTAAGTGATGAGTATGAGCATGGCGCCTGTGATTATGGATTCTTTACTTACCATTGATTACACCTTTGATATATCATGTATTAAGACTTAATAAATATTTTCGTTTAAACGGTCTACACATATACAGTTCTCACCAGATTCCAAAAAACGTACATAACTCTCCACAAAAAGAACACACAAAGTTCATTAATTCCAGTAACATTTTCAGCTAAACTTGGTTAAGCTGAGATTTTATCTCTTCTTGTTCGCTATAGCATTCCATAATTCTGTAGCAACCTAAGCACCTTTCCGAAACAGAGCCGTCATCACCAATCTTTTTTATGTACCCGAATCCACGCGGACATTCTGCATAACCGCTTTGAGACCTAGTCGCAAGTCTTTCTGGACTTGCAGCTTTTGCTGTTGACCGTCTGAGAAATTGTTCTTCAGGAATTTTCGATAACTTTGTCCAGTAGAGCACTATGAGGACTATGACTGCTATAGCCAAAATAAGGTCAATTGCGGTCAGTTCGAAAGATAGCATATTCATTCGGTTTTCCCCTTTGGGGCTTTTATCTATATACATTTGATGAATTTAACGTATTAACTCTCAGTGTGAAATTACAAACAGGATTGTTAATATTTGACAGCAAGAATAGGTGAATATAATATGTTTGAGGAAACAGTTCATGTATGCTGTTGGACACTTTGCTCTAGGATACTTAACAGGAAAGCTGGCAGCCAAATCGCTAGACGTCAACATTAATCTCCCATTATTGTTCTTAGCGTCAGTTTTTCCTGACATCGACATATTAATACCTGGTTTGGTACATCGAGGACCCTTACACTCCGTGATACTTTTCTGTCTCATCTTCCTACCCATATTTGCAATCTACAAAAAAAGAGCTGCACCATACTTCGTAGCAGTAATCCAGCACATCATAATCGGAGACTACCTAATAGGCGGAGACCTGCAACTACTATGGCCATTAACCACTAATACGTATGGTTTTCACATTGGAATAGCAAGTTTAACCAATATTGCCCTTGAATGGTCTCTTTTCCTCATCTCTATGACGTTTATGATCAAAACAAAGGACATGTTTTTTCTATTCAAACATCACTCATCAAACATGATTCTAGCCATGCCCCTCCTGACCGTTCTCTTGCCTACGGTCATAAGTTTCCCCCTGTATGTTCCTTTAGCATTGCTCATTCCCCACATTGTCTATCTGATTCTTTTCACTATCCCTATTCTCATAGATTGGAAAGTAATCCTGACAAAAAACTGAGAAACCATAACAGGTCTTTGACAACAGTTGCAAGTTGGCTGATTGTTAGAATTGTTCTGAGGTTTTCAATCCGTTGATCTGGTAACAACAACTCTTCAAGGCAACTTTTCTTCCTGCATTTTCTATTTTCTGCTAAGTTTTCAGTATCTTCGGGCTACTCTGCCGTAACGAAGACGGCGACCGACGATACTCTAGTGTAAACGCTAATTTTTTCATGAAATATGCGCATGCGCTTTGATTTAGAATTCGTTAACACTTATTAGCACTATCAAGCAAAATTAGCGCACGGTTGCCTAGCCATTCAGGAGAGATTAAAATGAAAGTAAAAGTTGGTGTCGTCGGACTTGGGTTCATGGGCTCTGCTCATGCTAGGGTTTACAACAAACTGAAGGAATGTGAATTAGTCGGTATTTGCGATAGCAATTCAGATAAAAAGCACCTAGCCAAAATGTACAATTGCAAATTTTTTGAAGATTCTGAAGAGTTTCTCGGGGAGAATTTGGATGCGGTAAGTGTCTGTACTCCAACTTCTATGCATAGAGACGTAGTCATAGATGCTTTGGAGAAAGGCAAACATGTTTTAGTTGAAAAACCTTTTGCTGATACCTTAAGAAATGGTGAAGAAATGGTGAAAAAAGCGGCGACAATGGACAGGTTGTTGGCTGTAGGGTATATTGAAAGATTTAATTCTGCTGTTAGAAAGTTAAGGGAAGTTGTAGATTTTTCTCAAATTTATTCCACGGTTTCTATGCGTTTTGGTCCATTTCCGCCAAGAACGAAATACAGCGGCGTGTTTTTAGATTTAGCGTCCCATGAAATCGACATATTAAATTATCTCACCAAAACCCAGCCAGAAGTTCTCTACACGCATTTTTCCAGCAGATCAAACAGCAGCTTTGAAGATTACGCGTATATTTCATTAAAATATGGTCACATACACAGTCACATTGAGGCAAGTTGGCTCCCAAACTATAAACTGCGTCTTATCCACCTATACGGAAACGAAAGATTTTACACCTTAAACTACGCACAACAAAAACTGAAATCTTATAAGGCTCCACCCGAAGCGAAAATTGAGCATGGAAGCTGGAATGACATCTTGTGGCTGTCTAGGCACGTCGAAGAGGACATACCTGTCTCAGCAACTGAACCTTTAGTGATGGAATTGCAGTGTTTTATTGAATCTGTTAAAAGGAACGAGGTTTTAGACCCACTTTGTAACACTCAGGAGGCGCTTCAAGTATTAGAAGTTACAGACAGCGCATTCAGTAAACTTGGATTGAAGAATAAGCGTGACACCGTTTAGCGCTTGTGTCTTTGACCTGTAGAAATCAAAAATGTAAAAAAGTTGTTTTTCGGATGCTTTTTGTTTCATTATTGCTTCGAATAAGATTTGACGAGTTCGCTTAGCCCCTTTTCAAGCTGGACCTTCGGCTCGTATTCCAACTTTCTTCTGGCCTTAGTGATGTCGCCGTAACTGTGTTTTATGTCTCCGGGTCTCGGTTCGGCGTGAACTGGTTTAAGGGATGTCTTACCCATAATTTTCTGAATAGTTTCTGTAAGCTTGTTTATGGTGGTGGCTTCGCCTGTGCTGATGTTGAAAACTTCTCCTACAGCCTCCCGTTTTGATAAGGCGAGCATGTTAGCTTCTACCACATCTTTGACGTTGATGAAGTCCCGCGTCTGCTTTCCATCTCCGCAAATTATTGGAGGCTTATTTTTCAAGAGGCGATTTATGAAGATGGAGATTACGCCGCTGTAAGGACCGTATTTTTGTCTAGGACCGTACACATTGAAGTAGCGTAAACTGGTCGTTTCAAGACCGTACACATTGTGAAAAACTTTTGCATAATTTTCAGCAGCCAACTTGTCGACGGCGTAAGGTGAAAGGGGTTTGGGTGCCAAGTTCTCATGGTTGGGTAGAGTTTCGCTATCTCCGTATACAGCACAAGAGGAAGCATAAATAAACCGTTTTACGTGCGCATCTACGCAGGCTTTAAGCAGGTTCACTGTTCCTGTGACGTTCACTTCGTTTGAGAGTAAAGGATTTTCTACTGAACGAGTGACGCTTACCAATGCTGCCTCGTGAATAACAGCGTCGACGCCTTTAACTGTCTTCTTTATCAGATCGAAGTTTCTGATATCGCCTTCTATGAACTGGAATGATTTTTTGTTTTGGTGTTTAGCTAGATTCTTTTTGTCTCCTGTAGAAAGATTGTCAAGAACTCTAACTTTGAACCCTTCATCGAGCAGCCAGTCCACGATGTGGCTGCCTATGAATCCTGCGCCTCCGGTTACAAGAATCTCAGAGAAATCAAGCGGCATTATTTACATCGCCCTTTGTTAGCACTAAAACGTTTTTTCAATCTTTAAGGTTAATGGTCATTCACCTGGAGCTACTTTCATATATTCTCAAAAATTTTGGGTATGTTTACTGTTTCCATCCTTTCTTGAATGGTGAAATCTTCCTTAACCGTTCAACCGATTTTGGCACTACTTCCAGAACATAATTCACGTCTTCGTTTGTAGTATATTTTCCTAAAGACAGTCTTAGGGATCCGTGAGCTTCTTGGGGTTTCAGTCCGATGGCGAGCAAGACATGGCTTGCTTCTAGGGAATCAGAAGAGCACGCTGAACCTGTGGAAGCGGATACACCGTTCATGTCTAGTTGCATGAGCAGGGATTCTCCTTCGATGTAAGCGAACCAGAAACTGGCGTTGTTGGGCAGCCTTTTTGTTAAATGTCCAGTCAGATGCGCATCTTCTATGTTCAAAAGTCCATTTATCAGATTGTCTCTGAGGACAGCCTGTTTTTTGGCGTCAGAAGCCATTTCTTTCTTTTGGATTCTGGTTGCTTCGGCGAAGCCAACAATTCCAGCAACGTTTACTGTTGATGATCTCCTTCTGAATTCGTGTCCTCCTCCGTGCAGAAGTGGCTCGATTTTTGTGCCTTTCTTTATGTATAGTCCGCCAACTCCTTTGGGGCCGTACATCTTGTGGGAGCTGATGGATAACAAATCTATGTTCATTTTTTTTACGTCGATGGGAATCTTGCCGAAACTTTGGGCAGCGTCTGAGTGAAAGTATACGTTTTTTTCTTTGCATATTTTTCCTATTTTTTCGATGTCTTCTATGGTGCCTATCTCGTTGTTGGCGTGCATTATAGAAACTAAGATTGTGTCTTTTTTTATCGCGTTTTCTAATTGGCTTGTGTCGATGAATCCAAAGTTGTCTACTGGGAGACGAGTGATTTCGAATCCTTGTTTTTCCAACCATCGGGCAGGTTCGAGGACACAGTGATGCTCTATCGCGCATACCACTATATGCTTTCCTTTCTTTCTGTTGGCGAAGGCTATTCCCTTCAGTGCCATGTTGGTTGATTCGGTTGCGCTACCCATGAATATGAGTTCGTTAGGTTCGGCGTTCATCATTGCTGCGATTGTTTTTCTGGATTCTTCTAGTGCTTCTTTTGCTTCTCTGCCCTGTTTGTGTAGGGACACGCTGTTTCCATATTTTTCGCTGAAGTAGGGCTTCATGGTTTTGAGAACTCTGGGGTCAACGGGTGTGGTTGCGGCGTAGTCCATGTAAACTCTCATTTTGTGACACTCAGGAACATAACACCGTTATAGCTATTTAAATTTAACTTTGCAACAAGCATCAACTATCAAATTTTTGTCATATTGTATCCAGCTGTAATTCTGTCACACAATAACCTGACTATCAGCGGATACTTAGTGGATACTATCATGAATTCTCTGTGGCTCTCGTTCTCGTTGAGTTTATGGTCACTGTTAAATTGTATATCGTTCCTAGTAGTTTTTGGTTGTTGGTTTTGAGGTTCATAACTGATGGTATGCTTGGCAAATTAACACGTTGGCTTCGCATGCTGGGGCACGATGTCAATTATTACCGGTCTGCTGATGACAAAAAGCTTGTTGAAATGGCAAAATCTGAGAAACGAGTTCTGCTTACCCGCGACCGTAAACTGTATCAGCAAGCTGTGACCCGAGGACTGGAAGCGGTTTTGGTTGAGGCAACAGATGAAGCTGAAAAACTTGCTGACTTAGCTAAACGATTTAATTTCAAGCTGGAAATCGACTTAAGCGTTTCCCGTTGCCCCAAATGCAACGCAAGGATCAAGGCTGTTTCTAAAGAGATGGTGGTCGATCAAATACCTGAATCAACATCCATTTACTACAATAATTTCTGGAAGTGTCCGGGATGCGGTAAGGTGTATTGGCAGGGAGCGCACTGGAAGAGGATAGATGAAACTTTGGAAGAAGCGAAGAGTAAGCTTGAGCAGGGGTAGTTTTTTCTAGTCTGGGCAGTTTTTTGTTTAAATTTTTGGAACTGCCGTTTTCTCTGTTTTTTCGTTTTCTGCGTAATCCTTATTTGAATCTCTTATGAAATCTCTCAAAGATGCCACTACAGAAGCACAAAGAATTGGGGAGGTGAAAAAGTTTGATTGAGGAAGAAGACTGGGAAGAAGATAAAGAGGATGATGAAGAGGATGAGGGAGACGAAGAATGGTGAAACACGACAACAAACAAGAATAAAGATTTTCAAAGTTTTTTTGGTTTAACCCATTCTGAAAGTAATGTCGCCTATAGCAGAGATTTTGGATATGGTTTTCAGAAAAAATATTGTTTTCAACAATACGCTGTTATTAGGCTCCAAATATGATTGGAAGTGTGATCCCTTTTACAATAATCGTAATAACTGATCAAAAAATGTTAAGTGGTTGAACATGAACTTCTTTTATTTATGGCTTCAATTCTTGACAAAGTAACACTTTTTCCTGCCATTATTCTGTTTGCATTATCCGTCTACCTAGCTTTTCTAACCTTGCAAGTCATTGATGTAAGCACTAAGACAAACTTTCTAATCTATGCAACAATTCTATTTGTTATTGGAATGCTCTTGATCGTTGCATGGATCGTTTCATCAATTATCCAGAGAAGTGAAAAAAACAACTAAGGTTCATCAAAACATGTTTTACGTTAAATTCACGCATGAAAAAGTGCTGTATATCATGCTAATCCTTGGAGATAGATGAGGAAAGTGGACGATGGACTTTTCCATCTAGCTGAAAATACGCGTGCACAAAGAATGGACGTTATATATGCGGAGGGGAATAGCATGAAATTATTTGGGGTATTTTTAGAAGTTAGTTTGAATGTTTTGGATGGTTTTTTTGTAGGGGATAGGAGAGTGCGTAGAGTATTGAGCCCATGAGTATGCTGTCTAATAGAAGTATTGCGTATGTTTGTTCAGTTAAGTTTAGATAGTCTAATACGTTAAAGGGAATGATTTTAACTATTATCAGAAAAATTGCTATAATATAGTGAAGAATGCCTAATAGCAAAATTTTCTCATTATTACTGAGAGCTTTGTTTTCCATATCATCCACTCTTTCTAGCTAATGGTTTGCTGAGGCTCCTCCACGGGCAAACTAAAAGGAGAAAACCACAAGCTGCTACAATCGCTTTGGTGATTTTCATCTCCCATAGATGAGCCTTTTCAGCCCCCTTTTCTTCCAATGCATTACTCCCCACAAAAAAAGGGAGGGAAAATTGTTTATTTTCGTTTTCTTAGCTGCCAGTAGGCAACGACGCCTATGATTGCGGCTATGACAACGGCTGCTATGATGGCTAAGTCTGTGGTGCTGAATAGCGG
>Ga0315548_1002273_pt1 | contig 15097 bp, 13 predicted proteins | sample SalMarSW160110MG_2_FD_202540 | JGI IMG/M metagenome (GOLD analysis project Ga0315548, IMG submission 202540) | Salt marsh sediment microbial communities from the Plum Island Ecosystem LTER, Massachusetts, United States - Salt Marsh Sediment SW1601-110 ...
TTATATTCGTAAATATAAGAGCAGGAAGAGCTATCTCAAGAGCAAGTGGTGAAAGAAGCGAAAAAAAGTTCTCTTTTACCATTTTCCTCGTGATCATCCAGGCACCAATTACACCTATAAAAAGAAGCATTGCGACAGCTTCGAAAGAAGAAATTAATACATTCATATTAAAAATTATTTTTCATCTTCTGCAGTAAATTTTAAAATTCCAATACCCTCAATACCGGACTCGACAAAATCTCCCGCTTTAATCGAACCAACACCTTCCGGAGTACCGGTAGCTATTATATCCAGAGGCTCAAGGGTCATAATGTTGGAAAGGTAAACAATTAGGTCTTCAACCGAAAATATCATGTTTTCAGTATTACTATTTTGTTTCATCTCACCGTTTAACTTTAACCATATATTCAGATTATGACAATCAACATCATTCACCGGTATAATTTCAGGACCTATGGGAGCAAAAGTATTGAAACCCTTCGCGATATCCCAGGGCATACCTTCTTTCATTTCCTTTGCCTGAATATCTCTCGCGGTCACATCATTAAAAACCGTAAACCCAAGAACATAATTCAATGCTTCTTCTTTGGAAATCTTCCAACATCGCTCTTTCATAATGACTGCCAGTTCAACCTCATAATCTACCCTTTTTGAAGCTTTCGGTATTATAACCACACCATTATTACCAATTAAAGCTGAAGGCGGTTTCAGGAAAATTTTCGGCTCACTGGGCATGGATAATTCAAGTTCATTTATATGTTTCTTATAATTCTTTGCGACGGCAAGGATTTTAGTAGGTTTTAATTCTATAAAATCGCACTTGAATTTAAGTTTTACCAGAACTCCCTCCTTTTATTTTTAAGATTATAGGTATTATCAAAAATTAGTCAAGATACTTCGAAAAAGCGCGGCTCTGCATTAAGTACAATTTTAAGTTAAGGGTTTCGAGTTTCGTGTTAAAAAACAAAAAAATCCTTTTTGATCTGTGTTTATCCGCGTCCTATTATCTTTGTGTCTTTGTGTCTTCGTGGCTAACACTCCTTGACTTTTGAGTCAAAAATTTTAAATTTCAATAGGCAACAATCCCAATAATAGGAGGTTCTTAAGTTGAAAGAAAAAATCAGAGTCGCAATTATTTTCGGAGGGAAATCAGCAGAACATGAAATTTCTATCATCTCCGCAAAAAATGTAATCGATGCGATAGATAAAGAAAAATACGAACCTATACCAATCGGGATTGATAAAGATGGGAGCTGGTATATCGACAAACAATCAAAATTTATTCCGGAAAGCAGCAATCCAAAACTCGCAAAAATAAACAAAGCCAATGAAAAAGTAGCTCTGGTGCCGACAAATAATTCAAATAAATTAATGAGTATCACGAGCAATGAAAATAAAGGTAAAATAGACGTTGCATTTCCGATTCTGCACGGTACTTACGGTGAAGACGGCTCCATTCAGGGTCTACTTAGAATGTCAAACATCCCATACGTCGGAGCCGATGTACTCGGTTCCGCTGTGGGTATGGATAAAGACGTTCTGAAACGACTTCTCAGGGACGCGAATATACCAACTCCTAAATTCGAAGTCTTCGATAAATCAAACATAAAAAATACAAGTTTTAAAGAATTGACCCAAAGAATCGGGTCACCGATGTTTATAAAACCCGCGAATATGGGCTCTTCCGTAGGAATAAGTAAAGTCAGTAACAAAGACGAATACAAAAAAGCAATAGATATTGCTTTTGAATATGATAAGAAAATCATATGCGAAGAATCGATAACGGGCAGAGAAATAGAATGTTCGGTGCTTGGCAATGAGGAACCTATTGCGTCGCTGCCCGGTGAAATAGTCGTAAACAGTGAATTTTATTCTTATGAAATAAAATATTTAGACGAAAACGGCGCGACTTTAGAAATTCCGGCTAAACTACCCGAAGATATTATAAAAAAGATACAAGAATATGCAGTTAAAACTTTTAAAGTGCTTTGCTGTCAGGGAATGGCGCGGGTAGACTTTTTCCTGCGCAACAATACCGAAATATTAGTAAACGAAATAAATACTATTCCCGGTTTCACAAAAATCAGCATGTATCCGAAACTCATGCAAGCAAGCGGTATATCTTATACCGAATTAATTGATAAACTCATTCAACTCGCAATCGAAAGGTTCAATAAAGAACAGGAATTGAAGACATCGATGGACTGAAGGTCCAAAGTCCAAACTTAAAAGAAAAAAATTACCACAGAGAACACAGAGAAAAAAATATATTTAACCACGAAATACACTAAAGACACTAAACTCCACCATACACCCCATTTTTTTGTTTGTTTTAACTAAAACCTAAAAAAGCTATTTAACTTAGATTTGAAGAATTTACGTACGGAACAACAAATCACACCCCAATACAGTCATTCTTCCTTACGGGTCAGGCGAATAGCACGAATTTACAAAAAATAGACCTGCTTTTTATTTTTGTTCCTTAATTATTCTGTTAGTTAATTTTACAACAACGTTTATAAATTTAGTGGCTTTTCCAAGCCATATTTCAACATCTTCTTTTTCGAACGTTACAAAATCCTTATAGTCACCTTCTTGCCTATTGTCAAACATTTCGGAATAAAATTCACCAAACTCTTTTTCTACCAGACCCTTATTAACGAATTCTTTATTGAAAAGAGCTCGAACTCCAGAATGTTTGGAAGATGATAGCCCTTTTGCTATTAACAACGCATTGACCGCGTAAAACATTGCATAATAAATTCTATTTACTGTCGATTCGGGAGTAGCATCTTTAATATATTTTTTTGCATCGGACAAGGTATTTTTTGCCTTCTCGAGCCGATATTTCACAAGATCGAGAAACTCTTTCCTCACAGAAGAACACCTTCTCTTTCTACATTCCTGTAGAAAGGCATTACATTAGCCAATGATGAATGCCAGAATTCTTTATTTTCAAGAATCAATCCAAAAACAACATCATATTTCAATTCAATATCATATCTGATATGACTAATTCTTTCTCTTAGTTCTCTGGTTACTTTCTCGCCTACAATAATCAGTAAATCAATATCCGAAAATTCCTCAGAATCTCCTCTTGCCTTCGAACCATACAATATAATTCCTACATCCGGGATTTTCTGTTTAAGCTGTGCTTTAAACTTATTTAAAGCCTTCTTTTCATTTTTCTTTAATACTTTTATTTCTTCTAAGGTTTTCATATAAAAAATAATAAGATAAACCTAAAAGAAAGTCAAGTATAAATTAGTCCAAAGTCTTTTGGACTGTTAGGTGGTTAGGTCGATAGATCTTTAGGTTGTTTAAAGAAATCCAACCCAACGAATCAACAAGCCAACTAATATCTACTTACTACCTTCTGCTCTCTGCTCCCTACTTATCTAACAACTATCCCCTTACTCGATGCTTTCATATCACCCATTTCAAGATTGTAGATATAAACTCCACCGGGAACATTTATTCCTTCTTCATTTGTACCATTCCACGTTGCATTATGAATCCCGGGAACACATTCCTGATCAACAAGTTTCTTTACCAGAGCACCACTAATATTGTAGACATTCAGATTTACTTGTTGTGACACTGTACCTTCCGGTATTGTATAAGTTATAATTGCAGGATTAATAAAGGGATTAACTACGGAAAGTATTAATCTTTGATTTTCCGGATTATCATCTAGCGTAATACCTGATCCAGGTGTTCTAACAAGGAAATAGTAAGGAGTAATTCCACCTGTAAAATTCTCCGTCATATTTATTGTTCCGGATGTACTATCGAGCGCGACCACATACAGGGAATGAAATCCAATTACGAAAGAATCAATCGCCGTTGCCGCCCAACCTACATTTGACGTTCCTCCGCCCGATGTAACCGTTGCTTCTTCCCAAGGACCTTGCGTAGTTTCAAATTGATAAAGAACCTTCATAATATTGGAATTATTCGGAGTTCGCGAATTAACGGATGTTCCCGTAAAAGAAGGGAATTTATCTGTTGTTTCATTATCGGTCAATGGAGTAATGGATGACGCAAGTGGAGAAGGATATATGGCAACCTCTTCTATCACCGTCACATCATTACCGTTTATATTTGACGCATATATCTTATTTGTGTTAGGATTTACGCATATTGCCCAAGGGCTTTCTCCTGAGGCAACAGTAGTAGTTAAATTACTCAGCCCGTCTATTACCGTTACATTGTTACTGCTCTGATTTGCCACATATATCTTGTTTGTGTTTGGATTTACGCAGATGGCAAAAGGTGAATTTCCGGCGGAAACAGTAACAGTTGAATTGTCTGTTCCGTCTATTATCGTTACATTATCACTGTCACGATTTGCCACATATATCTTGTTTGTGTTGGGGTTTACGCTTATCGCCCCAGGTCTCTCTCCTACATCAACGGTAGTGGTCGAGTTACTCAGCCCTTCTATTACCGTTACATTGTCACTGTCACGATTTGCCACATATATCTTGTTCGTCTGGGGATTTACGCAGATAGCAAAAGGTTCAATTCCAACGGCAATAGTGGTAGTCGAGTTACTCAGCCCGTCTATCACCGTTACACTGCTATCTCTATTGTTCGCCACATATATCTTGTTCGTCTGGGGGTTTAGGCTAATCGCATCAGGGAAATAACCGACTTCAACAGTTTCAGTTGAATTGTCTGTTCCGTCTATTATCGTTACATTATCACTGTCACGATTTGCCACATATATCTTGTTTGTGTTGGGGTTTACGCAAATAGCATAGGGAAAATTTCCGGTGGAAACATTGGAAGTTGAATTGTCTAATCCATCTATTACCGTTACATTGTCACTGTCACGATTTGCCACATATATCTTGTTTGTGTTGGGGTTTACGCAAAGCGCGAAAGGCCCTTCTCCAACGGAAACAGTTTCAGTTGTATTGTCCCCACCGTCTATTACCGTCACAGAGTCACTGTAATTATTAGCTACATATATCTTATCTGTGATGGGATTCAAGCAGATCGCGTAAGGTTGAATTCCCGTATCAACATTGGTTGTAAGATTCGACGCCCCATCTATTACCGTAACATTACCGCTGAGATAATTTGCCGCATATATTTTATTCGTAATGGGATTTACGCAAATCGCAGCCACCCCATCTCCCGTCGCAACAGTGTCAGTTGAATTATCCTCTCCATTTATTATCGTTACGTCGCCAGTGCTCTGATTCCCCACATATATCTTGTTTGTGTTAGGGTTTACACTTACTGCACGAGGCCAAACTCCTGCGGAAACAGTGGTGTTTGTATTGTCCTCACCGTCTATTACCGTTACATTGCCACTGAGATAATTTGCCACATATATCTTGTTCGTCTGGGGATTTACGCTTATTGAAAAAGGATAATTCCCAACTGCAACAGTTTCAGTTGTATTGTCCTCTCCGTCTATTACCGTTACATCGCCGCTATTCGAATTTGCCACATATATCTTGTTCGTGTTGAGGTTTACGCTTATCGCCCCAGGACTGTCTCCTACATCAACGGTAGTGGTTGAGTTACTCGGCCCGTCTATTACCGTTACATTGTTACTATCACTATTTACCACATATATCTTGTTCGTGTTGGGGTTTACGCAAATAGCTCCAGGTTTACCTCCAGTGGATACAGTTTCAGTTGAATTGTCCTCTCCGTTTATCACCGTTACATTGTTACTATTCGAATTTGCAACATATATCTTGTTTGTCTGGGAGTTTACACTGATCGCATAAGGAAGACCCCCGGTAGAAACAGTGCTTGTCGAATTGTTTCCTCCATCTATCACAGTTACATTGTCGCTGCTCGAATTTGCTACATATATCTTGTTTGTACTGGGATTAAAACCAATTGCCTGAGGTCCGCTACCAACCTCAATATTGGTTGCAAGATGAGACATTCCGTCTATCACCGTTACATTGTTGCTATCTCGGTTCACTACATATATCTTGTTTGTTTGAGGGTTTACGCAAAGCGCGTATGGACCTCCTCCGGTAGAAACTGTGTCGGTTATCCAGTCGGCATAGAGAGAAGGAACAAAGAAACTGATTGAAAAGAAAATTACTATTAACAAAACTTTTCCGATATACTTACATATCATTTAAAACCTCCTTAATATTTAGAAGTATATGAAAAAAAAGGACTTTTGTCAAGAAGTCATGCCACAAAGGCACTAAGACACAAAGATAATAGGACGCAGATGAACGCAGATTAACAGGATTTTTTTGTCGTTGTTTTAACTAAATCCCAACCCCCAAATCCTATATCCTAAATGTTGCCACGAAGGCACTAAGACACTAAGATAATGGGACGCAGATGAACGCAGATTGACAGGATTTTTTATTTTAACCATCCAACGACCTAACGAACCCACGATCCAACAAAAGGTTGATTCACAATGCTGTTTTTTATTTTTTTTGCCAAATCCTATATCCAAGCTTTACCAATTCACTAATTAACCATTTCCGACTTGCGGAAATCCTTACTTGACAAATGCACGGAAATATCTACAATTCAAACAAAAGCGAGGGAAGATAATTGAAAAAAAACTATTCATTTTCATTTATTATTTTGATTTGTATAATCGCAAGTGTTTTACAATGTACAAAAAGTAATAATTTAAAAAAATCCGAATCTTCGTCTATACATTCAATAACAATCGATGATACCAATCCAATTTCTCTTATTACGATTATTTCAAAAGGCAAACAAGCGTCATTCTTGATGGGAACAACAGATGAAGAATTAAAGACCCAACCCACAATGGATCATCCGGATTATTATACGGACGACGAACAACCTGCACACAACGTTACCCTTACAATACCTTTTGAAATGAGTAAGTATGAGATTACGAACGAGCAATTCTGCCGGGTTATGAATTGGGCAATTGAAAAGAATTATGCAAAAATTACAGACGGAGACTTAAAAAGTCCCGCCGGAAAACCATATTTAGGAATAACGCATTTTGACACAGACGTTCCATATTTAGGGATTCAATTTGGAATTCAAATCGTTGGAAATTCGATTAAAGCCAGGGAAACATGTGAAATGCATCCTGTTCACGCCGTAACCTGGTTTGGCGCCATTGCTTTTTGTAATTTCTTAAGTGAAATGCAGGGATTATCACCTGTATACAATTCAGAGACATCCGGTTGGGACACAACAAAGAATGGATTCAGACTTCCCACAGAAGCAGAATGGGAATATGCAGCACGCAAAAATAAAAGATACACGTATGCCTGGGGAAACGAAATTGATAAACGATTTTTAAACTATGGTCCGAGCCAAAGTAGAGACCCCAATAAAAGTGTATTTAGACCGGTAGGTTTTTATAATGGTGAAGTAAAGAACGATATAGAAACAAAAGATAACGCGTCGCCATTCGGAATTTATGATATGAATGGCAGTGTGTGGGAGTGGTGTTGGGACTGGTATGGTAGAGATTACTACAAAAATTCTTACCGTAGAGACCCAAAAGGTCCTGAAAAAGGAGATAATCGCCCGCCTTATTGTATTGAACCTACAAAAGTTTGGCGAGGATGCGGGTGGGCAGGGAATGATGCCTTTAGCCGCATTGCCAAACGCTGGAGCGCATCTCCCAATACGGCAATAAATGAAGTAGGTTTTAGAATAGCAAGGTCATTATTTTAAATCATAGATAACATTTAGAAAACTAATAATTAACAATATATTAGCCACGAAGATATGAAATAGTTAGATCGTTAGGTAGTTTAACTCAACAAACTCAAAGAACTCAAAAAACACAATAAACCCTATAATCCAACAATCCAACAAAAGATTGACTCGCAATGTTATTTTTTTGTTTTTCCTGGTACCCAGGACCTGGCACCCGGTAAAAAGACTTGACTTCTTCAGGAAGGAATTATACAATGTCTAGATTTGTCCCCGGAAGCACCAGAAGCACAAAAGTATGGTTATAAACTTATTATATTCATTTTTATTCTATTCTCTACCTCAATAATTTTCTTTTTCCTATATTCTTTTTCAAGTTGCTCAATTATTTCTTCATGTATTTCTTTTGGAACAAGAGTCGTAAAAGAATAAGCCCTGTTTCTCAGGTAAAACAAAGCCTTACTCACATTGTTTTTTGAGATCCAAACCCATTTATCCGTAATAGTTTCATAGGAACAACCAAATTTTTCTGCATATTTTAAAACTTCTTCAGTACTCTTTACTCCAACCGGAGAAATGACAAAACCGCAGTTCTTAGCATAACTTTTATATTTGTCATTCAATTCCGGTATTTCCATTCCATATCCTGTATTTATTAGTATAATATAATCTTTAGTTACACGAATTAACTCCTTTAAGGCTTTCTTCCATTCTCTTACAAAATAGAATAAATGTACAGCTAATGAAATATTAAATGCTTTTCTCGAAAATTGGAGATCAGTAATATCTTTTTTATATGCATTAATAACTATTTTAGATTTCTCTCTTTTAATTTTCTTTTCTAAGTCATTCAACATCAACGAAGATATGTCTATACCGGTAATATTGTACCCTTTTTTTGCAAGCGGAATAGCTATTCTACCGTTACCAATTCCAGGTTCAAATATTTTAGGACAATTACTAACAGGAAATTTTTCAGCTATATATGAAATCATTTCAGAGAGAACTTTAACAGGAATTGTTCTTGTTTCATCATAATATTTCAACAAATCATCAAAAGATAATGATTCCATTCCTTGAGAATACTATATTTAAAGACTTTTGTCAAGAAGATTTCCGGTCTCAGAAAACCCAATAAACCCAACCACCCTTGACTTCTTTGTAATTTTTACGGTCGTCTGTCCGCCGTCATCGGTCGGTTAAGATGATCGACTACTTGCTCTCTCTGCATTTCTTTCGGTCATCCGTCTTCGGTCATCAGTCAATTTAAAATACATTAACACTTGACTTCTTTGATTAGTATTTTAAATTAAATACTATGATTATAAAAACACTATGTTATATAAGTAAAAGCCAAAAGACTTAATTACCCCCAACACAGCAAAAAAAAAGCAAAAAGCTAACACAAAAAAAATGTGTAGCACATAAGACATTCGCAAACAACAATTTAAAAGCAATGTGAATTTAAAATTAAATATGTAAACTAATATTGAAAAACAAAATAATCTTTTTCAAACAAAATCATACATTAGGTACTTGACAAAAATCTATATCGTATATATAATATACATAATGATAAAAAACGGAGGCATAAAAAATGGATGAGAAACGAAAAATGTTGCAGGAAATGAAAAATGACGCAGAAAGAGAAATGCAAAAAATTCAAGGAGAATTGAAACCTCTTATGCTCAAAGCTCGCAAGCTTCACGAAAAAATTGATCTTATACAAAGATTGATGGAGGTTGATATTACAGGTGATCGTCTAAGGGTTAATATTAGACATGTGGAAGGTGAATTTGTCTCTGGTGAAGATGCAAGGAAGAAATTTATTGAAATTTTAAAATCACATCCAAAAGGATTGCATTACAGAGAAATATATAAAGAGCTTGAAAACTTGGGTTTTCGGATGAAAGGAAAGGAGCCTGCGTTTAATTTGATAGCACATATGAGCAATGATTTAAGAAAAAGATTTGAATCCCTAGGAAAAGGAGTATGGAGATTAAACGAAAATTTACTGAAAATAAAATAAATTTAATGGGGTTTTTTAAATGTTAAATGGAAATAATCTTTTATGTTTTTTCGACGATTCTCATAACAACGAAGATCTAATTGCTTTTGGAGGCATTATTTTCGATGAAGGAAATAAACAGGAAATAAAAAAAGAATGGAGAAAATATAAAAATTTATTATCTCCTTTCGAAGATTTAAAACTAAAATGGTCTCCCGAAGATAAAACTACAAAAGAAGTATTGATGAATTACTACAAACACGATTGGTTAACTTCTTTCCGATTTGATGCACTAAATGTAATTTCGAGTATGAATTTACAAATTGTAATTTCCATGCACCAGGATATTCGATGGAAAACCTTTATTAAAAACAATATTCCCAAATGCATAAAAGACTTGAAACGCTATTTCCCAAATGAGATTACAAGTGAAGTAAGAGAAATTTTAAGAAGGCCTCCTACAGATTTCTTAGGAGAAGCATTTAATTATGTATTACAACGCATTGCGCGTAATTGTGTTGAAAATTGCTCTTCTGTAAGCATAAATCTTGATATACCGCCGAAGGCAAAATTTAGTATGCAACAATCACTTACTAGAATCTATAGAAAACACTACTTTCAAGGATTTTCATTTCCTAATGGAGATTATATACGATCTTTGGAAAATTTAGGATTTTGCGAAGTTCCTTCATTTCTAGTGGGTGGAAAATCTACCTTTTGCCAAATAGCTGATTTTTGCGTTGGTGTTGTGCAAAATTGGGGTAATCATCTTATCTCAATGGATAATTCGAAAAAAGAATTAAATTTATTAAAAATTATAAAAGATAAATTTATTTGTAATATTCAAAATGGCAAAATAGTAGGTTATGGTCTTGTAATCTGGCCTCCCCAAGCAAAGATTTATGAATTAGTAAAAGCCCATTCAGAGCAATTAACAATATCCGAACATACTGAAGATAGAAAAATCAAACATAAACTCAGTTTAATAGGTTCAAGCAGCAACTTATGATTCTATTAACAAAAAAATATACAAAAATTTAGTTATAAAGGGAGATTTCGTGAAAAAAGAAACAAAACAAATAACGGTACAAATAATTGAAACAACTGTTCTTTTAGCAACCTTCATCGCAATAGCATTCTCAACATATTTTACAAAAAAAAGCATAGTGCAACAAGAGAGATTTAATACAGCAATGATTAGACCTTGGATTAATGGAGAACCAGATAAAAAGATAATAATTGAAGAAAATTGCATCAGATTGAACTTGATATACGAGAATTATGGAAAATCACCTGGCTTTGGAGTATCAACGTTTTCGAGACTTTACCACATTGATTCTCTTAAAAAATACGAAAATATCTCCGCCGCTTACAGCCTTGAAGCATCTCCTGTATCAGCTATTTTCCCGGGAGGAACAATAACATCTGACGTTTCAAAAAAGATAAAAGGATTAAAATATCCTTACACTAAAGAAAAAATAGTAAAATGTATTCAAGAAAAAGAGCTATATTTAGGCCTTATAATTGAGTATTTTGACTATGGTGGAAAAAGATATTGTTACATCGTTTTGCTTTTACCTAACAATCCAAAAGAAACGAAAGATGGTTGTATTTGCGATTGGACATTTATAAAGGCTTCCCAAAAAGACTCTCTTGAAATACCTAAAATTTAATGAAACTAGAGAAACCAGATAATATTTTTTGAATTATTAACAAAACAATCGAAATTAAAAAAAATGATGGGATTTTAATGTCTTATGGATAGAAAAAAATTAACCGAAATATTAGAATCAATTAAAATAAAAATGGAAGAAGGTAAAATGTTTTTTCACGAAGACGTAGATACTGAAGAACTAATAGAATCCTTAAAAATGATAAAATACAAAGAAGATGGTTTAGTAGATATGGATAGCGTCGATAGTAAAGTAAAAACCACAATGATTGCATTTATGGAACTACAAAATTTAGACAACGAATCTCAAAATATTGGCCAAGCAAAAATAGAAAATTCACTAAAAGAGTATGATTCTTTAAATAAGCAATTAACGATAGGGCTTAGAGATTTAGTATTCCCGAGAAAAGATATATTCAAAAAAAATCCAATACAAAATTCCAAATATATACTAAGAGATAGTATTATATATCGAGCTGGTAGCGTAAGATTTCATTTGAAGTTACTATTATTTATTAAAGGTTCAATAGAAAAAGCGTTTACAGAAGATCTGAAGAAAATTAATGATCTCCCATTAATGATTCAAGGAACAGAAAACATGTTACAACTTTTCGATGATATAGTATTTCATATATGTTCAATGTTTGATTATCTGGGTAATTTAATTGGCTTATTATATTGCGGACAAGATAAAATGAAACTTAAATGGAACGGCATCCTTAATTCTATTATGGATAAAAACAACAAATTAAGCAAAGCTTCTATTGTACCTATATTAGAACAAACGCATAAGGAATTAGTAAACCCCCTATTTAACTACAGAACAAGGTTAATTCATCACAAAAAAGATAGTGCTCGAGGCTTACAAAAAACCTATTTGGGTAAAGAATTTACAAATATTGACTTTAATGTTGGATTCCCTGAAATGTTAAAAAAAGCACTGAAAATTAAATGCCTTGAGAAACTTCAAAGCAAAAATCAGGAAGAGGTAAATATAATCAAAGTCGCTTTGATCTTATCTGTAGAGAGCATTAAAAACGTTTTAGAAATTATTAAAAAAATCTGAAATATAGAGGGGCCTGGTCTCGTTTTTTGAATCCCTTTAAATCCTTCGGATTAGTATATTCGTTAATTAGTGAATTAGTAAATTAGTTAAAAAACAACAAAAATAAATCCTGTTCATCTGCGTTCATCTGCGTCCTAATATTTTTATGTCTTTGTGCCTCTGTGTGAGATTAATTTAGGTGGTTGTGGATGTTTTTTTTGACTCTTGACGCATGACTCAGAACTCAGGAACATATTAAGCCGAGTAGGTTAAACTTCATATTTTAGAAAGATTTAGGATTACGTGATGTGGTGTTTTTTGGGGGAATCCTGTTTTGTTTCTTCAGTAAACTATTGATAGGTGAAAATTATTTGTTTCTTTTTCATTAAAAGCAAATCCAGTCGGACTAAATCTGCTGCTTGAGGCAGCAAGATTTATCTTTAACCTTCCGAATTCGGCGCCAATTCCTCCGATCAGGAATATTTTCTCTATATGATTGGGGTTGCTGTAGATTCCAAGTCTCAAAGCATATTTTGATTTTATTTTGTATTCCCCGCCAAGATGGATTCTAAAAACATTCCTTATTTTACCGAGTTCTACTTTTTCTCCGTCCACATAGAAATTTATACCTTGCCTATGTATGAATTCCACTGCGTTGTTGATGGTAAATTGCGGGCTCATATTTATTTGTGTTCCGAGGGAGACTATTAAAGGTAGGATTTCCTTTACGGAATATTCTTCGCCGGGCCAGGTTTCTGTCCCTTGAAGAAAACCTTTTTTAATGGATAAGTCAATTCTGGATGTTTCGTTAAGCTGATATTGTACCCCCAAATTTGGTTCAGCTCCAAAATATGTCCCATTCCATTCTCTTTTACTGGAGTCGGGTGAATTATATTCTGCATATTCATTGTTTTTTTTTACGAGAATACCCGGATTTATACCGATTGTTAAATTTTCTTTTATTTTGTAGCTTACTATGGGATTGAAAGCATAAAATCTTAATGCCGAACCAAGTTTTACGGAATCTTCTGTTGGTGGATACTGGATTGGGAACCATGAAGAAGTGTCGCTATATTTATATGGAATACTAAATGAGAAGCCCAAAGAGATCTTTTCGTTTAAAGGAAAAACAATTCCTAAAAACTCGGGCAGAAATTCAGATGTTTTATAATGAAGATCTTCGTCAAATATAGAAGATATGTCAAAATTTCCGTTGGTATAAGCAACGCTGCCCGCAAAAGAAAGAGATTCTATGTCATTTATTGCTGCGGGATTCCAGCAGGCGTATTCTATATTACTAGATGCGATTGTCGGATTTGAAAAATCATTAATTTCATAATACGGTATTGAAGGTTGTGAAATAATTAAAATTGTAATAATATTGAACATAATGTTACCTCCTCTGGATATATTGTAATTATATTATACCTAAACTGAGCGATTCTTTCATTCTTCAAGATAATAATATAAATTTTTCAATTTTTGTCAACCACAATTTAGTTATTAGTATATCATTAAAATATAGTAAGTAGGGAATAGAGAGCAGTAAGAATACAGGGTATAGTATTTTGGGTATAGGGTATAGTAACAACAAAAATATCCTGTTAATCTGCGTTCATCTGCGTCCCATTTTCTTTGTGCCTTGGTGCCTTCGTGGCAACTTAGGTCTTAGGTCTTCGGTTTTAGGTTTTAGTTAAAAAAATCAAAATAAAATTTCGTGTATTTTGTGTGTTTCGTGGTTAAATAAATTGTTTTTTTTCTCTGTGTTCTCTGTGTGTTTTGTTTTTCTCTGTGTCCTCTGCGGTAAAATTTCAGTTTACCCCTTGACTTTTCTTGGAAATAAGGTATCTTAGTCATAGTAAATGTAGGTTAAGGAACCTCAAAGATCTCTAGGAACATAATTGTTTTTTCTCATTTATCTCCCTTCTGGTTTTGCTGGTTTTACATCTTAATACGTTTTCTGTAAAAGCGTATTCGAAATTAATTACATTTACAAAAACATGTAAATATTCTAACCTAAAAGGAGGTAATATGAATATATACGTAGGTAACATTTCGTCACAATTAACTGAGGAAGAACTCAATGAAGCTTTTGCATCTTATGGAACGCTGACTTCAGTTAGGATAATTAAAGATAAATATACAGGTGAAAACAGAGGATTTGGATTTGTTGAAATGTCTGATAAAACTGAGGCTGAAGCTGCAATAGCAGGTTTAAACGGCAAAGAACTTAAAGGGAAAACGCTTAACGTAAATGAAGCTCGTCCACGTACGGAAAGCTTTAGCGGCGGTTCAAGAGAAAGAAGCGGATCATCCAGCTACGGCCGCTCCTGGTAATCAAAATAGAATTTATCTAAAAAAGATATAACTATCTAAATATAAGGGGGCATAGTTCAACAATATTATATAAGTATTGTATGTAATTTTTGCCCCCAAATATATATAATACATTGTTAGCAAATTAGGAGATTGGGAGGTATTTTTTCCTAAATCTCAAGACCTAATATATAGAGGGGCCTGGTCTTGTTTTTGAATCTCATGAATCCCTTGGATTAGTATATTAATTGATTAGTAAATTCGTAAATTAGTTAAATAGTAATTTTAGGATTTTGGGGTTGGGATTTAGTTAAAACAAATTAAAATTTTTCTTTATTCGTGCTATTCGTGTTATTTGTTGTTAAAAAAAAATTAAAATTGGAGTGTGGTGTGGGTTTCGTGTCTT
>Ga0315548_1002276_pt1 | contig 15084 bp, 13 predicted proteins | sample SalMarSW160110MG_2_FD_202540 | JGI IMG/M metagenome (GOLD analysis project Ga0315548, IMG submission 202540) | Salt marsh sediment microbial communities from the Plum Island Ecosystem LTER, Massachusetts, United States - Salt Marsh Sediment SW1601-110 ...
TTTTTCGCTTTCGATAATTATCTTCAGCGCTTCATCAAGCCTTGTTTTCGGCTGCCAGCCTATCAGTTTTCTTATACGCTCGAGGTTCGGCACACGGCGCATCATATCATCAATTGCCCTGCCATAGGCGACTTCGTAAGGGACATATTCTTTTTTGCTTTTACTGGCTGTCATCGCAATGATTTTTTCCGCAAGCTCTTCGATGCTAATCTCCTCGTCCGAGCCGATATTAAAAACACCTCCCGCAGCCTGTTCGCAGTCCATAAGACCTGTAACAGCCTCTACCATATCCTCAACATAGCAGAAGCATCTGCTTTGTTTGCCCGTACCGTAGATTCTGACCGGCTCATTCTTCAGTGCGCTTCGAATGAACCGCGGCACTACCATCCCGTATAGTCCTGTTTGTCGAGGCCCGATTGTATTAAAGAACCTCGCTATCACCACGCCGAGCCCATACTGCTGATAGAATGCAAGGCCTAAAAATTCGTCTATCGCCTTACTGCACGCATAGGACCACCGCGAATATTTCGTGCTGCCCAGAACCAAATCGTCGTCTTCGCCGAACGGGACATTCTCGCTTTTGCCGTACACCTCGCTGCTCGATGCGATTAAAGTCTTTTTACCGAACTTATTGGCGATATCGAGCACCGTTTCCGTCCCGCCGATATTGGTTTCAATCGTATGTACAGGCCGGTCCGCTATCAATTGCACGCCTACCGCCGCCGCCAGATGATAAATGCAGTCGCACTTTTCCACCAGCGTCGCCATCACAGCCTTATCGCGTATGTCACCTTCGACGAAATCGAATCGTGCATTGTCTTTCAGGCCTGCTATATTCGCTATGCTGCCCGTACTGAGATTATCGATAACAGACACTTCCCAGCCGTCCCTCACAAGCTTTTCTGCCAGATGTGAGCCGATAAATCCCGCACCGCCCGTAATCAATGCCTTCATAATATCAATTTAACCTCTTTTCTTAACGCCGCAAAAATCAAAGAGTTTAATTATATCTCTTCCCGCCGAATCCTCAATTATTTATTTCAATCGATTCAGCTATGCTCGCTGCGTCTTTTGTGGATAATTTTTTCATTTTAATATGTATTTTTTATTTTTGCATTTTTATATTTGATATGATTTTCGTGTGTTTTCGTGAAGATTCGCGGTTAGTTTTCCTCCGCGGTCTTAGTGTCCTTGCGGTTAAATTGTTCTTAAATCAGTCCTATTTCACTAAGTGTCCAAAATGCATAAAAATGCCTTTTTTGCATTATAAGTGAGTTTTTTAAGCAAAACTTGACTTTTTGATATATCGGGCTATATTAAGGTAGCCTCCTTTTTTGTGCAGGGAAGGGCTGATTCAATATTGCGATTGTATTTATTATCCTGATTTCACCAAGGCGTAAAAACGCCTTTTTTTATAAAAAGGATTTGATGAAATTTATGGCAGGAGTCTTCGACAGCTCAACCGTCTCTCGAATTCAGCAGGCCAACGATATTGTTGACGTCATAGCCGAGTACGTCAGCCTTAAGAAGAAAGGCCGCGAAATGGTAGGCCTCTGCCCGTTTCATGATGACCATAAGCCCAGTCTCTACGTCAATCCGGTAAAGCAGATTTTCAAATGTTTCGCCTGCAGTGCCGGCGGTGACGTCTTTAAGTTCCTGCAGATGTTCGAAAATCTTACCTTCCCGCAGGCCATAGAGCGATTGGCCGAGCGTGCAGGTATCAAGATCGAACGCCGACAGCAACCTGACGATAAGGCTCAGGTGCCGCCCGACGTCGACCCTAACAGGCTTGCAAAGGCAAACGCCTGGGCCGCCGAGTATTTTCACAAAAACCTTCTCGATAAAAAGAAGGGTGAATTTGCCCGCGACTATCTCGAAAAAAGAAAAATCCCCCTCGACGTTGCCAAAGATTGGCAAATCGGCCTCGCCGTCATAGATGATGACCTTGCTAAAACCGCAAAACAAAAAAAAGCTTCTATTGATTTGCTTATAAAGGCCGGCCTGCTTACCTCGCCGAATTCTGACAGGTTCGTAAACCGCCTGATGTTCACTATAACTGACGTTACCGGCCGGGTAATCGGTTTCGGCGGCCGGGCATTCGAACAGGCCGAGGCTAAATATATAAATTCACCCGCTACAGCCCTCTTTGATAAAAGTAATTGCCTTTACGGCCTGCAGCAGGCGAGGCACTCCATTGTCTCTTCCGGCACTTCCGTCGTCGTTGAAGGATACACCGACTGCATAATGGCACACTACAAGGGCATATCTAACGTTGTTGCAAGTCTCGGTACGAGTTTCACCGCAGGCCAGGCCCGTATCCTAAGAAGATTCGCCAAAAAAGCCGTCCTCGTCTTCGATAGTGACATCGCCGGCACCGAAGCCGCAAACAGGGCGCTCGAAGTCTGCGTCTCTCAGCACATCGATATCAAAATCGCCTGCATCCCCGGCTACAAAGACCCCTGCGATTTCCTGCTCAGCGCCGGAAGGGAAAAATTCGAGCAGCTTATCAATAGCGCCGTCGATGTTTTCACCTTCAAATGGGACAGGCTAACACAAAGCCTCGGCAAAAACGACACCATCGTCGAAAGAAAAGCTGCTGTAGATGAGTTTTTGCAGACGATAGCGAACGCAATGCAGGCAGGTTCGCTCGACCCTATTGAAAAAGGCCTCATTGTAAATCACCTCGCCTCTATCATAGGTCTGGAGGCAAAGCAGATAAACAATCTGCTCGCCACGCTTCTCAAAAGGGTTGAAAGGGCGGCAGCCTATCAGTCGCAGGAGCAAAAGTTCGGCTCCGCCGATTTAGGTCAGGGCGGCTTCGCCGTCGCACAGCGGCAGGTCATCGAGGTGCTGCTAAATCGAGCCGACCTTTTTAAATCGATAAAAAACAGAATTTCTCCTGAGCTTTTTGACGTACCCGTGCTCAGGCAGATTGCACAAATCCTTTTTAAGCTGTTAAAAAAGAAAACTAAAATTACCCTCGCCGATATACTTGCTGAAACGGACTCGGTTGAGCTTGCAAATGTAATTGTCGAGCTCGAAAGACAGGGCGGTGAAAAGGGAAATTTCGAATCTTCTCTTGACGATGCAGTTGAAGCTATGCACAGGTTCAGCCAGAAACAGAAAAGGGCAGAAATAAAGGAAATTAAGGATAAAACTGAGTATTTGAAGCAGGCTTATGAAGATAGCAGAAAACAAAACGGTCATAATATAGGTATGATTTAAAAAACAACTGCTTAAAACCTTAATACTCGTTTTATCGCTCTTTGGAAAATTTACGTTTTTACTTGCACGAAAGATTTTTCAAGGCATTACAAATTTGCATTATTAGGTAGTTTTATAGGACACTTTAATATGGCGAAGAAAAATGAAAAAAAGGAAAATAAAGAGAACAAAGCCGACGAGCCTGAAACTTCGAAACCTACTGCACCCGTCAAGCAAGGTACTATCGAGCAGCAGATAAAGCTCATTCTTGAGAAAGGCAAAAAGAAGGGCTTTTTAACTTATGATGAGATAAACGAGGACCTGCCCGACGAAGCCGTCAGCCCTTCCCGGCTTGACGGCCTGCTGGCGACTCTCGAGGAGATGGGCATCAGCCTTCTTGACGAGGCCGAGGTCGAAAAGGACAAGCAGGAGGATTTCGAAGTACCTGAAGAAGAGCAGGCCGAAGAAGAGCAGCTCGAAGAGGACAAAATCCTCGAAAAGCAGCTCGTCGGCGCCGAAGTAACCCGCCGCACCGATGATCCTATTCGAATGTATCTGACGCAAATGGGTGAGATTCCGCTGCTGACGCGGAGGCAGGAGATTGAGCTGGCCCGGAAGATTGAGCTCTCAAGGATGGCGTTCAGGCGTAAAATGCTGGAGAGTGACTACTGTGCGAGAAACGCTATCGGGCTGCTGGAGCAGGTGCAGGACGGGACGCTGTCGTTCGACAGGACGATGAAAATCAGCACGGCTGACAACCTGATTCGAGCGGTAATCAAGAGACGGCTGCCGATTAATCTGCAGACGGCAAACAGGCTGCTGGAAATCAACCGGGGGCTTTTTGATAAATTTACGGCGGTCGATGATATCGAGATTAAAAAAAGGCTTGTAAAGAGGATATCCAGAAATAAACGTAAAGTAGCGACACTTCTGGAAGAGCTGAGCCTGCGAACGAGCAGGATACAGGCGATGAAAAATAAGCTTCACGGTATCAGCCAGAAGATGCACCAGCTTGAGCAGATGATAGGTGAAGGGCCAAACAACGGTATGACGGCAGAAGATATCGAGGCGGCAGGACAGGAATTGGGCGGAATGATGGAACTGGTGGTAGAGACCGCAGGGCAGTTAGACAAGAGACTGCGGGCAATCGACAGGATATTCGTACAATACGAGGAGACGAAACGAACACTGTCAAGCGCGAACCTGCGATTAGTAGTTTCTATCGCCAAGAAGTACCGCAACCGGGGTTTGAGCTTTCTTGACATAATCCAGGAAGGAAATACCGGCCTGATGCGCGCGGTCGATAAATATGAGTACCGGCGGGGTTATAAGTTCAGTACTTACGCTACCTGGTGGATTCGCCAGGCGATAACGCGGGCAATCGCCGACCATGCGAGGACGATTCGAATACCGGTTCATATGATAGAGACGATGAGCAGACTTCGCACGGCCAGCAAGAGGCTGCTGCAGGAATTGGGCAGAGAGCCGAAGGTAGAAGAGATTGCGGAAGAGGCTGAGATGACCGTCGAAGAAACGAGGAGAGTTCTTAAGATTTCGAAACATCCCATCAGCCTGGACAGGCCTATAGGCGACAGCGAGGACAGCTACTTCGGTGATTTTATCGAGGACGACGGTGCTGATTCGCCGGTTGCATCGGCTTCGCAGGAGATGCTCAGGGAAAAAATCGAGCAGGTATTGAATACGCTTTCGTACCGCGAGCGGGAGATTGTTCGGCTGAGGTACGGAATCGGGGACGGTTATACCTATACGCTGGAAGAGGTGGGCAGGATATTTAAGGTTACGCGCGAACGCGTCAGGCAGGTCGAGGCCAAGGCTATCAGAAAGATGCAGCACCCGGTAAGGGCCAAGAAGCTGGAAGGCTTTTTAGACCATAAAAGCGTTTAGTATATTATTAGCCACAGAGCTCACAGAGAACACAGAGAGATATCAAATATAGCAGCAAAAATAAAAAAGAGTTTTAACCAAAGATAAACACGGATTAGCTAAGGGACAAGTATTCAAACAACGATAGGCGAAAGGAGAATGAATATGAATATCGAAGAAGTAAAGCAATTCGTAAAAAAGGTCGGCTGGGGTTTTTTGGCCACAAGCGACGGCCGGAAAGTCGGCGTAAGGCCGATGGGCGGCTTCGCCTGGAAGGGTAACCAGCTTCTATGTGCGACATTCAGCGGGTCCGATAAGGTCGCTCAGATTGGAAAAGTCCCTTATGGCGAATATTGTTTTTGCGATTCCGAAGGCAGGCACGTCCGCGTTGCGGGCCCCTGCACAATCAGCACTGACAATGACGAGAAGCTCTGGCTTTACAAGGCCGTTGCGGGTTTGAAGGATTATATCTCCGACCCCGCTTCGCCGGACTATGTCGTAATAAAAATGACGCCCGACAACATCCGTGCGATGGAAACTACCGATATGAAATACGAGCAGGTGAAACTGAAATAGAACTTGTTGTCTATAAAATAACAAAATCAAAAATTAAAAAGAAAAATGACAAGTTAAATTGCAAAATGCTGGCTACGCCGAATTTGGCGGTTATGGTCCGGTTCTTGAAGCATCTATATTTTGATACAGTTATGTATTCTCATAATATTCTCATAATTATTTTTGTAGTATACTGTTGTTTTTGACACAGGTGTGTCAGCTTCGGCTGTTGCGGCGGCAGACGGCGTAATGGCAAAAATTATTTTTGATAAGGAGAATTAAATTTAAAAAGCGTTCCTTAAGATATTGCTTAATTTTTGCAAAGAATAAAGAATATAGAGAAAATGATATTAAAAGCTAACAAACTAATAAAGCGTTACGGACAGTTTACTGCGTTAGATAATGTCAGCTTTCGGGTAGAAAAGGGGGACATCTTCGGCTTTCTTGGTCCGAATGGTGCTGGCAAAACCACCACAATACGGATACTAAGCTCTGTCTTGAAGCCTGACAGCGGCAGCGTTGAAATTAACGGGTATGATGCCTCGAAGGAGCCTGATTACATCAAATCAATAATAAATTCACTGCCTGAATTATTCAGTTGTTACGATTGGATGAGTGCAACAGAATATTTAGGATTATTTGCGAAGTTGTACCATAGCCATCCTGACATAAAAGAGCTGCTTAAAAGTGTGGGATTGGACGCCTTAAGAAGAAAACCAATAGGAACATATTCCCGCGGTATGAAGCAACGTTTAGGCATTGCCAGGTCACTGATTAATTCTCCAAAATTGATACTACTGGATGAACCGACCAGCGGGCTGGACCCTATTGGAAGGAGAGAGATTCACGACCTTTTGATAAATATCAACAAAACAAAAGACACTACAATATTACTTTCTACTCATCTTTTGGACGATGTTGACAGGCTGTGTAATCGCATAGCGTTAATTGATAATGGAAAGATTGTCCAGGAAGGACATCTTGAAGAGTTGAAGAAATCAGATATGCAAACATATCTGATTAAGACAAAAACAAATCCGAAACATTTTTTACAACCGCCGAATATAAAGATGTCAGTTTCCGAGCAGGGCTATCTTGTACAATTAGATTTGGGAATAACTCTTAATTATGTTTTGTCGGAACTGATAAAAAACAAAATTGAAATACTTGAAGTCATAGAGCAGAAAAGAACACTGGAAGAATTGTTCTTCAAGCTTACCGGTAACAACAGGAAACTGCTATGAAGGAAATAATATTAAAGGAACTTAAAAGCGAATTGTTAACCCCTAGAGGTTATCTCTGGTACATTTTAACTTCCGTAATTCTCAGCATACTCTCTTATTTATTCCTGACTAACATAGAATTAAGCCTGCTGGACCAAAGCACAATGATTTTTTTCCTCATGGAAGCAGTATTGTCATTAGGCATACTGCATTCCATAATTTATGGAAGTGATTCTTATGCAGGTGAAGTCGAAAGAGGGACAATGGAGGTCTTACTTCTAACGCCTATTAGAAAAACCAGCATTGCATTCGGGAAATTTGCGGTATCCGTTATAAACTGGTTTATTTTGTTCCTTATTTCAATACCTTATATTTTAGTCGTTGGGAAAAGCGGCAAGAATATATCAGTTGCGATTACTTATCTTTTTATTTTGGGAACATTAATCATAATGATAGTCACCAGCTTTAACATGATACTTTCAATCAAGCTAAAATCGGTCAAGAACGCCGTTTTAGTCGGAATGCTGGTTTTCTTTTTATTGGGAACAGCAATTATTCTGCCGCCGTCACTTAAACATTCATCTTTTATACGTTATCTCGATATAATAAATCCTGTTGCAGCAGCAGTAAATTCTTTTGACAGCGTTGTTATTGACAGCGAGGGTTTTAGAAGGCAGGTGATCAGAATTGTTGTCATATTAATCTATTTGGCCGCAGTTATACTATTGTTAAAAAGAGCTTCGCAGAGAGACGAATTAGTTACAGGAGCACGATGAAAAAACTGTTATTTATATTATTTGCATTAATTATCTTAAGTCATACTGTTTTGGCTCGAGACAGTATAACTGTTTCAATAAAGCCGAAACACATAGACGGGAAAATGGGTGATGTTATCGAGTTTGAAAGTAATGTCACCAATAATGGCGCCAGTCCACTTAAAGGTCTCGTAGCTTATATTTCTCTTATCAGAGTAACTGAGGGTCAGGAAATACCAATGGATTTGGAAGACTGGAGTGCGCAAAAGGCGGACAAAATTGATTTGCTTGCCCCCAATGATTCTGCATCAAGCAAATGGAGTATGCGTTTGATAGACTCCGGAGACTATGTGGTTTATATAACTGTTGTTGATAAGAACCAGAAAACGCCAATTGTCAGCGAAGTCGCAGAGCTCAAAATTGCAAGAAGACAGCAGCTTAATCCAAATAATGTTCTCCCGATTGCTTTTGGAATGCCTGTATTGATAATCTTGATTTTCTTGTCTGCAGGTATATACAGAAGACTAAGAAGGTAAACAAAAATGTGCATTCTCATAATAGCTTTTATAGTATATCGGCATCCTTGACACAGATGTGTCAGCTCCGACTGTCGTGGCGGTAGCCGGCGTAACGGCAAAAATACTTTTTAATAAGGAGAATTAAAATAGTCAGAAAAAACTGGGGCCGTTTATTTTTCTCCGCCGCCTTGTCCTTCGTAGCAAGTAGCTTGCTACTGCGAAGGATGGAAGCCACATTTTGCATTTTGATTTTTGTTATATGAAAGATTTTTTTGAGAAAAACAAGGTTCCCTTAAGTATTATCGTTGCGGCATTTGTCATTGGCGGGGCGATATGGCTGTCAAGAAGGCCGCAGGGGGAAAGCAATAGAAGGCAGACATCGCAACAACAGCCTGAACAAGCTGAACCATCGCAGCAGGCAGTAAAACGAATCGACTACACAGAGGCACCAGACCACGTAGGAGAATATGCCTGTGTGGTGGGCAGAATTGACCATGTTAACCGGCCGAGAGAAACTACATTTCTGAATTTCTGTACCGATTATAAGAACTGTCCGTTCGGGGCTGTGATTTTTCGTGCGGACGAATATAAGTTTCCCAATCCGGAGCAATACGAGGGCCAAACCGTTGAAATCACCGGCTTGATAAGGTCTTATCAGGGCCGGCCTGAAATTATCCTCAAAGAGCCGGGACAAATCAAAATTCTGTCGCAAGAACCGTCATCTGTTAAAGAGCCGTTATCTGTTGAACAAGCACCTTCTCTTTACCGTGTTGTGGAAGTAATTGACGGCGATACAATCAAAGTCGATATTGAAGGGGAAATTGAAACTGTAAGGCTGGTCGGGCTCGATACCCCTGAGATAGCTCATCCTGGTAACCCGCAGGATGATTATTTTGGACCGGAAGCAGCACGTTACGCCAGGCAGCTTCTGGAAAACCAACTGGTCTATTTAATACCGGAGCCGATGCAGTCAAACAGGGATAAATACAATAGGCTTCTAAGATATGTCTTTTTGGAAGACGGCACTTTAATCAATGCTAAACTCGTCGCGGAGGGTTATGCTTATAATTATATATATGAGCCGTTCCAGTTTATGAAACAGTTCGATTATTTAGAGAAGCAGGCAAAAGAAAATAAATTGGGTTTATGGAGCGGCGAAAAAAGTGAAAACTGATGCCATTACGTTTGTGGCGATATATGTAAGACCGTTTGCTTATTTCTCTATAGGAATTTTTTTGAGTTATAAGAAGTTATCATTTTATCGGATTAACTCTTTGTATAGTCATTACCGCATCCAATAATTTTGGATTTTCTGTAAATAATCTGAATTGCATCATTCTGAAAACCGTAACGAAGTCTTTCCATTCAGAAATAAATGATTCCGGGCCTGTGAGAGTTTCTTTTGCTTCTTCGATACTTGCCTTGATATATTTTCCAAACGGTTTCGTGAGAAGCTCGTTAGTAAGATTGTCAATTATTTTTTTGAATTCATCCTTATCCAGCCACGTTCCCTTACATTGAGGGCAGTAATCAATTTCCACGCCTGTATCTGAATAGTCTATAGCAACAAGTGTTTGGTGGCATTGCGGGCAGGCGAGATTTCTTGATTTAGCCTTAAACTTATCCTTGTGTTTCCAAATTTCAAAATCAAGCCAATTCAAATCTTTGTCAGCAGAATCTTTGGCTTTACGCAACTCGTCATCTTCAAACCATATTCCTTTGCATTGGCTGCATTCATCAACTTCGATGTCTTTGAGCATTTTCTTTTCGAGTTCTACGTTACAGCATGGGCATTTCATATCGCTGCTCTCCTGTTATTTTGCTTTTGACATAATAATAAACGAGACTATTTTTTAAGAACTTAGTACATCGGGAATAAGATGTCAAGATGAAAAGGGGCGAGGAGCTACGAATATCGCATATCCAACAAGGAATTATGAAGTTGCCGGGATTGTTCGATTTAAAGAGCTTGTTATGGTGAAATCAGCTTCGGTATGAAAAATCCTTTATAGAACGAAGGCAGGGTTTTGAAGACATCTAACAGATGCTCGGCTTTAACCAAATTCGGGTCATGCTCTACGATGAGTTTCGTTTCATCTTCCATATAAACCTTACTCACACCCTCCATTTCGGTAAGGACGGATTCAATCTCCTGGATGCATTTAGAACACTCGAAACCACATTCCGGGATTATAGGATTACAATCGATATCGAAAGCTGATTTTTTGTTCATCGGCCTTTCCTTAAATTTCAGTACTAAATTTGTTCATAATATAATATAGCTACACTTTGTATTAGAATTTTAGTATATCTGGAATTGGGTGTCAAGATGAAAAAAAGAAGACGGGTAGCAGAGGACAGAGGGCGGAGGGTTGAACGTTTAACGTTGAACATCGAATCCACCTTCGTCTCTTCAAAAATACGGTGGACAGGCATTGAACTTTCAATAAGAGGCGTCGGGATTTTGCTTGATATTTTGGCTGGTTTCTGGTATAATACCCAAAATTGAAAGGGGGAGGTTTTTTTGAGCTTTTATTAGTGAAAGTTATGGTGAAATTTTCTTCGAGGAGTGGTTTATTAAACAGAGACTGATTATCGTGGCTATAGTTCTGCTTTTTGCCGGGGCGGCCGGTGCATGGCAGACCTGGACGTTTATTGTTACCGCTGACAGCCGCAGCGAGTCACACGAGCAGGACCTCGGAGTAAATGTTGTAATACTGGGTGAGCTGGTAGATGAAATTCTCGCAGCGAACCCGGACATGTTTCTATTTCCAGGTGACCTGTGTGTCGGAGGTACGGACCAGGATGTTCTGGAAGAGGAATTTCTTCAATGGCGTGATGTTGTGCAGCCGGTGTACGAGGCTAATATTCCTGTCTATATTGTCCGCGGCAACCATGATGGCGGCGATTCAGCCACTACGACGGCGTGGAACAACGTATTTAAGGATGAGACTTCAAGCGGCGGGCTGGACTACAGCCTTCCTCAAAACGGCCCGGACGGCGAAAAGAATCTGACTTATTCGGTTACACACAAAAACGCATTTTTTCTCGCTATTGATGAATGCAAGACTGTTAACCACCCCAAGAACTATGTCGAGCAGAGCTGGATTGATGCACAACTGGCCGGCAATACCCGGCCTCACGTTTTTTCTTATGGTCATTTTACTACATTTAAGATGATATGGGATAGTCTTGGTGACCATCCAGCTGAGAGAGATGCCTTCTGGCATAGTCTTGAGAATGTCGGTTCGCGGATTTATTTTTGCGGCCATGAACACTTCTATCATCATACCACAGCCGACAATGATGGCGACCCGAACAACGATATTGACGAAATAGTCGTCGGCAGCGCCGGTGCACCGGTTCATATTTGGGATGGCAACTATACCGGTGACAATAGCGGATACGAACTAACTGATATCTACCATACGACTCGATTCGGTTATGTTCTTGGGACCGTAACGGGTAACGATGTTACCTTTACCTGGATGCAGCGTGACAGCAACGACCAGTCTATTGAGGGCAATTACCTGCCTGAGTACAGCTGGTCGTATAGTGTGCCTTTTTCAGGATTTACGTTCAGGGAATTTGCGGATTTTGCTGCCTGCTGGATGAGTACAGATGATGCCGGCTGCGGGGATATGGATTTCGATGGGGATGGGGTGGTCAACCTGAGCGACCTTCAAATTCGGCTGGATATGTGGCTTGACGATTCATAGCTGTATTAACTGCTGACACGGGCGGCGGCAAATACTGAGCAGCTAATCTTTTGGTTTAAAACAATAAAGGCCTGCAAAATCAGCAGGCCTCGCAATCTTTTGAGCAAATAAGTTTAATTATCTTCTTTTTCGAATCAGGGCTAATGCACCAAGGCTGAGCAGCGCAATTGTCGTTGGTTCAGGAATACATACATCATAGGCTGAGATAAACACAGGCGTCCCATCAGGAACATCAACGTAAAAGTGAAAACTTATCCATGCGGGATTTCCTACGTCTACGCGTCCCCAACCTGCTCCAACGGGCTGGGTGCCGTACTCGTACCATAAAGCCTCTGATGTATCGGCGTAATAAGCATCATAGCCTTGGATGTGTATCGCATCAGGGTTGGGTTCCATAGGAACATCGGGAATTTCTATGATCGAAGTTTCCCCCCACCTGTAATCGAGAATATCCAGATGCGTCAGAGGATCGCTTGCCTCGGGGACATATACTGTCAATTCCCAATCCTTCCAGCGCAGCGGGTCCTCAATATTTTCGATGAGAAGCTGTATATCTGAGTGATTAATAACCTCGAGTTGTTGGACATCAACAATGTAAAGGTCTGGATTAGTATCGAAGGGACTGCCTAACTCAATTGTAACGACAACAGCAAAGGAGGGAACCGCATAGATAAACACCGCCCATGCGCAAATACAAAACACCCAACTCCTTCTTTTCCTCATCTCCTTATCCTCAACAACTTTCCTTGCCCTGCTTGTTATACGAAAACTGCTTTGAATAACAAGCAGGTGTCTTTTTTCCCTTTCTCAATAGGTTTTTATACGCTAATAGGTTAAAACATTGCTGTTTTTCTGTCAAGATAAATTTTTGGAAAAATATAAATTTTTTTCAAATTAGAAAAATTTCATAACTTTAGTTTATATAAGCAATTATGAATGTTACACCCTGTTTTTGAGCTGTTTTTGGGGAAATTTTTTTTATTAAAATGTGCAATCCACAGAAAAAACGCCCCCGTTCAGCCGAGACAGAAGACGGGAAAAATGACAGATAACGGTTGGCAAAAGACATAGGTCAAAAGGTAAAACGTTCAACATAGAGCATCTAACATTGCACTTTTAGAAAGCAGGTAGAAGAGCAATTCATAAGTCACAGGTCAAAAATTCAAAACAATATAGAACAGCAGGATAATCTGCCACAGGATTCGTAAATAATGTTTTGGGACTGAAAGTGCGTAAGTCATAAGCCGCAGACTGTCAGATTTCTGTTTGCCAAGTTCTATTTTTTATGTTGACATTATGTCCCCTGCAAAATAGATTTCCTGCAAAAGTGCTGTAAATGAACAGGTTTGCCGTACTCAGAAAAAAGGAGAGTCATTATGGATATCACTGCAGTCAGAGCTTTTTTTATGTGGTGCACGATTATCAACGTGTCGTTGCTGGTCATATTTTTTTTGACCTCTGTTTATGCAGGTGATTGGGCCTACCGAATTCATAGCAAATGGTGGCCCATCCCCAGAGAAACGTTCAACGTTGCAATGTACTGTTTCATGGGATTATTCAAGATTTTTGTTTTTGTGTTCAATCTCGTCCCCTATGTTGCCCTGGTCATCATAGGCTGAACTGGAACGTCCGATATGGGGCTTATTTTTGGAAATCAGGGCCTGAATGCAGGTTAATTTTCTAATCTTCTTCGGCATTTTTGTCGATTTGAGCGAATAGTTAAGATTTTGTTTTTTTCAGGATTAGAGGTATTTTGTGTAAATGGTTTTGATGAAGGTAACGGCGGGTATAAATTTTTATTTTTTTTGTTGAAATAGCCGATTTTTATGTATAATACTGCTGTTTGTTTAGAGGATATTTGTTAGTCCTTCCGGAATATTCTCTTTTGTAAGTGTGAGGGACGGATTTAGTTAACGGTCTGTTTACAGGCTGAAGGAGTAAAGTAGTGAGTACAGGTACAGTAAAATGGTTTAATGAGAAGAAAGGTTTTGGTTTTATTACACCTGATGACGGCGGCAAGGATTTGTTTGTTCATTATACAGCAATCAAGGCCAAGGGTTACGCTACTCTTGAAGAGGGCCAGAAGGTCAATTTCGAGATTGGCGAGGGCAAGAAAGGCCCTTGCGCAACTGAAGTGGTTCCTGAGTAAAGAATAGTGAAACAGCCAAAACACAAGGCCCCGCGAGAGCGGGGCTTTTTGTTTTGGTTTTTTTTGTAATTTAGTAAAAGGGCAAGGTATGTGTTAAGCGAGGGGCTCGTAGAACTTTTTTGGTTTGGCGGCGAGGGTGTTGGTAAGGGTGCCAAGCTTTTCGATAGTGCAGTCAATTCTGTCGCCTTCTTTGAGAAAGTTCCCGGTAGCGACGGCGACGCCTGCAGGTGTGCCGGTTGCGATTATGTCGCCGGGCTCGAGTGTCATCAGGTGACTTAAGAATGAAACGATATCGGGTACGGGATAAATCATCTGTGCGGTGTTTGCCTTCTGTCGGGTACGGCCGTTAACTTTTAATTCTATATCGAGGCTGTGGACATCGTCAATTTCATCGGCAGTCAGCAGGTAGGGACCTGTGGGCAAAAAGCCGTCAGCCCATTTTCCGTTCAGCCAATCATAAAATTCGTCCCAGGGGCGAGCGGCTCTGGCTTTTTTAAATGTTACGGAGCGGGCTGATACGTCGTTTGCAATGGTGTAACCTGCGATTGCGTCGTTGGCTTTTTGGGGGTCTGCGTTTTTGATTTTCCTTCCTATGATGACGGCGAGCTCGATTTCGTAGTCGATATCCCGGCTGAAAACGGGCCAGGGGATTTGGTCGTCTGGTCCGATAATGACGGTTGGCGGCATAAGGAAAGGGCGAGGAACGCTATTTTTGCGGGCGGAATCGGACAGGCCGAGCTTAAAGCCGCGTTTGATGGAAGCTTCTTTTATGTGCTCGCTGTAGTTTCCTGCGAGGGCTATTACCTTCGGCGGGTTTTGGATTGGAGCTAAAAGCCTGACAGAGTCGATAGATAAAAGATGAGTGGAAGTTTTTGTTAGTTTTTCGAGCATTTCGAGGCAGGTTCGGCCCTGCTGGAGTATTTGTATCAGGCTCGACGGGGGATTTGAAAGGATTTTTGACGATGGTATGTCGATTATACCGTTATTTGTGAGGATACCGCAGCTTGTCGAGCTGTCTTTGGAATAGGTTATTAGCTTCATTTGCGAGCCTTTCTTTGCTGAAATTTGCAGGCTTAA
>Ga0315548_1002278_pt1 | contig 15071 bp, 12 predicted proteins | sample SalMarSW160110MG_2_FD_202540 | JGI IMG/M metagenome (GOLD analysis project Ga0315548, IMG submission 202540) | Salt marsh sediment microbial communities from the Plum Island Ecosystem LTER, Massachusetts, United States - Salt Marsh Sediment SW1601-110 ...
TATTCAGAAGATTATGGAGAAGACAGATCTTAAACCAGTTCACGCCGAACCGAGACCCGGAGACATAAAGCACAGTTACGGCGACATCACTAAGGCCAGAAGAAACTTGAAATACGAGCCGAAGGTCCAGCTTGAAAAGGGGCTAAGCGAACTCGTCAAATCGTATTCGAAGCAATAATGAAACAAAAAGCATCCGAAAAACAACTTTTTTTTATATGACAGAGACAAGTGCTAAATGGTGTCACGCTTATTCTTCAATCCAACTTTACTGAATGCGCTGTCTGTAACTTCTAATACTTGAAGCGCCTCCTGAGTGCTACAAAGCGGGTCTAAGACCTCATGCTTTTTGACGGAGTCAATAAAACACTGCAATTCCATCAATAAAGGTTCAGTTGCTGAAACAGGTATCTCTTCTTCAACATGCCTAGACAACCACAAGATGTCATTCCAGCTTCCACGCTCAATTTTCGCTTTGGGTGGAGCCCTATAAGATTTCAGTTTTTGTTGCGCGTAGTTTAAAGCGTAAAAGCTTTCGTTTCCATATAGGTGAATGAGACGCAGTTTATAGTTCGGGAGCCAACTCGCCTCGATGTGACTGTGTATGTGACCATATTTTAATGAGATATACGCGTAATCTTCAAACCTGTTGTCTGATCTGCTGGAAAAGTGGGCATAGAGGACTTCTGGTTGGGTTCCTGTGAGGTAATTTAATATGTCGATTTCATGGGACGCTAAATCTAAAAACACGCCGCTGTATTTTGTTCTTGGCGGAAATGGACCAAAACGCATAGAAACCGTGGAATAAATTTGAGAAAAATCTACAATTTCCCTTAACTTTCTAACAGCTGAATTAAATCTTTCAATATACCCTACAGCCAACAACCTGTCCATTGTCGCCGCTTTTTTCTCCATCTCTTCACCATGGTTCAAACTATCAGCAAAGGGCTTTTCAACCAAAACATGCTTGCCTTTCTCCAAAGCAGCTATGACAACGTCTCTGTGCATAGAAGTTGGGGTACAGACACTTACAGCATCCAAATTCTCCCCTAGAAAATCTTCAGAATCTTCAAAAAATTTGCAATTGTACGCTTTGGCTAGGTGCTTTTTATCCGAATTAGTATCGCAGACACCAACTAATTCACAGTCCTTCAGTTTGCTGTAAACCCTAGCGTGAGCAGAGCCCATGAACCCAAGTCCGACGACACCAACTTTTATTTTCATTTTAATCTCTCCTGAATTGTTAGGCAATCGTGCGCTAATTTTGCTTGATACTGCTAATAAGTGTTAACAAATTCTAATTCAAAGCGCGTGCACATCTTCCATGAAAAAATTAGCGTTTACACTAGAGTATCGTCGGTCGCCGTCTTCTTTACGGCAGAATAGCCGAAGATACTGAAAAGTTTTAGCAGAAGATAGAAAATGCAGAGAGAAAACGTGTGGCAACTGTTGTAAAAGGCATGTTATGGTCTCAATTTTTTTTCAGGATTACTTTCCAATCTATGAGAATAGGGATAGTGAAAAGAATCAGATAGACAATGTGAGGAATGAGCAATGCTAAAGGAACATACAGGGGGAAACTTATGACCGTAGGCAAGAGAACGGTCAGTAGTGGTATGGCTAGAATCATGTTTGAGGGGTGATGTTTGAACAGAAAAAATATGTCCTTTGTTTTGATCATAAACGTCATGGAGATGAGGAAAAGACACCATTCAAGGGCAATATTGGTTAAACTTGCTATTCCAACGTGAAAGCCATACGTATTAGTGGTTAATGGTCATAGTAGTTGCAAGTCTCCGCCTATTAGGTAGTCTCCGATTATGATATGTTGGATTACTGCTACGAAGTATGGTGCAGCTCTTTTTTTGTAGATTGCAAATATGGGTAGGAAGATGAGACAGAAAAGTATCACGGAGTGTAGGGGTCCTCGATGTTCCAAACCAGGTATTAATATATCGATGTCAGGAAAAACTGATGCAAGGAACAATAATGGGAGATTAATGTTGACGTCTAGCGATTTGGCCGCAAGTTTTCCGGTCAAGTATCCTAGAGCAAAGTGTCCAACAGCATACATGAACTGTTTCCTCAAACATATTAATGCTCACCTTATTCTTGCTGACAAATATTAACAATATACTTTCTCAATTCGTAATGCGGATAAATACACCAAATTCATCAACTCTATATAGACAAAAGCACCAAATGAGAAAACTGGATAAATATGCTATCCTTTGAACTGACCGCAATTGACCTTATTTTGGTTATAGCAGTTATAGTCCTCTTAGTGCTATACTGGACAAAGTTATCGAAAATTCCTGATGAACAATTTTTCCGAGGGGCAATAGCAAAAGCTGCAAGTCCAGAAAAAATTGCATCAAATCCTCAAAGCGGTTATGCAGAATGCCCGCGTGGATTTGGGTACATAAGAAAGATTGGTGATGACGGCTCTGTTTCGGAAAGGTGCTTAGGTTGCTACAGAATTATGGAATGCTATGGCGAAAGCGAAGAGGTTAAACCTCAGCTTAACCAAGTTTAGCTGAAAATGTTACTAGAATTAATGAATTTGTTCTGTTCGTTTTGTGGATAGTTATATACGTTTTCTTGGAATCTGGTAATAACTGTATATGTGTAGATCATTTAAACGAGAATGTTTATTAGGTCTGAATACATAGTATAGCAAGGCGTAGTTAATGGTAAGTAAAGAATCCATAATCACAGGCGCTATGCTCATACTCATCACTTACACATTGTCATTATCTTTAGTTAGTCAAGCATTCCCTGCAGCTCAAACGAGCAAAACATTATCCAGCACCGGATCGATACAGATACAAACTACAGTCGGAATCGGTGTTTATTCGAATTCTCAATGTAGCACTCCGCTATCTTCTATGTCATGGGGAACGCTTGAGCCAGGAGGAAGCCAAAACGTGGTTTGCTACATCAAAAACGAGGGCAATTCGCCAACAACACTATCTATGTACCCCTCGGGTTGGGATCCCGCGAGCTTAGCCACCTCAAATTACCTTGTTCTCAGCTGGAACTATGATGGGCATTCCATCAACCCAGATGATGCGATCCAAGTTACGTTCACGCTGACTGTAGATGCAAGCATTGAAGGAATAACAAACTTCAGTTTCGATATTACCATACTTGGAAGCAGCTAACATAGATCTTCCAGTAGGTATTGCCAGTTGTCGTTTCTCCTTTTTTTTAACGACAGAATACGCAGCGATATTTTTTTATTATATATGAGTGGTAGCTTGATCTGTTTATTCGCCATTGCGTCTCTATCTGATGATTATGCGTTCGATGATGTTGATGTATTTTGTTAGGGGTTTTGGGAAGGCTTGTTTTAGCAGTTGGAAGTCTTGGCTTTTCAGGGCTTTTAATGCATAGAGGGAGAATGCGTAGATTGCTGCTGCGGTTAGTAGCTCTAAGGCAAGCGTTTGGACCGTAGATAGTTTTGTGCTTAGAGTTAGTTCGATGGTGAGTAAGAAGGGGACAGTTGCCATTGTAGAGGTTGCAGATTTCCACAGGGCTTCGTTGTCTAGGTGTATTTTGATTTCTTTTTTTAGTATGTAGATTGCGAGTGCAATGGCTATTGCTTTTGTTTTTGTCCTATCGTATTACCTGTTTTTAAATAGACAATCTACGAATGCACATAAAAAGAGTGCAAACACAGAACCTAAGTGTTTACCAATTGAAACTTAAAAACTATTTAGAGAGTGTGATTGTCACGAAAAAAATTCTCAATATTAAAAAAAAGGGTAAAACCTAGATTATTCTAGGCTAGATGTCTTCAGGGTTTTTCTTTTTCTTTCTTCTTATGAAGAAAACAAGTAGAAGAGCCGCTGTTAGAGCTGTTATGCCTAAGCCAATCCCGGAAAGAACAGCTAAGGATACAGTAGTTTCCGTTTCCACAGTCATCTCAGCAACTACTGATGATGAATCATCATCGTCATCTGTGACGGTTAATGTTACGGTGTAGGTTCCAGCTTCACTATACGCATGCTCAGCTGTTACTCCTGTGGCCGCAGTTCCATCACCAAAATCCCACGAATAAGCAACAATCGAGCCATCAGAATCATAACTTTCCGAAGCATCAAAGTAGAAACTCTCGCCCCTAAATACGGTTTCGGCCGATTTGGTGAAGGAGGCTACTGGACTTTGATTTGGAGCCGGTGGGGTTGTTGCACTGATAGTGGCTGTGGTAGTGTCTGTTACCCCATCGTTGTCAGTGACTGTTAATGTTACGGTGTAGGTTCCAGCTTCACTATACGCATGCTCAGCTGTTACTCCTGTGGCCGCAGTTCCATCACCAAAATCCCACGAATAAGCAACAATCGAGCCATCAGAATCATAACTTTCCGAAGCATCAAACGAGAGAGTTTCGTCGATATTGACTCTTTCTGCCGTCACGGTAAACGAGGCTACAGGTGGACTGTTACCTACCTTTGTGACATGGAGTGAATGCGTGCACTCATCTGTCGCGCCGTCGTTATCGCTTACAGTCAAAGTTACGTTGTATAAACCGGTATTAGCGTAGCTGTGGGTAACTGTGATGCCAGTTGCTGCGGTTCCGTCTCCAAAACTCCATGTGTAAGAAACAATTGTGCCATCAAAGTCGTAACTTGGACTCGCATCAAAGGACACTGCCTCTTTTTCATTAATAATTGATGCAGCCTCGGTTAAGGCTGCTACTGGAGCCCTGTTTTTCACCATTTGGATTGCCACACTGCTGCCTACTAAGCCCTCATCGTCGACAACCAGAAGGGTGACAGTGTATAATCCGTCTTCCACGTATGAGTGGCTCACAGTGGCTTCTGAATCAGTGGTTCCGTCTCCGAAGTCCCATGAGTAACTAACTATTATGCCGTCTGGGTCGTAGCTGGCTGAGGCGTTGAAATCTACAACTTCGCCTGTATACACTACAGATGGCGAGCACATGAGCACTGCTATTGGTGAACGGTTTGGAATCATAGTTGTGTACGAATCAAGTGTTGAAACGTCAGAGTAGCCGTTTGTGTCAGAGGCATACACCTTGTAGTTTACTTGTCTATTATATGGCTGGGCTGGAATATCCGCGACGTAACCACTGCTTTCTAGACTCATGGTTAAGTTAATCCAGCTGGATGAGCCAATTTGGTAGCTTAGGATAACTGATTCAATTTCATTGCTTCCTCTGGTGACTTGTGCTGTAATCGTTACCGACTGATCGTAGTTGGGGGTCTCAGGAGACCTAATAACGCTGACGATTTCTGGAGGAAAGATTTGCACAAGAGAGAAGACCATATCGTTGTAATCTCTGTCAAATCCTCCAGGGAAGTCCTCGAAACATATCAGAAACATGGTTGGTGAGTCTAAATTAGCGTATATCTCAGCGTGCTGTACAACAGGATAATCCGGGTTTCGCGTGTGTTCTGTGAAGTACCTGAAAGAGGCAAGCATAGATAATCCAAATTGGCTATCAACCACAAATATTTTGGATATAGGCGGGACTACGTATCCGCCCCAATTTCCGGTTGCCCCTTCTGGTCCTGTGAAAATCGTCTGATAGTCGTTTGTTTCAACTGCATAATAGCTGAGTACGTTTATATCATGATACATCGCGAACTCAGCGAGTAATCTAGCTTGGTAAAAGCCAGATGGAAAGGTTTCGATGTCTGAAAGGGCAATATTGGTGAAACCCAATTCATTTAGAAGTGACGACAAGGGAGGCTCAACTGGATCATCAGCAAAAACTGTTGTTGAAAAAAGTGTGACTGGAGCTGAAATCAGTATAAGAGAAATTAACGTTAAAGTAACTATACTGGTGTTCAGTCTTGTCCTTTTGCCAGAGTTTTCACCCTTTTTTTTGTTAAGCTTAAAATCTGCATTATATATCATAGATAGTTTTCACCTTCTATTTTATTATCTTGATGCATATTTGATGCCTTAAGATAAAGGTGATATTTCCATGAATGAAATATTCCTGAAAAATATGTAAAATTTTTATAGAGGTAGCTTCCATGTAGTGATTAAAACAACTTTTTTTATGTTCGGTGTTTATTGTATGTAAACAATCAAAGTATGCTATCATAAGTAGTAAGAATCTTGTTTCATCTATATATTTTAAGCGAAAACTTGTTTGGCATGTCTCAAGACTGAATATATCTGTTTTCGACTTGTGACTTTTAATAGCAACTTGTCCAAAACAAATATTGGAAAAAACAAAGGATCCAAACGAATCACGATAGAATATAATATGCGCGCATAGTGAATTTTAAAATAAAACTATGTTGAAACACCTAAAAAACAACTAAAAAGCGAAATGCGCGCACAGAATAGATAGTTTTATGTTGACTGTGAATTAAGAGTTTGTCTTCATAACTGATTTATCAAATCCATAAGTATGTAGATTTAGATGGAAGACGATTGGGTTGGCCAAAGCTGGAATTTCTGATCCAAAGTGGCTTACAAGAGACATAAAGGCAGTCTTCAAGCATGAGGTGCGCGTCTTACCTAACGGATTGCGATTAACCAAACTCATCTCGAAACATAAAAATCCTTAGTACAAAGCTTTGTCGACATTCTAATCAATGTCACAAATTTCACAAAATTAAAGTGGATTTACCACAATACTTGTATGCAAGTAATGGAACACCTTGAATATTATGTAATTAGAGTGTGGACCCATGGCTTCAAAGCGTATATCAATTGTTGGAATAGGTTATGTTGGCTTATGCACCGCTGTTGGATTCGCAAGCAAAGGCTACAAAGTAATCGCTGTAGACAAAGACCCAAAAAAAGTAGCTTCAATAAATAATGCTATTCCCCCTTTCCATGAACCTGATCTAGAACGATTACTGCAAGAAGCAAACAAAAATGGATACCTAAGAGGCGTGTTAGATACTGAGCAAGCCATCACAAACACAGACCTCACCTTCATTACCGTGGGAACCCCCAGCAATCCAGACGGAAGCATCAACTTAACACAAATAAAAGGCTCCGCAACCGAAATCGGCAAAGCCTTAACCAAAAAAGACGAGTACCATCTGGTTGTAGTGAAGAGCACTGTTGTGCCAGGCACCACAGAAAACACGGTTAAACCTCTCCTAGAAAAACACTCAAACAAAACTTGCGGCTCGGACTTCGGCTTATGCATGAACCCCGAATTTCTGCGAGAAGGCTCTGCAGTTCACGATACCCAGCACCCCGACCGCATCGTCATCGGCGAATACGACAAAAAATCCGGTGACACCCTCCAAACCCTATACCGTGAACTACACCATGAAGAAGCAATTCCAACCGTCAGAACCAATCTACCAACAGCAGAACTCATCAAATACGCCAACAACACCTTCCTAGCCACAAAAATCAGCTACATAAACACAATCGCCAACATATGCGAAAAAATTCCCGGAACAGACATCACAACAGTAGCAAAAGGCATAGGCTTGGACCAACGAATCAACCCCAGATTCCTACGCGCTGGACTAGGATACGGAGGATCATGCTTCCCAAAAGACGTAAAAGCAATTATCGCCTTTTCCAACAAACTCGGATATACGCCCACTATGCTAGAATCAATACATGAAGTTAACGAAAACCAAGCAATAGGCGCAGTTGAAAAAGCAAAGAGTAAGTTAAAAGAACTAAATGGAAAAACGGTTGCTATATTAGGACTGGCATTCAAACCCGACACTGACGACATGAGAGAAGCAAGATCCATTCCAATAATAAACCAACTCCTTCACGAAGGCGCCACAGTCACAGCTTACGACCCCGTTGCCAATTCTACAGCTAAATCTATATTCGGAAACAAAATCAACTACGCCTCCTCAGCTCTCAACTGTCTAAAGGACGCTGATTGCTGCATCCTAGTAACAGAATGGAACGAATTCAAACAACTCAAACCAGAAGACTTCAAACAACATATGAGACAACCCATCCTAATAGACGGACGAAGAATCTACAACCCAACAGAATACAGAAAAAAACTCAAATTTGCAGCCATAGGACTTGGAGTAGCACAATCCTTGTCGTGAACTTTCATGTGGAAAAAGCAATCTTCTAAACTATGTTACTCTCATCCTTTCCTTAATGTCTTTGAAGACACGGTAATTCTACCCAACGGAGAACAAATCAATTTCTCGAGACTGGACCTGCCCGACTTTGTTACAGTCCTACCCCTCACCTCGAACGAGATAGTTATGGTACACAATTATCGCTATCCCGCTAACCAATGGTTCCTTGAGTTACCATCAGGCATCAAAGAAAAAGAAACAATCTAAAGACATCTAAGCCGATAATAACCTATGCTTTTCCCCTTTTTTTGTTTTTAAATCATTTTTCAGTTCAAAATACGTTCGTGTATTTCGTGTTTTTATCGTCTTTTTCAAAGTGTGGGTAGGCGTTCATCAGAGATAAGAAGGAAGCTCACAATATTTTGTATGGTGCTGGATACACGGTTCACTAATTGTTACAAGATTCTTCAAGAGTTGAGCAACTGAAACTGAAAAAGTATAAATAGCCTTAGTTAACTGCAAAAATAACAAATTGGGACAAAATCAAATTTTATCCTTTTCTACTTTTTCTATATGTGGGGCACGTGCGCAAAATAATGAAGATATTACTTCCTCGTACAATTTTTTTTCTGCTGAAATAACTTGATCCCATGTATAATAATTCTTCATGTATTGAACTGCCTCTTTACTAAGTGTCATGAGATTGTTTGGATTTTCAAAAAGTCTTGTTGCTTCGGCGGCTAGCTTATGAAGGTTGCCTATTGGAACTTTAATTAATGCCTTGCAGTTTGGATATGCTTTTTTATATGCTTGAATATCATAACCAATTACAGGAAGACCGAGAGATAATGCTTCTCCCACCACAAATGACCAAGCTTCTAATCTGCTTGGAAATAGCATAATTTTACTTTTTTTCACGTTTTTTAATAAAATCTCTGTAGAGGTGCCCACAAATGGATTATCACAGAGATAAACATTGTTTCCGAGATCTAATTTGTTGATCAGACGATTGAGTTGCTGAAGCATCATTTTGTCGTTTACTCTGCCGATTAGATGGAGCTTCAGTGAAGGATTTTTTATTGTCACTAAACGCCATGTGTGGATAGCATCTAATACTCCTTTTTCTTCCGTCAAGCTTCCAACATAAACGGCATCATATGTTTTTCTTTCAGGAGGTTTTTTTCCTTCCACAATTGCACTTGAGGGTATACTATTTGCTGGAAAAACCTCCTTTACGTGGAGATTTTTATCGAGTGATTGCAAGTATGTTGCCCCGCTTCCTATTCCGATTATGATTGTTGTTTTCAGTATTTTTAATACAAAGTAGTTAAATAATGTGGATAAGATAATGTATGGGATCGATTTCCTTCTGTGTTTATGATATCTAATGGCTTTATAGATATGTCGAAATGATAATGAAAACTTTTTGTTCGGGTATTTCTCGATTAAGGCATGAAAAACTGGCGCATTATGTATTATGACTGTGAATGGTGTTCCTGTTAGTATACTCGTTATGAAGGCTGGAAGTACACAGTGTGGTGATTCTATCGGGCTGAGAATCAGGTCCAGATCTCCTTTTAAAGCCCTACGGATCCCCTTTATTGTTGCTTCCAAGATTGCAAGGGCGGTGGCACCAATTTCTTCATAACCGTTTGCATTAACTAGTACGCTTTCGTAATTGTCTCCTAACTTTGGAGGCGGTTCAACCAGAACGTATTTGATGTCAAATTTTTCAGCTCTTTTTAGAAACTCTAGAAATCTTATCCATGCGCCACCTATGTAGCCTTTATTGTATGGTGTCATGATGTGAAGGGCATATACTAGGATTCTCATGAGTTCACCTAAGATGCGCACGCATTAAAATACCCTGTCATTTTTTTGATCGCATAAGAAATTTAAAGCAACATCGTTTCTATATATTAAACGGTCAAATACCTTCTCGCAAGCAAGATTACTTTTTTTAGGAAATATAATTCAAGACTACAAGATAGAAAATCTTTTTAAACCCGCAATAGTTTTCATCCCAAAATGTGCTTTGAAATTTTTGGCAGCAGATAGACTTTTGATTAAACTACGTTTAGTTTCTTCCAACTGTAACGATTTGTTGAACGCGAACGATCTTTGCTAAAGGTTCTTTGATACGCATCTAAATACTAGAAGCTATGCAGTTATACAATTCATTTTCTAATAATTTAGATAATTATGGTAAGAAATGAGAAGGCAGAATGTTCACATATCTAGATTGCATATATGCTCTTTTTTGAGTTTGAGCAAAATTTACTCCCTTTGCATAACCTTCTGAAAGATGTCGATGAATTTTGAGAAAAACTTGGGAAAAGATTGCCTCAATAAATCGAAATCTTTTCTATTCAAAGCTTTGAGAAGGTAAAGGGAAGCAAGATAGATGAGACCAGCAATTAGAATTTCTACAACTAAAACCTGAATAGCAGAGAATTCTTTGAGCGTATATTCCAATAGGAAAAGGAAAGGTATTGTCATTACTGAAGCTACTGTCGACTTCCAAAGTGCTACATTGTCTAATTTTATTTTTAGGAATTTACGAGTAATATAGAGTGTGACTATCAGGCTTAATGTATATGCGATTAATCTAGAGGAAGCTGCCCCAATTAGGTCAAACAAAGGCACAAGGCCAATAAGAAGTGCAACTGATGAAAAAGCTGAAATAATATTGATTCTCAACACGTAATTGGTTTTTCCTATCGCTGTCAAGACGGTTGTCAATAACGTGTAGAAAGATAACAAGATCGTTGAGAACGCCAATATTGCCAAAGCAGAAGCCCCTGAAACATATTGTGGACCATAAAAAACCTCTAAAGCGGTAGGCGCAATTACCACCAACATTAAGCAGCATGGAATGGTTGTAAATGATAAATATCTGCTTGCCATCTTGACCACATTGCTCACACTTTCAGGTTTTTGAAGCCCGAATTTTGAAGAGATTAGCGGGAATATTGTAATCATTATTGGTAGCCAAACTATGTTTAGAGCAAGCAGGCTTTTCACTGCTATCGAGTATACTCCTACTATTCCATAATCTGAGGTCATCGAAGCAATAATCACAACGTCGACCTGGCTTATGATGAAACTAAATAATGAACTCAAAAAGAGGGGAAAGCTGAATAAAATTAAAGGTTTTGCGGGAAACTTGTTTTCCGGATTCGGAAACTTACCACGTACAAATGAAATTGCCGCTATAGCTCCTACAAATGATCCGATTACATAACCGATTACAACACCTAAGATTCCAAAATCTAGTAAAGCTAAGCCGATAGCGATACCGCGGCTAATAACAATATATACAATTGTTGACAAAGCCATTTTGCCAAAGAGACCAAGAGCACTAAGCCCGGACTTGTATGAAGTGATTAAGTTTATAAAAAACGCTTCTAGACAACTTAGTATTATTAATATGCTATATTCGGTAGTTCCCCAAAAGTATTGGGAAAGCGGTGTTGAAAGTAATGTAGCTATTGCCAACCCCATAATAGATAATGTGACAAGTAATCTTGTTCCAGTTTTATAAATAGAAGCTGCTTTTTGCAACTCTTTCTTCCCAAGCTTCTCGGACACAAATTTAGTTATAGCTGTAGGTAAATTGAATAATGATAAAGTGGTGGCGTGTGCAATAAAAGATAGAACAGAGAGATAACCCAAATCCTCAGGCGATAGTGCATTTGTTTTTGCAACCACAATATAAAAGACTGCCATGATAACATATTGAAAAGCATCGGTAAATGTTATTTGGAAGGTTCCCTTTGCGACGTCGTTTGTTTCCATATCAAATGCTACCTCAAACTAGGAATTTTTGAGCAAAACAGGAGTTGAATTGTTTTTCTGCTGTTTATCGAAAAATGTTTGATATTCGCGCATGACAGCTATGGTGGACAACGTTAGAGTTAAGCATAAAAGACTTAACGTTATGGGAGTGGTTGATATTCCCCATGGTGAGTAATTTAGAACAAGTGCGTTTATTGCAACGATGGCCAAGCTCATTCCGATACTGAGTGCGGCTCGTTCTACATTGTCAATCTCTTTTAGGGGAAATAGGGCTTTGATAAAGCTGTAACCGGATAAGAACAAAACAAATATGGATCCGAAAAGGTATCTTGTGTATTTAATGATGCTTCCGATGATTGGTGCGTTTTGTAAATTAGCTAGAATTATTATAGTTGTGGTTATTGCAAGCGCGACAATTGCTAGATACCAGTAAGCACGAATAGAGAATAGGTAGTCTTTGAATTTATGGGAGATTGGAAGTTCATCGTGTAGGACAATTTTTCTTTGCTCCTGAAGAAGCAAGATGCGTTGCATAATCTCTTGTTTAGGCAGATTGTTCATGTGCTGGACAGAGTTGATTAGTTGTTTTACTGTTTTAGGTTTCTCATTACTGATAATATTGATTATATAATTGTCAAGATCTGATGAATGATTGCTATTTTTTTCGGGCAATAACTTTCCCTCCTCTTTCAATGGTAAGATTAAGCGGGTTTATCATTTGGGCCTTTTTAGACTTTTTGGATTGGAACTCCTAAAATTGTTTTAATGTGTTAACATTCATAATACATGAACTGAATGAATTGTATTGAGCATTTAAGGATAACATATTGTTTTGAACCCGATATTATTATAGTTAATCATGAATTAATTGAATGAGCTAAGGTTTAATATAACGCTGAGAATGAAAGCGATGCCAACTAGGATGGATATAAGGCGAAGGCGGTTCTTTTCAATTAATAGGTTTAGTTTTCCATAATATAGCGATATCAGTTCTGCTGTGACTAGTAGAATTATGGCAGTAATTGCGAGCCAAAGTGTAATGTCAAAAAAAGAAAGTGGTAATTGCATTTTATCAGTCCTCTATTTGTACAAGTCGTTTTTTCAAGAGAATAAATATATATGGAATAAAAAATGCTAATGCTATAATGAAATAGTGAATTACTCTCATTCCAATACCCAGGCTCAATGCTTCGCCTGTTCTTGAACCAAATAATATTAATAATATATTTTTGTTCCATACAGTCATATCATACCAAGTTAACCAACCGATCCCAGCTAGAATAATTGATCCTAGAGTGGCTGGGATAAACATAATAAGCTGCTGGAGAGTTTTAAATTTGGGTAATATATTTTGTTCAGAAATTATAGTTTCTTGTTTTTTGGGTCCGTGGATTTGGTAGTAAACATGAATCGTTTCATTGTCTGAAGAAACTGAATTCGATTCGATTGTGACAGGTTGTCCTGTAACTCGGGTGAGGGCACATGCTATCGAGCTGCATAAAGGGCATGAATAAGTTTCACAAAAATTCTTATCTATTTTTCTGAATTTCCTGCAAAAGTTATTGTATATAGAATTTGATATTATGACCTGAACGATATTTTCTTGGTTTTTCATTTCAAAAGAATCGGCAATTTCTAATCCTTCTACAAATAGTTTTTGTAATTCATCTTTAAGGCATTCAATATTGCACTCTTGGAAATCAATTCCTAGTTCCTCTTCAAATAAATTTGTAAGTTCAAGTCCTGAAGGAGTGAGGCAAATTCCCTTAGGGTTTTCTATGAAGAGCTTGTTTTGAGCTACTTCTTTAACCGAAGGGATTGAATCGTTGTCTGTTTTGGTTGGTATAAATACTGTTCCGCCTTCGGATTCTTTGTTGTACTGAGGAGGAAGATAGATCCCTTTGCCGTTGTAGTTCAAATTAGAAAGTATTTTATTGATGTTTGCAAATGTAGAGGCGCTTGTTGGTTCTAGAAGTGATCTTTTTATATAGTTTGTGGGAGTTATGAAGAGTAACAAAGCTCCCCAGAAGATGAGAGAGATGCCGACGAAAGCTGACACATTTGATGAATACACCATGGAAAGAACCAATGTTATTGCACCGAAGAACAATAGGATATACCCTATTTTTCCTGTTGGTTTTCGTTTGTATTTCCATAGTTCTTGCCTTAATGTTGCTTTTTCTCTTTCGAGCTGTTGAATTGTTTCCAGCAGATTCAAGGAATCAATGTTAGTCTCAGATTTTCTCTGTCCATTGGTTTTTGACATGTGTTTTTCACCTTTGTGCGCTTTCTGGTAGTGGAATTAGGTTTCCGTTACTAATGTTAGTTTTTGTTTTAAAATATTTAAAATCTTGTTATGTTGCGAGATGTTTTTCTTTTAACTCTTTTAGTGCTTTTTCGAAGAGATCGACGGCGCCCCATCCATGAGTTTTTGCCCATTGTGACAGTTCACTAAGGCCATCTTGTAGGATTATGTCAGGTTTAAAGTTGAGAAGTTCTTTCGCTTTTGTTATGTCTGCGTAGCAGTGTCTTATATCCCCTTTACGGTATTCATTGGAGATGTGGGGCTTTATGTGTGATTTGTTATAGAGTTTTATCAGGGTATCTGCTAAGTTGAATATTGTGATGGGCTTTCCTGTTCCGATGTTTATGGCTTCGTAGTTTGCTTTGTCAGATTCTAGTGCGTTAAGATTAGCTTTGGCGATATCTTTTACGTGTATGAAATCTCTTGCTTGTTTTCCGTCTTCGAAGATATAGGGCGGTTTGTTATTGAGAATGCGACTTGTGAAGATTGCACATGCGCCTGTATATGGGTTGGATAGTGATTGGCGAGATCCGTAGACGTTAAAGTATCGTAAAGCTACTGTGGGGATGCCGTATGTTTTTCCGATTAAGAGGCACATTTCTTCTTGGTGACGTTTTGATTGGGCGTAAATAGACGTGGGCATCAATGGTTTTTTTTCATCTGTTGGTAAGGGTTTTAAGTTTGAGCCACAGTCTGGACATTTTTGATCCCATTGCTTATTTTTGAGTTGTTTTTCAATGCGTAGTTCTGGGAAGACTTCAGTTTTGCACTTCTCGCATAGGTATTTTCCTTCGCCATATACGCTCATGGATGAGGCGACAATCAGTTTTTTTACGTTGTGTTCTTCTTTCACTAAGGTGTCAAGAAGGGTGGCGGTAGCTTTGGTGTTAATATTGATATAACGTTCGATCTGATACATTGATTGGCCTACGCCAACTAGGGCTGCTAAGTGGATTACTGCGTCG